>ENA-OPAV01001887-OPAV01001887.1-human-gut-metagenome-genome-assembly--contig:-NODE-1887-length-13059-cov-2.441172_pt1 | contig 13059 bp, 9 predicted proteins | sample MGYA00241056_ERZ501428 | MGnify/ENA primary metagenome ERZ501428 (study PRJEB25962, sample SAMEA2042621) | human gut metagenome | biome: human gut; feature: human-associated habitat; material: faeces... | reverse complement strand
GTGGTAAAGGAGCCGCCGTCCGCGATGAGGATACCGCCCCCGTCAGCAATCATGATGGCAGGAGAACTGTCACCTGTGGTAGAAACGGTGGAGTTTTCCACTTTCATCATGGCACGGGCGGAAACAGCGGTGCCGGCGGAATTATTTCCCGTAGTAACAACGGAAGAATCCTTCAGGCTGATATAGGTGCTCTTGCTGTAACCGTAAGCGCCTGTCGATCCAATGCCGGAAGAGGAAATACGGGCGCCCGTCATCGTCGCGCGTCCGCCGTGGGTGGCAAGGAAAGCGGCATTCTGTCCGTAAAGCCTGGAACTGTCTACATCGGTAGAATCACCTGTTTTTGTAATCTGTGCGTTGGGGGCGGTAATGTATGCCATGGGGACACGGAGAGCATTTTCATCTGCTTTATCAGAAGTGTAAACTCCATTTTCATAGTTCCCGTCGCTGGAAAGCTCATTGGCGGTTTCGCCCTGGCTGATGGTATATTTTTTTACCGGCGGGGAAATCGGTTCGGGTTCCGTTTCCGGTTCGGGTTCTTCTGCCGGTTCCGGTTCTGCGGCCGGCTGTTCGACAACCGGCTTCGGTGCCTCGGGGGAAAGATTCTTAAAAGTACCCGATTCTACGGAAGCCTGTACGTCAGCTACAGTCAGATCGAGGCCTTTCAGCAGGGCGTCTGTATAATTCACATCACCCGCAGGGGCTGCTGCGGCGGGAGCAGAAGCAGGAGCGCTTTGCTCTCCCTTCTTTTCCGCTTTTTCCAAGTCTTTCATTTTTTGAAGGGCAGCACGGTATGGATCCAGGGGGGTACTGCCTGCCTGTGGGGCAGCAGTGGCGGAAATACAGCCGGAAAGAGCCAGCGTGCAGAGAAGGGCAGTCATTTTTGTATGTTTCATAATAACCTCACTTTTGATAAATTTTTGGATGTCCATTTTTGAGTATAATATAACATTCTTATTTTACAACATCAGGAAAAGATTGTCATTTTTGTCAAGGGAAAGGAAAGTTCTGATATAATAAAAAGAAAATAAATGGAGGTGGCCATGTTTACCATAGGGTGCCACTTGTCGGTTACAAAAGGATTTTATCATATGGCGAGGACGGCGACGGAACTCGGAGCGAATACGTTCCAGTTTTTCCCCCGCAATCCCCGGGGCGGGGCGGCAAAACCGTTAGCAAAGGAAGATATAAGGCAGCTGGAAGAATGGATGGATACCCACGGTTTCGGAGAGATACTTTGCCATGGCGCCTATACGATGAACGGCGCGTCAACGAAAGAAGAAGTCAGAGAGTTCGCGCGGACTGCTATCAGGGAAGATCTGGCAAAGGTGTCCCTTCTGCCGCGGTGTCTTTATAATTTCCATCCCGGCGCCCATCTGAAACAGGGGACGGCTGTTGCCATTCCTCTCATTGCGGATATGGTGAATTATGCTATGGATCAGGAAGGCCTGAATACTACCGTGCTTTTTGAAACGATGGCGGGAAAGGGGACGGAAGTGGGCCGTACGTTTGAGGAGCTGGCGGAAATAATTTCCCGTGTGGAAAGAAAAGATCATGTCGGTGTCTGTCTGGATACCTGCCATGTGTATGACGGCGGCTATGACATCGTGAATGATCTGGACGGCGTTCTGAAACGGTTTGATCAAATTGTCGGACTGGAAAAGTTGAAAGCAGTCCATCTGAATGATGATAAGAATCCTTTGGGCAGCCATAAGGACAGACATGAGAAAATAGGAGAAGGGACGATCGGCACAGAGGCTTTCGCGCGGATCATCAATCATCCGGCCATGAGGGAATTGCCGTTTTTTCTGGAAACACCTAACGAACTTCCGGGATATAAAAAGGAAATCGCCTTGCTGCGTTCTCTCAGACAGGAGGAATAAGATGAATGAAAGAATAAAAGTAAAAGTGGAACAGATGCTGAACCGTGGTGCAAAAGGGCTGCTTCGTTTCCGCGCGGCATTTCTTCTTTCCCTGCTTCTCTTTCTTATCGTTTTTTGCCGTGTGGCGTACATGCCCGGTGAAACGGACTTTGATAAATTGTTTCCTGTTTCTCTGGGATATATTCTGATTTCCCTCGGATCTACGATTTTATTTGCCGTACTTTGGAGGCTTCTTCTCGAATGGAAATATAAGGTTTCTCTACTTTATGAGGCGGTAAACATTCCTGTACTGGCAGGCTTTTATTTTCTTTGGCAGATGATGCCGATGAATCATTACTTTGCCATGTATGTGGCAGGTCTTTCCTTTTCTCTGCCCTGTCTGTGTCTTTTTCTCTTGCAAAGGCAGATGGCAACAGGGTTGTTTCCTCACGTTTTTGTGTCTTTTGTCCAAGCGTTCGGAATTGCTGTTTTGACGATGGGGCTGGGTGGAATCTGTCTTCTGGGCATTAACGCGCTCCTCGTTCCTATAGCTTGGAACTGGGGATATGCTTTATGTGCATTTTCTTTTGTGCTTGTCGGGATCAATGTATTTTTGTCCTGCTTTCCCTGTGAAAAGGAGTGCCCGCGTTCCGCTTCTTTTCTGTACTTGCTGAAACGGGTGTTTCTGCCGGCTTATGCAGTTCTGCTGGCGATTCTTTACGGATATATAGGGAAAATCCTGTTCCTTTGGGAAATGCCTGTGGGGAAAATGAATTGGTATGCTTCTTTTGCTGTCGCTGTTTTCAGTTTATTTTATTTCTGTCTTTATGAAGAAACGGACAATGGCAGCAGACGGTTTCTGAAATATGGCGCGTTGGCGCTTTTCCCCGTCATGGTTGTGCAGGCGCTTGGTATTTATATCCGTTTTGAGGCGTATGGATTGACGGCGGCGCGGTATGCTTCGATGATATGCAGCGGATTCGGTCTGGCGGTCATCGCGTTTGCCTTTTTCCGCAGAGCCGCCTATCCGCTTTTTCTTTTGGCGGGGATTATTGGCGTCCTGTGCAGCATGACACCGCTGAATCTCATTGATGTGCCTGTTTATGACCAGGGCCGCCGCCTGGAAAGGGTACTGGTAAAAAATCAAATGATAAACAGCGGAAATCTAAAACCGCCGGTTTCTATTACTGAAGAAGACGCAGAAGTACTGCGGAGTGCTTATAATTATCTGAAATACAGTGAAGGGGCATGGCGGTTTCCCGTAGTCTAACAGCTGAAAAATGATGACCGCTTTACAGAACTCCTGGGACCTGCCTATGATCAAAGAAGAGTGATCCGCAGCTATGAATGGAATGAAATTCCTGTCACCGGATATCGGCGGCTCATTCATTTCAGATCGGATACAACGGAAAACCATGGGGAGCTTCTTATCACGAATGGGGATGAAATAATTTGTTTGGATATCCGGCCATATCTGCAGGAAATAAAGGAAAAGGGATCGGGCGAACAAAAGGAGACGGCGGAAAATATGACTTACCGTGTAAATGAAAACCGGATTCTCCATTTTGTCTGGATCAATTATTATTGGGGGAAAGATCCCCACTTTATGAGTGAAGGTTACTTATTGGAAAAATAAGGATGGGAATATTATGAAGTTTATCCATACTGCCGACTGGCATCTGGGAAAATTATTTTACGGGGAGTATCTTACGGAAGAACAGGAATGGCTTCTGAAAAATCAATTTTTACCTTTGGTAGATGAAGAAAAACCGGATGTCATCCTGTTGGCAGGAGATGTGTATGACCGTTCCGTCCCGCCGGCGGAAGCGGTGGAGCTTTTTGACGAAATGATTTCTGAAATCACAGGAAAACGGAAAATCCCTTTTATTGTAATCAGCGGCAACCATGACAGTGCTGAAAGGCTGTCTTTTGCCAGCCGCATTCTCCGAGGGACCGGATTATTCCTTTGCGGTGATTTGTACCACACTTTAGCGCCGGTCATATTGAAGGACGATGATGGTGAAGTGGCATTTGCTCCTCTTCCCTATGCGGAACCGGGGAAGGTGCGGGAAGCGCTTTCCGCCGATGTCCATACTCATGAGGAAGCGGAACGGGTGCTCTCGGATTTCCTTTTACGGCAGATGGGACATGCGGCAAGGAAAATTGCCATTGCCCATGAATTTGTGGCGGGCGGCTCTGCGAGTGACTCGGAGCGGCCTCTTTCAATCGGGGGGACGGATCTTATCAGTGCAGATATATTTGCACCGTACAATTATACGGCATTGGGACATCTTCATGGCCCACAGCAGGCGGGGGGAAAAGAAAATGTCCGCTACAGCGGAAGTCTTTTAAAATATTCTTTCAGTGAAGCCGCTCAGAAAAAAGGAGTCATTGTAGGAGAAATAGACGGAGCGGGGCAGGTGGGAACTAAATTCACTTCTCTGGCGCCCCGTCATGAGGTGCGTGCCATAAAAGGATTTTTTGATGATCTTATCAAAGGAGAGAGTGAGGATTTCCTCATGGCGGAGCTCTTGGATGAAGGCCCTGTCATTGACGCTATGGCGCGTCTCCGTCAAAAATATCCCCGCATGATGACGATACAGTCTCATCGCAGGATGAACAGCGGAAGCGGGGAAAGAAGCTTTGACCTCATGAAAAAGGTGGATCCTTTGGATATGTTCCGCGTTTTTTATAAGGAATTCCAGGATAAAGAATTTACGGAAGAAGAGGAAAACTACATGAAGGAATTGTGGGAAGATCTGCGGAAGGAGGACGACTGATGAGACCGGAACGACTCAGGATCAGCGCTTTTGGCCCTTATGCGGGCGAAGAGGATATGGATTTTTCCGTTCTGGAAAATCATACGCTTTTCCTCATCTGCGGCCCTACCGGCGCAGGGAAATCCACCATTCTTGATGCCATGTGCTATGCGCTCTATGGGAAAACCAGCGGCGCCGTCCGATCGGGAGAAGATTTGCGGAGCAACTATGTGGGGTATGACCGAAAAACCTATGTGGAATTTGATTTTGCCATAGGAAACAGGCATTACCGTATCTATCGAAGTCCCACGCAGCTGCTGGAGCGGCAGAAGGGTGACAGGAGCAAGCCTGTAGAGCATAAAGGGAAAGCGGACTTTTATGAAATAGATGAAGAAGGAAGGGAAAAAGCCCATATCACTTCAAAGGGGGTGGACAGCGCTGTAGAAAAGCTGCTCGGTGTCGGATTGGAACAGTTCCGGCAGATTATCTTGCTGCCCCAGGGAGATTTTCGTAAACTGCTGCTGGCGGATTCGTCGGACCGGCAGAAAATCATGGAACAACTTTTCCAAACAGGCATTTACCTTGCTTTTGAAAAGAAATTACAGGAAGAAACAAAAAAGCTGGAAAGTGATTATGAACAGGGGAAACAGACAAGAGTGACTTTACTTGAAACTTGTCATGTGGAAGAAGATGATGCATTAAAAGGAAAAATTGTGGAGAATAAAAAACTTTTGTCTGAAAAGGAGAAAGTGACGAAAGCTTTATCGATAAAACAGGAGACTTTCCAAAAGGAGTATGCAGGGGCAAGCAAACTTTTTGATGCTTTCGGACGCATGGAAAAAGCAATTGAACAGTTGAAACGGTTGGAACGCGGGAAAAAGGAAAATACCGAACTTCGGGAAACTGTAAAAATGATAAAAGCATCCCAGCTGGTATCGGAAGAGTGGGCTGCTGCTGAAAGTACAAGACAGCAGTGGAAAAAGATTAATGCTGCTTTGGAATCTATTCTTAAAGGACTGCCTGAAAAAGAAAAAGCAAAAGAGGCGGCTGATAAAGAGCTTGAACTATTAAAAAAACAAGAAGTGGACCAGAAGAAAAAAATAGAAGCTAAAGGGAAATTAAACCAATATCGTGATTCGGCGGCATCTTACGGAAAAGCAGCAGGTGATGTAGAAAAGTATAAAAAAATATATGAAACCGCTGTAAAAGAAGAAAAGCAGCTTCAGGAAAAAGCAGCAGTTTCAGAAAAACAGGTGGAAGAAGCTCGTAAAAATTGGCTTTGTCGGAACCAAATGTTTTTAAATGGACAGGCTTTTGTGCTGGCTGAAAAGTTGGAGTCCGGCAAGCCTTGTCCGGTTTGCGGCGCTTTAGAACATCCTCATCCTGCGCTGTCCGGAGATGACCATGTGACGGAAAAAGATGTAAAAGATGCAGAATTTCTGATGAAAAAAGCGGAAGCGGCAAGTAAAGAGGATCAACAAAAAGCTGAAGAATACAGAATGAAAAAAGTTGTAGTTGCCAAAGGAAATCTGGATAAATCCGCTGCCGTTTTGGATGAGCTTGAAAAGACACTTCCTGATGGATATAGAGATTTAAAAATCCTGGAAAAAGAAATAGAGAAAATCCAAAAGGAAATTGATACATTCGAAAAGGCTTTAGCATCAGCAGAAAAGATACAAAAAGAAGCGGAATTATTATTTCAAAATGACAGCAAACAAAAAGAAATTTTGGGAGAACAGGAAAAAGAGCTCCGCGAAAAGTCAGAGGAACAGATCAAGCTGCTCCGGGAAAAAGTGGCGCGGGCAGGCTTTGAAAGTTTGACACAATGCGATGGGTACAGAAAAGAACAAAATAATCTGGCAGGCTACGAAAAATCGTTAAGCGCTTATGACCGGGCTGTCCATGCGGAAAACGAAAAAATCAAAGATGAAACGACGGCTACTAAAGATCAGACCAAGCCGGATATGAAGATTTGGGAAGAAAAGCGGTTAGCCTTGCTGAATGAAATAGAAACGGTAACCACTGAAAAAGCGGCTATGGAAACAGAATTAAAACAGCAACAGGAAACTTTGGATAAATTGGTAAAATTAGCAGAAAAGCAAAAGGAAATTGACAAGAAATATAAACTTATTTCTAATTTGTGGGATATTGCCAGAGGAAAAGATACAGGAATCAATTTGGAACGCTTTGTTTTGGGAGCGTTGCTTGATGCAGTCACGGAAAAAGCCAATTTGCGCCTTATGGAAATGAGCGGCAGCCGTTACGAATTGCTTCGGAAAAGAGGGGAAAGAGCGGATGCCAGAAAAACGGCAGGCTTGGATTTGGAAGTGTATGATGCCAATACGGGCAGGGCAAGACCGGCGGCGACACTTTCCGGCGGAGAAACCTTTCTTGCGTCCCTTTCTCTGGCTCTGGGCTTGGCGGATGTGGTGCAGGAATATGCCGGCGGGGTCCATTTGGATGCGATGTTCATTGATGAAGGTTTCGGCAGTCTGGATTCCGAATCCCTTGATCTTGCCATGAAGACACTGCAGGAATTGAAAGGGCAGAACCGCCTGATTGGACTGATCTCCCATGTGGGAGGATTGGAAGAACGTATTCCCGCCAAGTTGAGGGTGACGAAAACACAGACAGGGAGCACGGCAGCTTTTGAGGTGGGATAGTGTGTGATAAACGGGGGAAAGGAAATGGAATTTCGGAGGGCGCGCAACGCGGAGCAGAAAGATATACGGCGGCAGCAAATCATAAACATGACAGCCCGGCTTTTGGAGGAAATCGGGTATGAGAAAATTACATTTACGGAAATTGGCAAATGTTTAAGCTTTACGCGGATTAATCTGTATCATTACTTTGCTAATAAGAATGATATATTTCTTGAACTGCTGCTGCAGGATATAGAAGAAATGGTACAAGATGCGGAGAATACTTTCTCTGAGCCAGTAAAGAACTGTGAGGTATTTATCGGAGCCTGGACCGAAATGATGCTTCGGCACCAACGCATGATGGCGCTTTTCAGTATTACGAATACGGTTTTTCTGAAAGGCGCTACTCATGAAGTGCATGAGGCTTACCGGATCAGACTGCACGAATTGTTTCAGCGGTTGGAACGGGCGGTACGCGCGGCTCTGCCTTACTTTTCACGGACAGCGGTTTCTTTATTTGTGGAGTTTGAAAACAGCTATGCCATGACTCTCTATCCTGCTAGTATGGAGTACAAAAAAGCACAGCGTATTGAAATTCTGGAAAAGGTAGGGTTCGGAACCGGGCATTTCAGCCCCCAGTTTTCCAAGTACTTGGAAATTATTTTAATGGGGCTTGCAGAAAAAGATAAGAATGGCGCCTGAACGGAAACTTGGCAAAGGAGCGGGCGGATTTTCCGAATTTAATGAAAACCTGTTTTTTCCTTTGTCAATTTTTATTTTCAAATAATTTACAGCTTGTAAATTACAAGAGGGAATGATAAAATTCTAATGAGAGAAAATTAAGCAGCGGCTTAATTTAAAAATGTTGTTGAAGAAAAGGAGCAGAGTTCATGAAATCTATTTACAAAAAGGGAGCGCTTCTGGCGGCAGCCGCGCTTCTGACATTTTCTTTTTCTGGCTGCGGCGGAGACAAGAATGTATCTAAAGGTTCCAAAGAAACGCTCACCGTAGGGATTACCAATTTTGCTGATAGTCTGGAACCGACGGATAACTATTTCGGTTGGCAGGTTATGCGGTATGCGATTGGGGAATGTCTTGTTCATTTTGATAATAAAATGAATCCGGAACCGTGGATTGCTGAAAGCTGGAAAGTGTCCGATGATAAACTTTCATGGACATTTAAGATTAAAGACATTAAGTTTTCCAATGGCAATAAAGTGACGGCGGAAGCGGTCAAAAAGTCACTGGAACGTACTTTTGCCAAGGCGCCTCGTGCCAAGGTCATGTTTGAATATGAAAGTATGACGGCAAACGGACAGGAACTGGTTATCAAGACAAAGAAGCCTTACGCAACGCTTCCGGGGCTTTTGGGCGATCCTCTTTTCATCATTGTTGATGTGACGGAAGACGGAAAGGTAGATTTCGCTAAGAGCGGACCGATTTGTACAGGTCCGTATAAAGTGACGTCTTTTAGCAAGGCGAAGTGTGAACTGGATGCAAATCCGAACTATTCCGGAACCGTTCCGTTTAAACATCTTATCATCAATACCATAGATGATCCGAATACCCGCGCTATGGCACTTCAGAAAGGCGAGATTGATATGGCTGTCAATATCGGCGCGGGAGATTTGGCATTATTCCAAGATAAGAACAAGTTCAATATCAGTGAAATTTCTTCTATCCGCGATACGCTGTTGCGTTTGAATCAGAATCCGGGAAGACCGTTGGCGGATAAAAATGTGCGTAGAGCGCTGATCAAATCAATGGATAGGGAAACTTACGGAAATGTACTGCTGAAGGGAACCTATATCCCCGGCGGTCCAATGCTTCCTCCATCCCTTGATTATGCGTTTGATGAGCTGGATAAAATGAATCCGGACAAGTATGATGTGGAAGCCGCTAAGAAACTGCTGGCTGACGCGGGATGGAAAGATACTGACGGAGACGGTTTCGTGGATAAAGACGGCAAAAATTTAGAATTAAACTTTACGTTCTACAGCGGCCGTGCGGAACTACCGCTTTTTGCTGAGGCCGTTCAGTCTGACGCCAAGAAGGTGGGGATTAAAGTTAATTTGAAAAATGTGGATTATAATATTCTTTTCGATATTGGTAAAAAAGGTGAATATGATTTGCTGATTTCCAATATCCTAACAGAGCAGGCAGGGGATCCGGAATTCTTTATGAACGTATACTTCCGTACCAATAAAGACGGAAATACGCCTGAAAACGCTTCCGGGTACAGCAATCCTGAATATGACGCTCTCAGCGAAAAACTGTCCGGTGAATTTGATCCGGCAAAACGGAGAGATATCATCATACAGATGGAGAAAATCATGATGAATGATGCCGGCACTGTCGTATTGGGGTATCCGAAAACGAATCTGGTCAGCAGCAAAAATATTGCCAATGCCAATATTTATCCCTGCGATTACTACTGGGTGACCAAGGATATTACACCGGCCAAATAATGAGGCAATTTGAGAATTGACGACGTTATGAGCAAAGCATAGCGGATTAGTTCTCTTTGCAATAGATTTCATTGATGAAAGGACAGCTTTTGAAGGCTGTCTTTTCATTTGCAAATAAAAGAAGAACCGACGCCGTAGCGACAGATCCTTCTTTCAGATTACTTATTTTTTATAGGTCTTTCAGTATTTTTATTCTTTGATTGCGATGGAGAAATAATTTTTCTTACCTTTGCGGATGATGATGATGCGGCCGTTCGTATTCGGGTGGGCGAAAATGGATGCTTCCGTATCTTTGATCTGCATACCGTTTACGCGGACAGCGCCGTTGATGACATCTTCTCTTGCCTGGCGTTTTGACTTTTCCACACCTGCTTCCACGAGGGCGTCTACGATATTGACAGGAGCAAAAGACACTTCACCGCCTTTGGTGTTTCGGAAAGCGCCTTCGATTTCTTCACCTGTCAGTTCGGCAATGTCACCGGAGAAAAGGGCGGCGGTGACTTTAAGAGCCTGTGCCAGTCCTGCTTCTCCATGAACGAAACGTGTGACTTCTTCCGCCAGACGTTTCTGGGCGGTGCGGTTTTCCGGATGTGCCTGCACCTCTTTATCAAGGGTGTCGATTTCTTCTTTCGTAAGGAAAGTGAAATATTTCAGGTACTTGACGACATCCCTGTCATCCTGGTTGAACCAGAACTGGTAGAATTCGTAGGGCGAGGTCTTTTTCGGGTCGAGCCACACGGCGCCGCCGGCAGTCTTGCCGAATTTTGTGCCGTCTGCTTTGAGCATGAGGGGGATGGTCAGACCGAAGGCTTCGTGGCTTTCATTAGTTTTTCTGATGAGTTCAATGCCGTTTGTGATATTGCCCCACTGGTCGGCACCGCCGATTTGCAGCTGGACGCCGCATTTTTCATAAAGCATTTTATAGTCGATGGACTGGAGAATCTGGTAGGAGAATTCCGTGAAAGAAATGCCCGTTTCCAGACGGGAGGCGACCACGTCTTTTGCCAGCATGGTATTGATATTAAAAAGTTTTCCGTAGTCCCGGAGGAAGTCGAGCAGGCTGATTTTTGAGAGCCAGTCATAATTATTCATCATGGTGAAGGATCCGTCTTCACCGAAAAGTTTCTTCATCTGCTCCGTGAGAGAATCCGCATTATGCTTTACCTGGTCCGCGGTCTGGAGGACACGCTCTGTGGTGCGTCCGCTGGGATCGCCGATAGCACCCGTGCCTCCGCCGATAAGGATGACGGGATGGTGGCCGGCGAGCTGGAACCGTTTCAAAATCATGAAAGGGATCAGGTGGCCGATATGCATGCTGTCTCCCGTAGGATCGATACCACAATATAAAGAAATGGATTTTTCATCCACCAGTTTGTATAGCCCTTCTGCATCTGTCTGTTGATTAATTGCGCCGCGCCATTCCAATTCGTCAATGATATTCATTCAATTCCGCCTTTCTGTGCCGGTTACATGGTAATCAGTGTGTTATTACAATATATCTTATTTAATATAGCATATTTTGAAAAATGGCGGTATGGAAACGTATGATTTTCGCTGTTTAGGATAAAGAAATTATGATATACTTTTCATATGAATATTTTCGATATAGACAAATGGAGGATTTATGAAATTTACTTTTAACCACAACAATTTCAATGTCCTTGATCTGGATAGGAGCATTTCTTTTTATGAAAAGGCGCTGGGGTTAAAGCCTGTTCGAGAAAAAATTGCCGATGACGGCTCTTTTAAACTCGTTTATCTGAGTGACGGCGTGACAGGGCACACCTTGGAACTCACCTGGCTGCGCGACAGAAAAGAACCGTATAATCTGGGGGAAAATGAATTTCATCTGGCGCTTGCCGTAGAGGACATGGAAGCTGCGCATGCGCTCCATAAGGAAATGGGCTGTATCTGTTATGAAAATCCCTCCATGGGCATTTATTTTATTTCCGATCCGGATCATTACTGGATTGAAATTATTCCGGAGAAATAGTATGAATCCTGTATTTCAACGGACGGCGCAGATAATCGGCGAAGATGGGGTGGAACTGCTGTCGCGGAAAACGGCGGCGGTCTTCGGACTCGGCGGCGTGGGTTCATATGCGGCGGAAGCACTCGTTCGTGCAGGTGTAGGGCATTTGATTTTTATTGATAAGGACAGTGTGGATATTTCCAATGTAAATCGGCAGCTTGTGGCGGATGTAAGCACGCTTGGCCGCTTGAAGGCGGATGTGATGGCGGAGCGGGCACTTCGGGTGAATCCCGATTGTGATGTAAAAGTACTGCCTGTGTACTATCGCCCTGATGATACGTCATTTATTGAAAATCTCCATGCCGATTTTATTATTGATGCCATTGATGACGTGCCTGCGAAGATTTCGATCATTTGTGAATGCGACAGGCTTCATATCCCTGTGATTTCTTCCATGGGGACAGGCAACCGCCTTCACCCTGAAATGCTTGAAATCACAGATATTTATAAAACATCGGTATGCCATCTGGCGAGAAAGATAAGGAAGGTACTGAAAGAAAAGAGAATCCGACATCTGCCCGTGGTGTACTCCAAAGAAGTTCCCTGTAAAATAGTCGGCGAAGATCACGCACCGGGATCCGTATCTTTTGTTCCTCCGGTGTCCGGTATGATGATGGCGGGATACGCTGTGCGGAAACTGCTGGAAGAGCATATGCCAAAACAGGGATAAGAAGCTGTTTTGGCAATGGTATAATAGGGGAAACCGGGATAAGGGGATTTCCCTTACGAAATGAATGATAACGCAGTTTTAGCAGGAAAGAGGAAAGTATGACAGAAATTTGTCATCCTGAGTGGATTACGGTGACAGCGGACGGAAGTGCGCATAAAGGATATGATCAGGACTGGTATCCCGAGAAACGTCAGCAGATCTCAGGCTGCGGGCCGACAGTGGGTTCCATGATGGCCGCTTATACGCAAAGGAAATTGGAGAAAAAGGAAATCACTACGAAAGACGGCGCTGTGGAGCAGATGCTTGAAATATGGCCATACGCTACGCCTCATCTTCACGGTCTGTACAAGACAAGATGGCTTATGGAAGGATTGAATCATTATTTCAGTGATAAAAACCTCTCTGCAGAAGCGGAAATGATTTCCATCCCTCCTGTCCGTATGCTGGCACCGTCTTTTGTAAAAGTAAAAAAATTTATTCAAGAGGGTCTTGCAGGAGATTGGCCTGTCGGATTTTTAAATCTCCACAGCGGGGGAGAGCCGATCCCTTATCACTGGCACTGGATGATTCTTGTAAGAATGGAAGAAAACGGCGGCAGAACGATTTGCACTCTTTGGGATGAAGGGAAA
>ENA-OPAV01001876-OPAV01001876.1-human-gut-metagenome-genome-assembly--contig:-NODE-1876-length-13114-cov-2.286699_pt1 | contig 13114 bp, 6 predicted proteins | sample MGYA00241056_ERZ501428 | MGnify/ENA primary metagenome ERZ501428 (study PRJEB25962, sample SAMEA2042621) | human gut metagenome | biome: human gut; feature: human-associated habitat; material: faeces... | reverse complement strand
TTGTAATATAATCTTCTGAATATGAGTATAAAGAAAAGAAGAAATACGATCGTGGCCTCTCCTATTTTAAACAGCCAATACTGTGAATCACTGAGCCATGTCACGATTCCTATCCGCAGTATATTTGTTCCTGCCACTATCCACACGATACCGGCAGTAATGAGTAAAATTTGTCTGTTGACCCCGTATTTCATATATTAAATTTTGGATTGATGTTCTTAACAACAAATGAAACCACCCTTTGGGTTCACTTTCGCGAAAAAAAAGTGATAAGCAGTGAGCAACTTGTCAGTAAAACTCCCATTCCTATGACTCCATGCCAGCCGAATGCTTGCCAGGCACTTCCAGCCAAAAAGGTCCCCATCGAACCGCCGACAAAGTAAGTCGTCATAAAAATCGTGTTGACACGGTTGGATGCGCCGGGACAGAGCTCGAAGATGCTGGCCTGGTTACTTAACTGGATACATTGCATGCCGATGTCGATAATGATGATGCCTGCTACAATACCGAAATAGGTGTTTTCTCCTGCAAAAAGCAGGAACCAGGCAAAGAGTATCAACCCGCAACCGATGAAGTTGAACCGGCGAACTCCCACTCTCCTGACATACTTCCCTACTACGGAGGCAGAGAGTGCACCTGCTATTCCACAGAGTCCTAACATGCCGATGACATTGCTTCCTGCATAGAAAGGGGCTTGTCCCATCTTGAATGCCAGACACGACCACATGGCGAGAAATGAACCGAATGCCAGTGCTGCCCGTATGGAATAAATCCGCAATAAGGGATATTCTTTCAGGAGAAGAAACAACGATTTCATCAGATCACTGTATTTTCCTTTGAATGTGGGACGGATATCCGGCAATACTTTCATTACAACAATTCCGCATATCAACATCAATGCGGCCGCGATGTGATACATTTCTCTCCATCCGAACACTTCACCGATAAAACCGCTGATAACGCGCGAAGCAAGAATACCCGTCAGCAATCCGGAGATAACGATACCTACATTTCTTTCTTTGTTCTCGGGTTTCGAAAATTGGGAAGCTATCGGAACAAATATCTGTGGTATCACCGAACAGATTCCTGTTAGAAATGAAGCTATTAATATAATGTGTATATTGGGTGCTAACGCAATGGTCAGCAGGGAGACGATCAGTATGGCAAAGTTCGTGACAATGATTTTCTTTCGTTGATACAGGTCGCCCAAAGGGATGATGAATAATAATCCGAGTGCATAGCCTATCTGGGTGACCATTGCTATAAGGTTAGTCTTAAATTCCGAAACACCCAGATCGTGGCGTATCATGTTCAGCAACGGCTGATTGTAGTAGAGGTTGGCTACGGATATGCCGGCAACGATAGCCAATGTCCAAAGTATGGATGCCGGTAGTCCTCCGTTTTCTTTCAAAGTCTGTTTCATAGGGGCAAAGATACGAAGATTGGATTTACTCTACAAAGAAAGTCACCGAAACCGTATTTCCTTCGTTGTCTACTGCTGTCAGGGAGTGTTTTCCGGAAGCGGGGAGGAAAGATAGCTTGTGGAAGTCTTGTGTCTCGCTCAGATAATTGTTGTCGAGATGCCAGTATACGGTTGCTTTCGGATTGTTGTGTACCAGTTCAACGTTCAGTTGCCCTTTGCTGCCATCCAACTGTTTAGGGAGGAATACCCGGGCATTCATCGTAGGGTAGACAAATTGCATGGGGCGGAACATATCTTCGCCGCATCCGGGTTTGAAAGGAGGGAGTGGTTTATATTCCGGGTGATGCTGTTTGTAATACCATTCCCATACGGGAGGCAGGGTAAACCAGCTTTTTTGAATGGTAGGTTCCATGTCGATGCAACTTTCGTAGATACGGAAAGTTCCATCGGCCGACAGGTTGATGAGATGATGATACGGGCAGGCTTCGGTCTTTAATCCGGCAGGGAGTATCAGTGTCGTATCCGTCTCTTCGCAGAAACGTCCTTTCAGATGTCCGGAAAGTCGGCATACTTCGGCATCGGCAAATATTCCGGATGGTCTGTCGAACCATGGGGAAGACGGAAGAAGATTGAATACATCGAATAGGACAGGTCCTGCCGTACGTGCTCCTACCAAGCCCGGTTTTCCTTCTCCGGTTGCGTTGCCCACCCATACGCCGACGGCATAACGGGGAGTAACTCCTACGGCCCATGCATCACGGAAGCCGTAACTCGTTCCCGTTTTCCAGGCAATGGTCTGCATAGACGGGATGGTGCGCCAGTCTATTTCTTCCGGTCGGTTTACTTCTTTAATGGCATCGAAGGTTTGCCAGACGGCACCCGGAGAAAGTGAGACATGTGAGTTGGCAGATGGCAGATGCCGGGTGGAATCGGAGAGTAATAAAGAGCAATCTGTCTTATCCAATCCTTTCAGGCAACGTGCCATTTCGGCGTAAGCCACAGTAATGTCCCATAAAGTACCTTCGGCTCCTCCTAAGATAAGTGATAATCCATAATGGGAAGCCGGGCGGGTAAGGGTAGTGAGACCGATCTGTTTGAGCAGGTTGTAGAATTTGGGAACGCCGTAATGCTGCAACATGCTGACGGTCGGAATATTCAGAGAGCGCGCAATCGCTTCCGATGCCGGAACGGCACCTTCGAACTGTTGGCTGAAATTTTGTGGAGCAAAGCCGTTGATATTTATAGGAACATCCGGTAGCAGCGTGTGGGGAAGGATGCTGCCTTCCTGCAGCATGGCATAGTAAAGAAAGGGTTTTAGAATACTTCCCGTGCTACGCGGTGCACGGATGATGTCTACTTGATTACCGCTTCTCTCTTTGTTGAAGTGCAGGTTGCCACAGTAGGCAATGGGCTGGTTTTTCTCTATGTCGATAACGAGTATGGCCATGTTGCGGATGTCACTGCGGGAGAATTCGTTGTTCCAGCGTTCTACCAGTTCTTCCACTTGTAGTTGTATTCCACGGTCGATGGTACTCACCGAGTAAGTTCCGTTACGGGTCCGATAGAAATAGTCGGTCAGATGTGGGGCTGTCTGTGGTAAGGGTTTGGGTTCCTGTGGCAGAGGTTCACTGAGGGCAAGCTCATAATCGGAGTCGCTCAATGTGCCGTTCTTGTGAAGACGTGTCAGCAGGCGGTTACGCTTGTCGAGCAAGGACTGACGGCTTTTGGAAAGATGTATCATGGCGGGTGAATTGGGAAGTACGGCGAGCATGGCTGCTTCGGCCCACGACAAGTCTTCTGCTGCATGCCCGAAGTATCGCCAGGCAGCAGCATCCAGCCCCACTACGTTTCCTCCGAAGGGGGCGTGGGAGACATATAAAGAGAGTATCTTTTCTTTGGAATAACGGAATTCCAACCGGGTGGCCCATATCATTTCGATAAATTTCTCGGTGAACGTGCGTGGCTTATTCCGGGCAAGGCGAATCGTTTGCATCGTAAGCGTACTTCCTCCACTGATGATGCGACCGGCTTTTAGGTTTTGATAGATGGCCCTGCCGGTTGCCAACGGGTCTACTCCCCAGTGCCAATAGAAATGATTGTCTTCGAATGCTAAAAGGCAGGTTTTAATCTTTTCCGGTGTGGTGGTGCGTGGAGGAAAGCGCCATTGTCCGTCCGGAGCGATGCGGGCACCGAGCAGTTCATGGTGACGGTCGGCTACAACGGTAGAGTAGGGCACATGAAACAGTTGCCGGGGAAGGCAAAAGATATACCAGACAATCAGAAGGGCAATGCCCCCTCCGATTATCCGGCTTTTTTTCTTTTTCCATCTTTTCATTCCTGTCTCTTGCCTGCGTTTATCCGCAGTTTTTACCGTTCGACGATTGCTTTGCCGGCCCGTGTCCTCGCCTGTGCTCCGGCATCATACATTGCTTCGCATTGGATAGCCGGTAGTACGAATGTACCTGCATAGGTGGCTTGCAGCCGTACGGTGAATGTTTTATACTGTCCTTGTTTCAGATTGAAATAGGTCAGTACACGGTCATCGCGGATATCCCGGTAGGAATAACTGTTGTTGCTATCTGCACTGTTGGCCTTTTCCGGATCGGCTGTCATGCGCTCATTGTATATTTCCCAACCCGATGGTATGATGTGAGTCAGGGCAATATCCGAATAGTCGGTAGTGCCGCTGATGTTGGCTACGGTGACCACTGCCATAAAGTCGCTTGTTTCAGGGCTTCGGGGGCAATAGCTGTTCCGTTCATATCCGTATACTTTACGTCAAGGCGCAGGTTGTTTGACAAGGCTGGCAGAGTATCGTTCAGTAGTTGTGTTTTGGTTATCAAGTCCACATTCAAAGCTCCCTTACCATTGTTTTTTACAGTAACCGAGCCGCCACCGGGTGCAACAGACAACGCTTTCTCAAATACGGCCTTAGCCGATTTTACCGCCGGTTGTTGTTTGCCGTATATCGTCCAGGTGAAGTCGAGAGTACCCGATAATTTTTCTGCCAACCGGCCCATTGCCATTAATGCAAATGCGGTGGATTGTGTGCTGAACCAATCTTCACGTGACAAATTCTTTGAAACCTTTTGTGCCTGCGTGAATGCTTCCCGTTCACGCCCCATGAGCAATAAGGTCTCCAATATCATGGCTTCGTCGCGATCGTACGAACCGTACACATAACTTCCGGCCGAAGGCGAATAAGGCTCTACCGTTGTCTTGGCATTAAATACCAGTTCATTGGCGGCTTTCGTTTTTCCGTTCAGCGCATAAGCGGCGGCCAGTCTCCATTTGGCTTGCAACGAAAGATCTTGCTGCATCTCTTTCATCCGGTTCATCGCTCCGTGTTCCGGTGCGCCTGCCAACGCTAATGTATATAAGCGGAAAGCCTGCTGTAAATCCGATTGCCAATAATAGCCGGTGTCTTGTTGAGGCGTACGCCAGTTCTGTGCAGCCGAACGCTGGAATCGTTTCCATTTATTCAGCACATTGGCATTTACGGCATATCCTTTTTCTTGTGCCATCACTAAGAACATTCCGGCATAGGAGGTGATCCATTCATTGGCAGAAGCATTGCCCGGCCAATATACGAATCCTCCGTTGGGTAACTGCCGGCTGTAAAGTTGCTTGATAGCTTCCTGTACATTCGTTTTTATCTTACCGGCTTCTGCTTCATCTACTGCTTTGAACTGGCCGACAAACAACAACGGAAGGGCTTTCGATGTCAACTGCTCTGTGCAGTAATGTTGATAATTATACAGAAAATCGAACCGGCGGCTGATGTCCACCGATGGGATACGTGACACCTCTAATTTCACGCTGTTTTCGGGTGAATTACTACCCGGCTTATAAGAGAGTTCGCAGCTTTGTCCGCTTTCTATCCATTTGCTTTCGCGCAGGGTGATGGCCGGATTCGGATTACGCACTTCTATTTCGATGGTTTCCGAAACTTTCTTGCCAGCTCCTTCAGCCTTCAGCCGTACAGTGGTTTTCCCCGGTTTACTACCGGTTTTTAGTCTGAAATAGACCAACTGGTCGCCGGGTTCTGCAAACGTTACGGATTGCTGATGTTCGCCATTTACTTGTGCACTGCCCGATACAGCAACGGATACTTTTACATTTTTCACCTCTTTCTTCATGGCGAATATGTTGACCGGCAACAAAATCTCTTCTTGGGTACTGAGTACACGTGGGAGTGTGGAAAGAATCATCAGTGGTGTACGTACCGGAGTCGTCTTCTCTACATGTCCGTAAGCACCGTTTTCTCCGGCTACCACCATGGTACGTACCGAACCTACATACATCGGAAGGGTTATCCGGTGCGTCCGGCTCTTTCCCTTGCTTAGGCTGAACGGGCCGATGAAGCGTACTACCGGTTTGAAACGATTGGCTTTCGTGTCTGCGGGTTTTAAGGTTTCGTCACCTCCGGTACTGAATAGCGAACTATAACTGCCGGTATAAGCGCCCAACACATCGTCGTACATATCCCATGTCCGGATGCCCAATGCCTCACGGGCATAAAAGTCATTCCAGGGGTCGGGAGTCTTGAAATTGGTCAGATCCAGTAACCCGTCGTCCACAATCGCCAAGGTATAGGTCATCGCTTTTCCCTTCTTCTCACTTACTGTTACGCTGAATTCCGTTTCGGGGCGCAGTACGTCCGGCATTTGAATCTGCGGTTCGAGCACAGTCTCTCTATTGGTTACGAATACCGGCATCACTCCATACATACGGATCGGTAAATCATTGATCGTTTGTGCATGAGGTTGCAGCAGGCTGATGTGCAGATAAACGTTCGGGGCCATTTCCGGTGTTACCTTAAACTGATATTTCGTATCTTCCTTGCCCGAAACGTCTATCCATTCGCGTTGCAGTACGGTTGAACCGTTTTCCAACGTGGCAAGTGCCCGTCCTCCCGCCGATGCAGGGATAATAGCTGTTACTGTTTCGCCTATTTCATAAGAGTCTTTATCGATAGAGAAGGCCAGCATCTTGATACCGTTAGGATCGGTTTTAGACGAACGTCCACGCCACTCCGGCCAGTCTACGTATACCGTGCCTCCGGTGGCATGTCCGCTTTCCGTATCCTTGACATACACCAGATAACGTCCCCAACCCGGATAGTCAATCCGGAATTTGAAACTGCCTTTTCCATTCACAGTGTTTATCTTTCCGGTAGCTACCGGCGTGTAGGAACTACTGTTGACGTACGTCTCAAAAGACTCGCGGGAGTTTTCCCACCACCAGCTCCAGTCGATACGATAAATCTTATATTCCAGTCCCGAACGGTTTACCGGCTTCCCTTCCGGGGTTACAGTCACAATATCAAAAATATGATCTTTATCAGTCTCGATATATTTGCCTTTAGGCTGATTCAGATTGATACCTACATACGAGCTGAAAGGAGAGTAGGGCACACTCATGGTATAGATACTTGCATCTCCGCCCGGTTCGAATACTCTGGCCGTGATATTCGCCTGTAACATTCCGGACGCATTTCCCGATTCCGGCAGTTTGAGCGTAAACGAAGCGTCTCCTTCTGTATCCAGCATTCCACTGAATACATCTGTCCGTGAAGAGGTAAATTCCGTAGCCGGATTGTTGAAGATATACTGTCCGTAATTCTTGAATTGCGTGTTGACTTTGGATAACGACATCTCTACTTTGGTTTTCAGCCGTGAAGCTTTGGCACCTGTCAGCCATGCCGATGACAAGGTGGCTCGTACTTCTCCGTCTGTGGCTTTCAGTATATTCCCCGGCAATTGCAGGTTTATTTTCAATCGGTTAGGTTTTACGGTCTCTATCCGCAGTGATTTATGGAAAGCGGTTCCTCCCACTTTTACATAAGCATTCCATAATCCGGTAGGGTCTTCCGTTTTTGTCGGTACGGCAAATGTATAGAGTCCGTTCATTCCGTTTGTAGAAATGAGTTTATTGTAGAATTGCCCTCTCGGGTTGTAAATTTCCAATGCTACGGGATGCTTGTCGGGTATTCGTTTGTTACGGTCTTCGAGCATGAACGAGATATGCAGGGTATCTCCGGGGCGCCATACCCCTCTTTCGCCATATATAAAGCCTTTCAGCCCTTTCTGTATATCCTTGCCACCGACATCGAAACGACTTACGGATTGTTCTTCACCATCGGTTACTCTTACATAGGCCTTTTGTTTTCCGGTTTCCGCTACTACGATGAAAGGCACTCCTTTCGTGTCAATAACGGCAAACCCGTTTTTGTCGGTTTCTGCTTCACCTACCGGTTGCAATTGAAAGCTATAAGCGGTTACTTTGGCTTTCTCTACCGGAGCTGTGTCGAGTATATTGTTGACTGTTACCCATAATTTGTTAACAGAGTTCCGTTTTACAATCATGCCTAAGTTGGAGGCGAGTACATTACAGGATGCCGTGCGGTCCGAACCCATGTAATAAGAAATGTGGCAGGGATTGTCCCGCTCTTCCCAACGGTATTTCCGCCAGTCCATCTTTTCCGAACCGTTATAATAATAGTAGGCCTGCGGAGTATCCCATTCTGCTTCATCCTCTTCCGACAGTTGGTCCGAAGATACTTTAGTCAATCTTTCCGAACCCTCGGAAATTTGGAGTTCCTTATCCTCTTCTCCGCATGGATAGGCGGAATATGCTTGTTTGAATGAAAGTATGATGCGATAAATAGCACCCGGTTCCTGGTTTATCAATCCGGAAAGGTCGATCGAATAATCTTCCCATTTGCGAATATCTTTCGAAGGGTCTCTGTCCAGATGCAGAGTCTGCTTATAAACCAATCGCCCCGAGCGTCTCAATTCGTTGGAAGATGCTAAAGAATTACTCTGCATAAACATCAGTACATTACTTTCGTAGATACGGATAACGCTCAAATCTACAGCATGCAGGCTGACTGCCCGGAAAGGTACTATCAGATTCTTTGAGTCGGGCAGGATCGCTGCTTCCGTACGCAGTTCCACTTGTGGTTTCAGGCTGGGCTGGCTGAAAGAGATAGAGTGGGAGGTACCTAACCTTTTCCCTTCCATATTTTTCACTCCTTCGTATATTCTTAATGTCAACTTGTTGGCCCGGTTAGGTTCAAAGTACACATTTACCTTATCGTTTATCACTTGGAATGTATACGAAGAGAGTTCCGGAATTTCGATCAGCCCTTTCAAGTCCTGAGTGTCCGATACCGGATCCGAGAAAGAGATCTGTATTCCGTTTTCGGGCTGTTCGATTCGTTGGGCAGACATGAAGCGAAAGATGTTTTTGGCAGGTATTGTGATCTTTTCTACCATTTTCCGGTCGATGCCGGCCGCTTTTCCATCCAGCTTAATTTCCAGTTCATAATCTTTTTCTGCTCTCGGAATACGGCCGATGCTGAAAGTGTATCGTGTCGGATTTCCGGTCCCCTCTATTGAAATGTTATAGGAAGAAGTCCCGTTACCACTGGCTGATAGGATTTTTTCTACCTGTGCGTTGTCTATTTTGTCGCTGAAACGAATCTCTCCTTTTACCGAAGCATAATCGGGAGCTGTAGCAGTTATATCCAACGGTTCCATTGCCAATGAGAAATTCTTCTCCTGCACGCGGAAGGAGAAGTTGAATTCTTTCAATCGTTTATCCACAGTGACGAATTCTCCCAATTGGAATGAGCCTTCGTACATTGTTCCTTGTTTCAGAGCTCCTTCTTCCGGAAGAAATTCAATCGTATTGTTGCTTACCCAATACGCTTTTCCTTTCAGTGAAGGTGAGAAACGGAACGGGTTCTCTTTCAGTTCATTATTTAAGTCTACTACAGGCTGATCTTGGGTCAATTCTATCCGTATGGGAGACGATTGTGAGATAACTCCGCCTGTGTAGGCATTGATGTACGGAGCAAATTCCGAAGAAGGAATAATTTCTTTCTGACTGTCTGCACATGAGTTCAGGCCAATGATGATAATCGAAAGGCAAGAAAGAAGAACCGGGATAATGACTGTCCGTTTCATAGTTCAAAGAATTTATCGTTCAATGAACAAAGATAATGAAAAGTCTATATTCTATGGATGTATTTCAATGAAAAAACAATTTCGGTATTTGAAATAAGATTTTTTCTTTTATCATCTTATTTTTCGGGCAGATATAGCACAAAATATTGGTTTTCGAATACCGTCTTATATTTGTTTTTTTCTATAAATTCGTTTATTACCCTATGCTTTTTATTACTTCTGAAAGGACCTGTCTCAATACCACAGTCAATCAGGTAGTTTTCGCTTGGTTCTCCGAACTCTTTGCCTATACTGTTGAATTTTTGTCGCAATATAGCAGGAAGCGGACCACTGTAATTATTTAATTTGTGTCTAAACAGAGGTTCTCCTAATAATTCTGGCCAGGAGCATCCGATAAAAGGTTTGGTGCGTGTCATATAATTTATAGCTGGAATACTGCCATAAGCAAATAGGTGATCGCCTTGTTTGATATAAGGTTTTATTCCTATTAACAAGTCATTGAGAATCTGTGCCCTTTCCCGGCTCGTATAAATATGTTTAACTCTGTCGTTTTGAATAGAATATCGCTTTTCGAAAAGCGGACCACCATCAAAGTATACTCCGTCACATATGGCCTTTGCTCCACATGCAAGGATATATACCCCCAATGTAAGCAGCAATGTTTGTCTGACAGCCCATTGCGGTATGGCTGGAATATGAATATTTTGAATCGATAGATAGAATGAGATTGCCATAGGCATCCCTAACCAATAGATGATGCTTCCGTTATTGACCATGCCTCCATCACTGCCGAGAGGTATGATCATGATCATCGAGAGTCCGGCCCATGATAGCATTTTTATCTCTTTATCTTTGTTCAGAACGATATTTCCCAATATCCCGACCATACTGAAAGCACACAAAGTGAATACTACGTTCTCTTTATAAAAGAGAATGGCAAGTAAAGAGAAAACGATGATCCGGACAGGCAATAATACCACCTCCTTTTTTATATATTTAGCAGATCCCCAAAATATAATATAAAGTAAAACAATCTTTATTCCTAATTTGAGAACTAAATAATAGATTCGTACTTGTGCAAATATCATATTGGATAGGGTATGGGAACTCGTACCGCTATCATCTTCTGCTATAAAGAGCAACTCACGCATGTTATTGACGAAAGGTTCATAATGTCCCCAGACTTTCATTAGACTGATGATACCCATTATTCCTATAATAAACGAAACTGTAAATACCAGGCATCTGTTGATGCAGAGACAAACTGTTTCTCTATAATAAAGAGCATGCAATATGACCAATAATATGATTCCGTAATCTAATATATTGGGAATGCGTGAGAAAGAGTTGATTCCTATTATGATACCACTTATGATGAAATATAGATATTTATTTCTGTTTAGCCCTTTAAATATATAAAAGATAGCTGTCGTATACAAGAGACTGGTTATAAGATCATTGTAAAAAGTCATCGGCATGGCTATATAAGATATCGTGACCAAGACACAACCTATGATTATAGCCGACATTGGAATCTGTTTTCTAAATAGTTTATATAATAGATAGATGATTATCATATTATTGACTATTCCCAATATGCGCATATCGAATATCCCTGCATCAGGAAACAGTGTCATAAAAGCACCACCAATGACCCCGCTCAAGTAATACATAAAGTTGTATTCCACGCATTCCGGATTTTGAAATATGTTATCGTAAAAAACCATATAAAACCCGGAGTCACATAACTCGAATCCGATAAAAGCAGAAATTAGTTGATAGGCGATAAGGAATAAAAATGTAATGCCAAAAGCTGTTTTCGGCTTTGCTTCTATAGTATGGTAAAGATTAGATAATGCGTTCATTAAGATATTTATAAATTCTTTTATGTTATTGACTTGTATAAGCTTCTTTTAAAAAACATGCAAATATAGTCAATTATTGGTGTACGATTCTTTTTCTTCTTTTAATTTTTTGACATTACAGATCTGTTGAATAAGTGTTCTTATTAAGATTTGGTGGAATGATCACAATAAGTCACGCTTAACCTTAGATAAACAATTTCAATTTGTGCTATGATTCATTCCAATTTCGTCATTTAATCACGGCCGATTATGAGAGAATAGTAAGCGAGAAGTTATGAAGAAATACTATCTGTTCATGCAGTATATATAATGAAAATCCCCATAACATTATCAGTTACAGGGATTTATTATATTGTAATAGTTAAATTACTTAGCTAAAGCCTGAGCTATGTCAAACGCACAAGCCACTGTACAACCTACCATAGGATTGTTACCAATTCCCAAGAATTCCATCATTTCTACGTGAGCGGGAACGGATGAAGAACCGGCGAACTGAGCATCTGAGTGCATACGTCCCATCGTGTCCGTCATACCGTATGAAGCAGCGACACAGCATCCATGTAAGTCTTTGCAAACTATTATTAATCAATGCTATAATAGCAATGGGTAAACTCCTTGTTAGTAAATAAAAAGAACGAATTATCAAAAAGGCTGCATCATGGGCAAATGCCTGTGCGTTATCCTTTAGATGAGAGTACTCCTAATGGAGTTAAGACCGTAATCTAATCTGCGTGTCAATGAAGTATAAATCTCCGTCTATGCCACAAAGTACATTATTGGGAACTGCATCAAACACTTCATAATCCGAATTATGGTATTCGTCGTAATAGTCCATTTCAAAGCCTAATGCTTGCATATAGGTAGCAATTTCATCTTCCGTAGCTTCTCGTTCAGCTAATATATAAGGTTGTACGAGAACTGCACAAAATTCTTGTTGGCTGTTATAAGCGAAGCCTATCATTTGATAAGGCACATTGCCAAAAAACTTATTATGTGCAGCAATGCGGATGAAGAAGTTCTCTAAATCATCCCCTGCGTATTCAAAGTTGTTCAGCTTGACAACAATGTCGTCTTTATCTCCTGTATAGACTTCATTCTCTCCGCCTTTATTAAGGAACTCCACATTTAAATTAGGAAGTGAAATCCATAAGCCGTTGGCATTGGCAAACTTTATGAGTTCTTCTGTTTGCCCTCTCTTATAGCCCTCTGTTGGTTCAGTTTCTCCTGCTGCTTCCTTTTGGCTTCTAACGATATGGGCTGCTTGCTCCAAGAGGTTATTGATTGGCGAGTACGTTCTATCCATTCTTTGTGAAATTCGTTGATGTATTCCATAATTTGTTTGATTATGAGTTTAAGACAAAGGTAATCATTCCTCTTTTAATAGCAATGCTTTGGTTGTTATATTCTTGCGAATGGGGGTGTTGTGGAACATTCTATAAAAGAGAAACAGCATAAGAGTTCCCTCAAATGCTGCTCTGTTAGCTAAATATGAATAAGTTCTTTATTCCACTCTCTGAAAAGAGTACTTCTGACCTGTGGGTGTTACTCCATCAGCTTCCAATTCCTGCACTGATAAGGTCATAGAATTAAGTAACAGAATATCATTGATAATCCATTCTTCTTCATCACTGTACATTTCATAGAGTTTGTTACCGTCTATCTTGTACTTGCCCACTTCATTATATAAAGGATTCTCGGTACTTGTATATTCAAATGTGCCATCATTCTTATAAGTAACATGGGTAGCAACAGCATCACCACTTGTCTTCTTCCATTTGCCTATAATGAGAGAAGCATAATCATCTTGCCCTTTGATTGTACCGTTGTCAATATCTACTTCAAATGTTACATTC
>ENA-OPAV01001874-OPAV01001874.1-human-gut-metagenome-genome-assembly--contig:-NODE-1874-length-13124-cov-4.546943_pt1 | contig 13124 bp, 8 predicted proteins | sample MGYA00241056_ERZ501428 | MGnify/ENA primary metagenome ERZ501428 (study PRJEB25962, sample SAMEA2042621) | human gut metagenome | biome: human gut; feature: human-associated habitat; material: faeces... | reverse complement strand
ATTGTGGGGAATTGTGGGGAAATGTGTATTTTTACCGTCGCTTATTATAATAAGGTGAGAAATGATACAATTTTTAGGTAATATCGAGGCTAAGGCGGATGCAAAAGGAAGAGTTTTCATCCCGGCCACCTTCCGGAAACAGCTGCAAGCCGCTTCTGAAGAAAGACTCGTGTTGCGTAAGGACGTGTATCAGGATTGCCTGGTGCTCTACCCGGAAAGTGTATGGTTTGCCACTCAAAACCAACTTCGCTGCCGGCTGAATAAATGGAACGCCAAACAACAAATGATTTTCCGCCAGTTCGTAAGTGACGCGGAAGTTATGACCCCTGACGGGAACGGACGCATCCTGCTCCCAAAACGTTACCTGCAAATGGCGGGTATACAAAGTGATGTCCGCTTCATTGGTGTGGACAACACAATAGAAATCTGGGCTAAGGAACGTGCCGACCAACCATTCATGAACCCCGACGAGTTCAGCGAGGCTCTTGAAGAACTGCTGGGAGACGAAAATATTTGTTGTGACGAAAATAAGCTATAAACAACAGATGATGAAAGAAGAAACAACATATCACATCCCCGTATTGCTGATGCCGAGCGTAGATGCAATGAACATCCGTCCGGACGGCACGTATGTAGACGTAACGTTTGGTGGAGGAGGACATTCGCGCGAGATACTGTCCCGCCTGGAAGACGGCGGCCGGCTGCTGAGCTTCGACCAGGACGAGGATGCGGAACGCAACATTGTGAACAACCCGCATTTTACATTCGTACGCAGCAACTTCCGCTACCTGCACAACTTCCTACGCTATCACGGCATCGAAAAAGTGGATGCCATACTTGCCGACCTCGGCGTATCTTCCCATCACTTTGATGACAGCGAACGGGGATTCTCCTTCCGCTTCGACGGGGCACTGGATATGCGTATGAACAAGCGTGCCGGCCTGACCGCTGCCGACATCGTGAATACCTACGAAGAAGAAAAGCTGGCCGATATTTTTTATCTGTACGGCGAGCTGAAGAACAGCCGGAAACTGGCATCTGTCATCGTTAAGGCACGGGCTACGCAGAGAATTGCCACCATCGGCGAATTTTTGGAAATCGTCAAGCCACTCTTCGGCCGCGAACGCGAGAAGAAAGAACTGGCAAAAGTATTCCAGGCATTGCGCATTGAGGTAAACCAGGAAATGGAAGCACTGAAAGAAATGCTGTATGCGGCAACAGAAGCGCTAAAGCCGGGAGGCCGCCTGGTGGTGATAACCTATCACTCCCTGGAAGACCGTATGGTGAAGAATATCATGAAAACCGGCAACGTGGAAGGCAAGGCCGAAAAAGATTTTTTCGGGAACGTATTGACCCCGTTCCGGCTAGTCAACAACAAAGTGATTGTACCGGACGAGGAAGAGATAGAGCGCAATCCGCGTTCGCGCAGCGCCAAGCTGAGAATTGCAGAAAGAGTAATGAATGATTAGTGACTAGCAATGGAAAAGAAGCAAGAAGAAAAGAATACGGAAAAGGTGAAAAAACGCACCTCACTGAAGAACATCATCGGAGGCGACATTCTGGCCACAGACTTCTTCCGCCGCCAAGCCGGATTGTTGTTCCTTATCATGGTGCTTATCATTATTTACATCAACAACCGTTACGAATGCCAACTGCAACTGATAGAGATAGACAATCTTAAAAAAGAGCTGATAGACATCAAGTACGATGCCCTGACACGCAGTTCGGAATTGATGGAGCGGAGCCGCCAATCACGCATCGAGGAATACATCGCCACCAAAGAAAGCGATTTGCAGACTTCCACTAATCCACCGTACTTACTAAAATAATGGAGAATTGAGGATTAAAGTAATTTCAATAGTACATCGTAAATCGTTAAATCGTAAATAACATTGGCTGTAAATAAAAAAAACATAATGACCCGTTACTTCTTCGTCGTCCTACTCATGGGGTTGGTGGGGATAGCTATTGTTGTGAAAGGCGCCATGATTATGTTTGCCGAGCGACAGTACTGGCACGATGTAGCCGACCGCTTCGTAAAAGAGAATGTAACGGTGAAGCCCAACCGGGGAAATATCCTGTCCTCGGATGGCAAACTGATGGCAAGTTCGCTGCCGGAATATAAAATATATATGGACTTCATGTCCGGCGAAAGGGACGAGAAGCGCCGCAAAAAGGACCAGCAGCGCAAGGATTCTATCTGGAAAGCCAATTTCGATTCCATCTGTATCGGGCTTCATCAGATTTTTCCGGACATCAGTGCCGCCACCTTCAAAAGCCATCTGCGCAAGGGGCGGGAGATGAAGAGCCGGAACTACAACATTCTTCCCAACCGCAACCGGCGCATCTCTTACATTCAGTATAAGGAAGCCAAGCGGTTACCCGTATTCAAGATGAACAAGTACAGAGGCGGGTTCCACGAACAGATATACAACCAGCGTAAAAAGCCGTTCGGTTCTTTGGCAGCCCAAACCCTGGGCCGTCTCTATGCCGATACAGCCATGGGAGCCCGTAACGGCATTGAACTGGCCTTCGACACCCTGCTGAAAGGACGGAACGGTATTACCCACCGTCAGAAGGTGATGAATAAATACCTGAATATCGTAGACCTTCCCCCGGTAGACGGTTGTGACATCATATCCACCCTCGACGTAGGCATGCAGGACATCTGCGAAAAAGCCCTGGTAGACAAGTTGAAGGAAATCAATGCCAATGTCGGGGTAGCCGTACTGATGGAAGTGGCTACCGGAGAAGTAAAGGCCATTGTCAACATGATGAAAGCCGGAGACGGCAATTACTACGAAATGAACAGTAATGCCATCAGCGATATGTTGGAACCGGGCTCCACCTTCAAGACAGCCTCCATTATGGTGGCACTGGAAGATGGCAAGATAACCCCGGATACCGAGGTAGACACGGGCAACGGTATTATGAATATGTACGGCAGCAAGATGAGAGACCACAACTGGCACCGGGGAGGTTATGGAAAGATAGATGTGACACGTATTCTGGAAGTTTCTTCCAATGTGGGCGTCTCCTACCTCATCGACAAGCACTACAAGGATAATCCGCAGAAGTTCGTGGACGGTTTGAAGCGCATGAGCATCGACCAGCCGCTTCATCTGCAAATACCCGGTGAAGGGAAGCCCAACATCAAAGGACCCAAAGAGCGTTATTTTGCCAAAACGACTTTGCCGTGGATGAGTATCGGCTACGAGACTCAGGTACCTCCTATGAACATACTGACCTTCTACAATGCCATAGCCAACAACGGGGTCATGGTACGCCCCAAGTTTGTGAAAGCAGCGGTAAAGGACGGTGAGGTAGTGAAAGAATATCCTACGGAAGTAATCAATCCCAAGATATGTTCCGACCATACCCTGACACAGATCCGCGAAATCCTTCGGAAAGTGGTATCGCAAGGTCTGGCAAAACCCGCCGGCAGCAAGCAATTCTCCGTATCGGGCAAGACGGGTACGGCACAGATTTCACAAGGAGCCGCCGGATATAAGTCGGGACGGGTGAATTACCTTGTAAGTTTCTGCGGATATTTCCCCTCGGAAGCACCCAAATACAGTTGCATCGTTTCCATTCAGAAGCCTGGGTTACCAGCTTCAGGCGGTCTGATGGCAGGTAGTGTCTTTGGGAAAATAGCAGAAAGAGTTTATGCCAAAGACCTGCGTTTTGACATACGCAGTGCCATAGACAGTACCACCAATGTGATTCCTCCCGTGAAAGCCGGAGAGATGAACGAAGCACTCCTTGTACTGAATGATTTGAAAGTGCCCGTTCAGAAACAGTTCGCCGGACAAAAGAAAAAGGAACAGTGGGGGCATACACAAGCAGCTCCGTCGGCAGTCATCCTGCAAGACCAGGAACCGGCCTCGGGCACCGTGCCCAGCGTGGTAGGTATGGGAGCGAAAGATGCTGTCTACCTTTTAGAGAGTAAAGGACTGAAAGTAAGGCTAAACGGCGTAGGACGGGTGAGGAACCAGTCCATAGCAAGCGGTAGCCGGATAGTGAAAGGACAAACCATAGCCCTGACACTACGTTAACATGAGAATAAACAAGATTTGGATATACACTATATATAATAAGGTATGAGATTAAGTGATTTGTTGCAAACAATACAGCCGGTCCGGATTACCGGAAGTACAAGCATGGAGATAACGGGGGTGAATATAGATTCCCGCCTGATAGGAACCGGACATCTGTTCATGGCCATGCGTGGTACGCAGACCGACGGGCATGCCTACATTCCGGCTGCCATCGATAAAGGGGCTGTTGCAGTATTGTGTGAAGAATTGCCGGAAGAGCTTAAGGCCGGCATCACCTACATTCAGGTGAAAGACAGCGAAGACGCTGTAGGCAAAGTAGCCACTACATTCTACGACGATCCTACTTCCAAGATGGAACTCATCGGCGTGACCGGAACCAACGGAAAAACAACCGTTGCCACCTTATTATATAATACTTTCCGCTATTTCGGCTACAAGGTCGGACTGGTTTCCACTGTATGCAATTACATCGACGACCTGCCCGTACCGACCGAACACACCACCCCGGACCCGATAACCCTGAACCGCCTGCTCGGAGAAATGGCAGATTCCGGCTGCAAGTATGCCTTCATGGAAGTCAGTTCCCATTCCATTGCCCAGAAGCGCATCAGCGGTCTGAAGTTTGCCGGCGGTATTTTCACTAATCTGACCCGCGACCATCTGGATTATCATAAAACGGTGGAGAACTACCTCAAAGCCAAGAAAAAGTTCTTCGACGAACTGCCAAAAGGAGCTTTCAGCCTGACCAACCTGGATGACAAGAACGGACTTGTGATGACGCAGAATACCCGTTCGAAGGTATACACCTACTCTTTGCGTAGTCTTAGCGACTTCAAAGGCAAAGTCTTGGAGTCTCATTTCGAGGGAATGTTACTCGACTTCAACAATCACGAACTGGCAGTACGTTTCATCGGAAAGTTCAATGCCTACAACCTGCTGGCGGTATTCGGTACTGCCGTATTGCTTGGCAAGAAAGAAGAGGATGTACTGGTTGCCCTCAGCACGCTGCATCCGGTAACCGGCCGCTTCGATGCCATCCGTTCACCGAAAGGCTACACCGCCATTGTGGACTATGCGCATACTCCAGACGCCCTGGTCAATGTATTGAACGCCATTCACGGAGTGCTGGAAGGAAAAGGGAAAGTGATTACCGTTGTGGGCGCCGGCGGCAACCGCGACAAAGGCAAGCGTCCCATCATGGCCAAAGAATCCGCCCGCTTGAGCGACCGGGTCATCATCACCTCCGATAACCCGCGCTTTGAAGAGCCGCAGGACATCATCAACGACATGCTGGCGGGACTGGATAAAGACGACATGCAGAAAACCATCAGCATCACCGACCGCCGCGAAGCCATCAAGACAGCCTGCATGCTGGCACAGCCGGGAGACGTGATTCTCGTTGCAGGCAAGGGGCATGAGAATTATCAGGAGATTAAAGGCGTGAAACACCATTTTGACGACAAAGAGATATTAAATGAAATAATGTGCTGATATGCTAATGTGCTAATTGCCATGCGTCATGTAGGATATTCATTCCTTTACCAGCAGATATACCAGACTATCAATTAGCATATTGGCACATTAGCACATTAAACAATTAAATAATTAACATCATGTTATACTATTTATTTCAATGGTTAGACAAATATGACTTCCCCGGTGCGGGCATGTTTGGCTATACATCCTTCCGTTCGTTGATGGCAATCATTCTGGCATTGCTCATTTCGAGTATCTGGGGAGATAAGTTCATCAATCTACTGAAACGCAAGCAGATTACTGAAACGCAACGTGATGCCAGCATCGACCCGTTCGGCGTAAACAAGGTGGGAGTACCCAGCATGGGCGGTGTCATCATTATTTTTGCCATACTCATTCCTTGCCTACTACTGGGCAAATTGAGCAATATTTATATGATATTGATGCTGATTACCACAATCTGGCTGGGGTCGCTGGGCTTTGCCGACGACTACATCAAGATATTCAAGAAGGACAAGGAAGGCCTGCACGGTAAGTTCAAAATCATCGGTCAGGTAGGCTTGGGACTTATCGTCGGACTGACTCTCTACCTCAGTCCGCAGGTGGTTATCCGCGAGAACATAGAAATAGAGAAACCGGACGGACAGATAGAAGTGGTGCATGCCGCCAAGGAAATCAAGGCAACACAGACCACCATCCCATTCTTCAAGAGCAACAACTTCGACTATGCCGACCTAGTGGGCTTCATGGGTGAACATGCCCAGACAGCAGGTTGGATACTGTTTGTGATTATCACGATTTTCGTAGTTACCGCCGTCAGCAACGGAGCCAACCTGAATGACGGAATGGACGGAATGGCGGCAGGGAACTCTGCCATTATCGGACTGACCTTGGGAATACTCGCCTACGTATCGAGCCACATTGAATATGCCGGCTACCTGAATATCATGTACATTCCCGGCTCGGAAGAACTGGTAATCTTTATCTGTGCCTTCATCGGTGCACTTATCGGCTTCTTGTGGTACAATGCCTATCCGGCCCAGGTATTCATGGGCGATACGGGCAGTCTGACCATTGGAGGAATCATCGCAGTATACGCCATCATTATTCACAAGGAACTGCTGATACCCATCCTTTGCGGTATCTTCCTGGTGGAGAACCTTTCGGTCATCCTGCAACGCCTCTACTACAAGGCAGGCAAGCGGAAAGGCGTGAAACAACGTCTCTTCAAAAGAACACCGATACACGACCACTTCCGCACTTCCATGAGCCTGATAGAGCCGGGATGCAGCGTAGTATTCACCAAACCGGACAAGCTGTTCCACGAATCCAAAATCACCATCCGCTTCTGGATTGTGACGATTGTATTGGCAGCGATAACGATTATAACATTAAAAATTAGATAACAAACAAATGAAGAACTAAGAATGAAGAATGAAGAATTTAGCTGTACATCATCTCGCTGCATAGCGATTCTTCATTCATCATTCTTAATTCTTAATTAAAAAAGTATGAGTAGAATTGTAGTATTAGGAGCTGGCGAAAGCGGCGCAGGCGCTGCCGTACTGGCCAAAGTGAAAGGATTCGACACGTTCGTCTCCGACATGTCCGCCATCAAAGACAAATACAAGGAACTGCTGGATAAATACGGCATTGCCTGGGAAGAGGGACACCACACAGAAGAGCTGATTCTGAATGCTGACGAAGTAGTGAAAAGCCCCGGTATTCCCAACGACGCTCCGCTCATTATGAAATTAAAGGAAAAAGGTACGCCCATCATCTCTGAGATAGAGTTTGCGGGACGGTACACTAACGCAAAGATGGTCTGTATCACCGGCTCGAACGGAAAGACTACAACCACCTCGCTCATTTATCACATCTTCAAGAGTGCAGGCCTGAACGTCGGCCTCGCCGGCAACATCGGCAACAGCCTGGCCTTGCAGGTAGCCACGGAGCAGCATGATTACTACGTCATTGAGCTGAGTTCCTTCCAGCTGGACAATATGTATAACTTCCGTGCCAACATTGCCGTACTGATGAACATCACACCAGACCACTTGGACCGTTACGACCACTGTATGCAGAAATATGTGGACGCCAAATTCCGCATCACCCAAAACCAGACATCGGAAGACGCTTTTATCTTCTGGAACGACGACCCCATCATCAAGCGCGAGCTGGACAAGCATGGCCTGCGCGCCCATCTCTACCCGTTCGCTGCCGTGAAGGAAGACGGGGCCATCGCATACGTGGAAGACGGTGAAGTGGAAATCAACGAACCGATAGCCTTCAATATGGAGCAAGAGGAGCTGGCGCTGCACGGCACACACAACCTATACAATTCGTTAGCCGCCGGCATCTCGGCCAATTTGGCCGGCATCCGGAAAGAATATATCCGCAAAGCCTTGTCCGACTTCAAGGGAGTGGAACACCGGTTGGAGAAAGTAGCCACCGTACGCGGCGTGAGCTTCATCAACGATTCCAAGGCTACGAACGTAAATTCCTGCTGGTATGCCCTACAAAGCATGACCGGCAAAACCGTACTTATCCTCGGCGGTAAAGACAAAGGAAACGATTACACGGAAATCGAAGACCTCGTACGCGAAAAGTGCTCTGCCCTGGTCTATTTGGGATTGCACAACGAAAAGCTGCACGCCTTCTTCGACCGTCTGGGACTGCCCGTAGCCGACGTGCAGACCGGCATGCAGGATGCCGTAGAAGCAGCCTTCAAGCTGGCAAAGAAAGGTGAAACCGTGTTGCTCAGTCCTTGCTGTGCCTCCTTCGACCTCTTCAAGAGCTATGAGGACCGCGGCGATCAGTTCAAAGCATGTGTCAGAGCACTATAAGATACGGATGCCGCAACAGTCCTATTACGCATCCCGTAACAAGAACGGCAACTTTTAATTCTTTAATTATTAATTTTTAATTTGCGAAGCATTGGATTTATTAAAGAGCATATTCAAAGGCGATAAAGTGATTTGGATTATTTTCCTTTTCCTTTGCCTCATCTCCATCACAGAGGTATTCAGTGCTGCCAGTACGCTGACCTACAAGAGTGGCGACCATTGGGGACCGATTACGCAGCACAGCATCCTCCTGATGGTAGGCGCCGTCATTGTAGTACTGGTACACAACATCCCCTATAAATGGTTTCAGGTGTTCCCGGTATTCCTGCTTCCGATATCCATCGGACTGCTGGCTTTTGTGATGCTGATGGGATTCATTACCGGCGACCGCGTAAACGGCGCAGCCCGCTGGATGACCTTCATGGGCATTCAGTTCCAGCCGTCAGAAATAGCGAAGATGGCCGTTGTCATCGTTACCGCCTTTATCCTCTCGAAAGGGCAGGATGAAGACGGTGCAAGTCCGAAAGCCTTTAAGCGCATCATGATTATTACCTGCATTGTCTGTGGCCTTATCCTGCCAGAAAACTACTCGACGGGAATGCTGCTCTTCGGAACGGTCTACCTGATGATGTTCATCGGGCGGGTATCTGCCAGGAAACTGCTGATACTGGGAGGAGGAATTGTGGCATTCGTAACAGTCTTTGTCGCCTTCCTGCTGGCCACACCAGACAAGACATTGGAAAATATACCGATGGGGCACCGCTTCACCACTGTAAAATCCCGTATTGCAGACTTTACCAACAAGGAGGAAGTTCCTGCCGCCAAATTCGACATCGACGGCGACGGGCAAGTGGCACATGCCCGTATTGCCGTAGCTACGAGCAACGTTGTAGGCAAGGGCCCGGGAAACTCCGTACAGCGTGATTTTCTGAGCCAGGCATTCTCCGATTTCATCTATGCCATCATCATCGAGGAACTGGGACTGGTAGGCGGAATAGTCGTTGTGTTCCTTTATGTCTGCCTATTGGTGCGAGTGGGCCGTATCGCCAAAAAATGCGACCGCACTTTCCCCGCTTTCCTCATTACCGGAATAGCCTTGCTGCTCGTCACGCAGGCGCTGTTCAACATGATGGTTGCCGTAGGTCTGGCACCCGTCACGGGACAACCGCTTCCACTCATCAGCAAGGGTGGTACATCCACTTTCATCAACTGTGCCTACATCGGCATGATACTGAGTGTCAGCCGCTATACAGCCAAGCTGGAGGAACAGCGGATGCATGATGCGCAAGTGCCGATGCTGATAGATGCCGGAAATGCCGAGAACCCGGAACAACCGGCCGATAGCGAAGCACAGACAGCCGCCGAGCCGACAGCAAAGGTACTGAACAGTGATGCGGAGTTTGAATAACAGCCTCTCCCCCAACCCCTCCCCCGTAGGGAGGGGAGAAAAGAATAATTGAGTAATGGAGAGCATGCCAATAATACAAAAATAAAAAAGAACAAGAATATGAGTAAAGAGGCGAACAACTATACAACCAAAAGTAACTCTACCCCTCTCCCTACGGGGAAGGGGGTGAGGCTTATCATCAGCGGCGGCGGTACCGGAGGACATATCTTTCCGGCCATCTCCATCGCTAACGCCATAAAAGAGTTGTGTCCCGACGCGGAGATTCTCTTCGTAGGTGCCGAAGGAAGAATGGAAATGCAGCGTGTTCCAGATGCCGGTTACCGGATTATAGGCTTACCCGTTGCCGGATTCGACCGTAAACATCTGTGGAAGAACTTCTCCGTACTGCTGAAACTGATACGAAGCCAGTGGAAAGCACGGAGCATCATCAAGGAGTTCCGCCCGCAAGTAGCCGTCGGTGTAGGTGGCTATGCCAGTGGTCCTACGCTGAAAATGGCGGGCATGATGGGTATTCCCACGCTGATACAAGAACAGAATTCCTACGCCGGTGTCACCAACAAGCTGCTGGCACAGAAGGCATGCAAGATTTGCGTGGCCTACGAAGGTATGGAAAAATTCTTCCCGGCAGAAAAGATAATCATGACAGGTAATCCGGTGCGCCAGAACCTGCTCGGACATTCTATCCTGCACGCAGACGCCGTAAAGTACTTCGGATTGAACCCGGAAAAGAAGACTATCCTCATTCTGGGCGGCAGCCTGGGAGCCCGCACCATCAACCAGACACTGACCGCCGGCCTGGATATCATTCGTACCCACCCCGACGTACAGTTTATCTGGCAGACTGGCAAGATATACATTGACCAAGTCAGAGAAGCCATTACAGCCACTACGGGAGAAGCCGTACGTAACCCGCATATCAGTGCCATTCCGAATCTGTATGTGACGGACTTCATTAAGGATATGGCAAACGCCTATGCCGCTGCCGATCTGGTGATTTCACGTGCCGGAGCCGGTTCCATCTCCGAGTTCTGCCTGCTGCACAAGCCGGTCATCCTGGTTCCCTCACCCAATGTGGCCGAAGACCATCAGACCAAGAATGCGCTGGCGCTGGTGGATAAGGATGCAGCTATCTATGTGAAGGATGTGGAAGCGAAAGAGAAGCTGCTGCCGGTGGCGTTGGAGACAATCGCTAACCCCGAGAAGCTGCAAGACTTGAGCAAGAATATCGCCAAGCTAGCGTTGCCGGACTCGGCGACAATTATTGCGAAGGAGGTATTGAAGAGCCTCTCCCCTTGTCCCTCCCCCGTAGGGAGGGGGGAATAGATAGTACTGCTATCGTTCTTTTTATAATATCATACTTTTGGAAGAAGAGTTTGAAGAAAAAATTTGAATATGAATAAAAATATAAGCAATAGTAACTCATCTCCCCTCCCTACGGGGGAGGGGCAGGGGGTGAGGCTTGAAGCCATTCGCTCCGTTTATTTCGTCGGTGCCGGCGGCATCGGCATGAGTGCGCTGATACGTTATTTCCTCTCTAAAGGAAAGACAGTAGCGGGCTACGACCGTACGTCGAGCGAACTGACAGAACGTCTGATTACGGAAGGAGCACAGATACACTACGAAGAGGATATCAACCTTATTCCGGAGGAGTGCAAAGACAAGGCAAGCACGCTCGTGGTCTATACCCCCGCCGTGCCGCAAGGGCATGCAGAACTGACCTATTTCCGTGAAAACGGCTTCAACATACATAAGCGCTCCCAAGTATTGGGCATCATCACCCGCAGCAGTAAAGGCCTGTGCGTGGCAGGTACGCATGGCAAGACTACCACCAGCACCATGGCTGCCCACCTGCTGCACCAGTCACACGTGGGCTGCACCGCCTTCCTCGGAGGTATTTCGAAGAACTACGGTACGAATCTGCTGCTTTCCGCCACCAGCCCTTATACCGTTATCGAAGCAGATGAGTTCGACCGCTCCTTCCACTGGCTATCGCCCTGGATGAGTGTCATTACTGCCACCGACCCCGACCACCTGGATATATACGGCACCAAAGAAGCCTATCTCGAAAGCTTCCGCCACTACACCACGCTTATCCAGCCGGGCGGCGCCCTGATTCTGCACAAAGGACTGGAAATGCAAGCCGACGTACAACCGGGCGTCACCACCTATACCTACTCGCGCAACGAAGGCGACTTCCATGCCGAGAATATCCGCATCGGAAACGGTGAAATCTTCATCGACTTCGTGGCGCCTGACACCCGCATCAACGATATTCAGTTGGGGGTTCCCGTCAGCATCAACATCGAGAATGGTGTTGCCGCCATGGCACTCGCCCATCTCAGCGGTGCCACCGACGAAGAAATCAAGCAAGGCATGGCAAGCTTTCGCGGAGTGGACCGCCGTTTCGACTTCAAGCTGAAGAACGACCGGATTGTATTTCTCAGCGACTATGCCCACCACCCGGCAGAAATAGCCCAAAGCGTGAAGTCCGTCCGCGAGCTGTACCAAGACAAGAAGATAACCGTCATCTTCCAGCCTCACTTGTACACCCGTACTCGCGACTTCTACCGTGACTTTGCAGACAGCCTTTCCCTATCCGACGAGGTGATTCTGACAGAGATATACCCTGCCCGCGAGCAACCGATTCCCGGCGTGACGAGTCAGCTGATTTATGACAACCTCCGCCCCGGCATCGAGAAATGCATCTGTAGGAAAGAAGACGTCCTCAGCCTCCTCGCCCAAAAGCACACCGAAGTATTGGTAGTGCTGGGAGCCGGAGACCTGGACAACTATGCGCCCCAAATCACCCAACTATTATCAGAAAAATATCATGGTTAAAAGGATTCTACTTTCTATCGTTCTGTTGCTTGTCATTGCTTACCTGGTAGTGGCTGTCACAGCTTTCAACCGCAAGCCCACCTCGCAGGTGTGCCAAGACGTGGAACTGGTGATAAAAGACACGGTATATGCCGGCTTCATCACGAAGAAGGAAGTAGCTACCCTGCTGGAAAAGAAAGGCATCAGCCCCATTGGGAAAGACCTGGAACGCGTGCGTACCAAGACCTTGGAGCGCGAACTTGCCAAGCATCCCCTCATCGACCAGGTGGAGTGCTACAAAACCCCGAGCGGCAAGCTCTGCATCGAAGTGACCCAGCGCACCCCCATCCTGCGCGTGATGAGCGCCAACGGCGAAAACTACTATCTGGACAACAAAGGTACCGTGATGCCCCCCGATGCAAAGTGCGTTGCACACCTCGCCGTTGTAACCGGAAATGTAGAAAAGTCGTTTGCCATGAGGGATTTATATAAGTTTGGTGTATTTTTGCAAAAGAATTC
>ENA-OPAV01001870-OPAV01001870.1-human-gut-metagenome-genome-assembly--contig:-NODE-1870-length-13145-cov-4.105271_pt1 | contig 13145 bp, 9 predicted proteins | sample MGYA00241056_ERZ501428 | MGnify/ENA primary metagenome ERZ501428 (study PRJEB25962, sample SAMEA2042621) | human gut metagenome | biome: human gut; feature: human-associated habitat; material: faeces... | reverse complement strand
GGTCCGCCGCGCAAATGCTCATTTACAACGCTCTGGTTCAAGAGCGAATGTACTTTCTTGGCTTTTTTCGGAAATTCGGCGGAAAGCTTCCTCCTATAGATCAGAAATATTCTCACCTTATCAATCGGGAAGACGGGGCATATGCCTGGATGCACAAAGTTCCGAGCCAGATCTTCCGGAACGGGGCAGTTTTGCATAAGAAAGCGTGGAGCAATTACTTTGCCGGTATTACTCGACAGCCAATCCCGAAAAGGGTTAAAGGGGCAGACCGTTCACTTTGGCTCACGCAGGAATTGTTTTCCATTAAACAAGTGTCCAAAAATTGGTATGAGCTATCTGTGGGGACCAAAACGATTTCCGGAGGCAGGTTCCTTTTCAAGGCACATCGGCCTTTCACTGAACCAGTATCGGTTCACCTGAAAAGCTCCGGGACCGAAATCTTTATTTCGTTCTCCTGTGAGGAAGAGTTCCAACAGTATCCGGAAACTAAAGCGGAAAAGATTGCGCGGCTAAGTCAATACGGAAAGGACGAGCTGCTGAATATAAGCGTCGGAATTGATCGAGGTGTAGTCACTCCTTTTCAGCTCAGCGACGGAAGACGCTTTGATTACTCTCAGACTCAAAAGGACCGCCTTAAAGCGTCGGAGCGAAGAAAGAAGCATTACCAACGGATGATGGCCAGACGCATCAAAGGAAGCAGCAACTGGAAGAAAGCTAAAGAGAAGGCCCGTCGCTGCAGCCGGTATGCTGCTTACGTTAGACGAGATTTTGCCCATAAGACCAGTCACGCGATAGTCGGCAATGAATCTGTCGAGATCATCGGAATAGAGGATCTAAAGATAAAGTCCATGACCGCAAGGCCTGAGCCAAAGAAATTTGAAGACGAAGAATTTCTGCCGAACGGAGCTAATGCGAAGGCCGGTCTGAATAAGGCAATCTTGGAAAAAGCGTGGGGTTTAACAGAGAGATTTATCGAATATAAAGCACAGCGAGCTGGAAAGTTGATTATCAAAGTCCCGGCCCCTTACACCTCGCAGACTTGCAGCCGGTGCGGCTGTCAAGCAAAAACTAATCGAAAGAGTCAAGCGCTGTTTCGTTGTACACACTGCGGTTTTACTCAAAATGCGGACAGGAATGCGGCCGAGGTCATTAACGCAAAGGCCGTGGAGTTATTCCATTCGGAAGGGATAAAGCCGAAGGAGGTTAGAAGAACAATGAGGTTAAGGCACAAGCCGGCTTGTGCTTCAGCCTAGGCAGGAACTGCCCCGTCTGCTAAAGCAGATGTGAGCCTGTGGAGAGGACTCGGAGCAGTGCTCAGGAGACTCTGAGAAGCAGGAAGAAAGAAACCGTTGACAACAACGGAAGCCCCATGCGTTAGCGTGGGGGGAGTTCACCCTAAAATAGGATGCATATTCGGACAGGAGGGTTTTTACCTAGTGGATTATGCTAATATGCAGTTGTGGCAATTGAATGTTGTCACTTCTCCTTGGGATTTGAGGTTGAGTTGAAATTATGTTCTGCCGAGCAAGTCGGCCGTGATTTCAAGTTTAGATTGAAGCGCTCGGACTTGATTCTTCGAGCGCCTTTTTTTGTCTGAGGCTCGCTAACTCTGGGCGGCAATTTTCTCACCGTGCAAAATAAAACCTCTGCAACGAAATCGAAGCAGAGGTCCTTGGGATTTTTTTGGTTTGTTGAGAAAATTGGATTAGTTCGTAAAAACTTTGACTAGAGTAATAACACCTAGAGAGGCGAACTATTTTGGGAAAAAGAAGAAAAAATTATTTTCTTATAGGGTTTATCACTAGTGGTTTGTGCTAACATATCGGTGTGGCAAATGAATTTGTCACTTCTCCTTGGGATTTGAGGTTGAGAAAGATGCATTCCGCCGAGCAATTCGGCTGTATCTTTCCGATTGGTTAAGAGCACTTGAAATTTATTTCTCAGGTGCTTTTTTTTGCCTTCCGGTTATCAAAACTGAAGAGAAAACGGCCGGAACCTTGAGGTTCAAGCCGTTGGTTATGTGAATCAATGGTTGGAAATCAGTAGACTTCCTCGATGTATTTCCGAGTTTCCGGGCCGCTTGGCGGAAGAGTAGGTTTTTCAATCTTAGGAAGTTCTCCGTTCAAAGACTCGAGGAAGGCGACGATTTCTTCAACTTGCTTCTCACTCAGGTTCATGTCCAGTTGGATATCGGCCATCTTTTTGACAGCATCCGGCAACGTTTTAACAGCCCCGTCATGGAAATAAGGAGCCGTCCTTTCAACATTCAAAAGTGTCGGAACTTTAAACATCATTTCGTCCCAAGGTTTACCGCTGACATCCATACGCCCTTTGGAGGAATTGTCGGTCACGTAAGGCCGAACGGAGCCGACTTTTTGGAAAGAAGTTCCGCCTAACAGATTTCCGCTGTGACAACGGATGCAGCCGGATCTTCTAAACAATTTCAAGCCGTCAATTTGCTGCTGAGTAAGAGCGTTTTTGTCGCCTTTCAAATAACGTTCAAAAGGTGCGTTAGGCGTTGTTAATGTTGTTTCAAAGGCCGCTAGAGCTTCCGCAATTTCACTGAATGTCGGATTCTTACTTCCGAAGGCCTTTTCAAAATAGGGTCTGTATCCGGGAATGGATCGGATGACTCCTTCTGCTAATTCCGGCGTCATTGCCATTTCGAGAGGGTTAGTAATAGGGCCCGTTGCTTGTTCTGCTAACGTTTTTGCCCTTCCGTCCCAGAACTGCGCAATCTGCTTTTCTGCATTGAATACTGTCGGAGAATTTACGGTTCCTTTTCGTCCCGCGTAGCCGATAGAAAGTGGCTTCGTATCTGCACCGTTTGTGGAAAGATCGTGACAGGTGTTGCAGGAGACTTTGCCCGATAAGGAAAGTCTTGGATCAAACCAAAGCATTTTGCCGAGTTCGATTTTTGCTTCTTGCTGAGGCGTTTTAGGGATATTGACGGAATCAAGAAGCGCCGCAGAGGCTGACAGAGCAGAGAGGGCTAGGAGGGAGCCGACGATTAATTTTGTTCTCATGAATCACTCCGAAGAGGAATATTAGGTTGATGTTAGTCGCGGATGGCGTCTCGGAGAAGGTCTTTCACTCAGATTAAGCTGACTGCTCCATTCACAGGATTATGTTAATGGGTTGTACTTAGAGAACGCCCTTAAATGCTTTAGTAGCTGTGCTTGGGAACGAAAAAGTAAAATCCAAAGAAACCCAGAGGGCAGTGTCGTTGAGGAGGAAATAAATGAAGTTAGGGAAGTTATTTTTATTAACTGGAGCCTTTTTGGTAATGACTAATATTGCAAATGCAAAATTGCCCGGCTACACGGACGGCGCAGAATTGATGCAGCCGAAAATTGAGAACGGTCAGATCGATTCTATGTCCGGCATTGTGTATTCACAAATCAAAGGATTAAGAAGCAATCGCGCTCTCCGTATGACCGTGATGATTCCGCGTGACGGCAAGGCAAAGCCCGCGATTATTTACTTTCCTGGCGGCGGCTTTACCTCTGCGGACTATGAAAAATTTACCGAAATGCGAACAGCCTTAGCTAAGGCAGGATTTGTTGTTGCGGCAGCCGAATATCGTACGGTTCCGACGAAATATCCTGCTTTAGTCAATGACGCCAAAGCCGCCGTTCGCTTCCTTCGTGAACATGCCAAAGAGTACGGTATCGATCCTACAAAGATCGGTGTTCTCGGTGATTCTGCCGGCGGATACCTTGCTCAAATGTCCGGTGCTACTAACGGAGAAAAACAATTCGATGAAGGTGACTTCCTGAACCAGTCCTCTGACGTTCAGGCCGTCGTATCTCTATACGGGTTGTCGGATCTTCGCAATGTCGGCGAAGGCTTCCCGGAAGAAGTTCGCGTCGTGCATGATTCTCCGGCTGTAACCGAAGCGCTCTTGGTCAACGGTCCTGCATTCAATACCTTTCCGGGTGAAAGCATTACGAAAGACCCAAAGAAAATGCTTGATGCTAGCCCGCTCGGACACGTCGATGGCAACGAACCTCCGTTCCTGCTTTTCCACGGAAGTGCGGATCCTTTAGTTAGTCCCGAGCAAAGCGCAAGTATGTATCGTGCTTTAAAAGCGAAGAACCAAGATGCGAAATATATCTTGGTAGAAGGAGCAAAGCACGGAGACCTTGCTTGGTATCAGCCGAACATTATCAATACCGTAGTGAATTTCTTTAAAGAGAAACTCGGGGATCCGGCTAAGATTGCCGAAAGTAAACAAGTGAAAGGCGGAAATCTTTAACTCCCCCTAGAATCTAGACAGGTGCGCCGCGCGCACCTGGAAACCTCTTCGGAATTAAGGAACTACGAATTTGAAATTGTGGCACTGAGCACAGTAGTTTTCAGGCTTTTCATGCTGCAAATGGCACAAGATGCAGTCGCCGTTATGAGGAGCGGCATGAGGATTTGCACCCGGAAGGTTGCGGGTCTTTTCTGCCAGGGCTGCCTTCTGATGACACTGTGTGCAGGTTTCTTCGGTGGGGTATTGAGGATTTTTCATGTCTGAACCATGGCAGGATTGGCATTGGACGCCTTTCGCCTGATGCATATCAGCTCCCAGATTATCCGCGCTGAAGGAGGGCAGAGAAAAACAAAGACAACAAAGTAGTAATAGTACTTTTAGAAAATTCTGGTTTTTCATATTTTTCTTTGGCTGAGGAATTTTGAAGTTCCAATCAGCGGCACCTGATGCCGCTGATTGGAAAGATACGACTAGCTCCAGTTTTGCTCCTGAGCAGCATTTCGTCCGGCAATTCGCCCGTTGGCTAAGCAGTCAAGGACGGCACAAGAGCCAAGTCTAACGGCACCGTGTACGCCTCCGGTGGATTCGCTGGCAGCATAAAGGCCGGGGATGGGCTTGTCGCTAGATACGTCGATGACCTGACCTTTGCTATTGGTTTCCAAGCCGCCCATGCAGTGGTGAACCTTTGGAGAAAGAATTGAGCAGTACCAAGGTCCTGTTCCGATAGCCTGCGCTCCTTTGTAGATTTTTCTGCCCATCTCGTCCGGAGTGCCTTCGGCTTGGTGCTTGTTGTAGTCGGCAATAGTAGCCTGCAAAGCATCCATCGGCACATTGTATTGTTTTGCCAGATCTTCCAAGGTGGCGAATTTATGCACAACCTTTCTTTCGAGCTGCTTATCCAAAATTCCGGGACGACTCTTCTGAATCGTCAGATCAACCGCGGTTTGGTCCGCTAATGCGATGCAGGTATGGCCTTTATTGTTATTGGTGATCACAGCGTCGGCGCGGATCTTTCGATTAGCTAATTCATTGACAAATCTCTTGCCCGTAGCGCAGTCAATCCAAATTCCCTGTGTAGCTGCAGCGCCTTGTGCGAAGTACAAGGCGACGCCCATGCCTTTTTCCTCAGGAGAATTCCAGGGACCGCATTGAACCCAGTCAGCTTGGATCAAATTCCCGCCAATTCTGGAAGCTTCTCTCCGAAGTTCCGAGGTAGCGCCGGGCTGGTTCGTCGTGTCGAATTTGTCTGTCAGTTTTGGATCATGTTTCATGCGGTAGTTCACATCTGCGCCGAAGCCTCCGTGGCAAAGGATTACAGCCTTGCTGGCTTTGATGAATTTAGCTCTGCCGGACTGTGCGTTCGGGAATCTGTAGCCCTCTCTAACCTGCAGCCCCTTGACTCGTCCGTCTTCATCACGAATGATCCTTTCAACGTAGACCCGCAGTCTGACGGGGATACCTAACTTCTTGGCGTATGCAAGCTGTTTGTGAACAATTTCAGATCCGGAACCGTTGATGGTGTAGACGTGACGAGGAACAGAGTGACCGACTTTGTCGTTGTACTGAACACCGAGTTCTTTAACTGTCCATTCGTAGGTCGGCAAGGCTTCTTCTGTCATCGCTTTGATTTTCTCGGGATAGCCGTAACCGAGTCCGGCAGCGATCATGTCGCTGGCGAGGAGTTCGGGAGAGTCTTTGATACCTAACTTAACTTGGGCAGGATTTCCGGGAACTGCAAAGATGCCGCCGTTAATGACGGAGTTTCCTCCCGGAGCCCTCATCTTTTCTAAGACAATAACATTGCCGGCATTCGCATTTTTAGCTTCTGCTGCCGCAGCAAGGCCGGCAAATCCTGAACCTACAACAATAACGTCAACTTCTTCATCCCACTTTGCCGGCATTGGATCCTTACATGCGGCATTTGCGGTTACGGATATTAAGGAAGAAGTTGCTAATAGAGCAGAAGAGGATAAAAACTTTCTTCTATTGAGGGTGTTCATGATTTTCTCCTTAGAAAATAATAAGTTATGGATATAATCGCAAACACTTCTTTTTAACTGCACCATGTATTCTCTAAACTCTTAATTGTGAAATAAACAATTAAGAAGCAATATGAAAATCTCGGAGCGACTTCTTGCCTGGCAAGTGCTTTTATCACTGTCTGAAGGAAAAGGTTTTTCTTTAGCAGCAGACAAGTTTGGACGAGATGAAGCTTTTTATTGCCGACTAACACATGGTCTTGAAACTGAAATCGGAATCCGGTTAACGGAGCCCCACTCACGGCCAGTTCGTTTAACTCAAGAGGCTATTGAGCTGCTGCCTGAGATTGAATGCTATTTGGAAGCAGCAAAAACATTAAAAGAAAAAATTTCGGCGGCCGGAAGTCAAAATTTAGCAGTAAAGCTTGGGATTCCGATCAACGTACCCCGCACTAGTATCTTGTAACTTTAATTAGTTCGTTTTTATGAGGTGATAAAATGAAGCAAACAGGAGCTTCGTTATGTCACCTCAATTCAGAGTTACCTTAACCAAAGAGGAAGTTGAAGAGCTTCAAAAAATCAGCAGCACAGGCTCTAGATCAGCCAAAATCGTGCTTTTTGCAAGAGCTCTCTTACTTTTAGATAAAGGCTCTCACACCGCAGAGCATTGGACGGTCAATCAAACTTCAAAAGCTGTCGGCTTGTCCGAACGTACTCTAAATCACTTAAAAGAGAAGTTCGTTTCTCAAGGTCTGGATTCCATTATCCGACCCCGGCCCACAGGAAAAAGTAAGAGACCAGTGATTTTTGACGGCGCTTTCGAAGCTAAGTTAACCCAGCTTGCCTGCAGCGAGCCTCCCGAAGGTCGAACCCGATGGACGGTCAGGCTTCTTGCGGACAAACTCTAGAAATTCCCAGATTCTAATACGTATATGAGCTATCAAAAATGCCTCGACAGCCACACGCGATAGCCATCTGTCTCTGCTTCTCAATCACCTCGCGGCAAAGCAGAGTACCCGTTGATTTGCGTCGAGTATAGGCGATGCTCTGCAGTCCGCTGATAACCTCGTCAGCATCAAAGGTGTGCTTGGCAATTTCCACACGCTTTCGTCCGCTCTTGAGCGTCTTTTCTTGATCCGTCGCCAGTCGCTGTTTGAGTTCCTCGAGCAACGCCAACTGCACGAAGCTGACAAAGCACTTGCCTTCCATCGTCCTATCGTTATGGGTTCGCTGCACGTTCATGTTGAAGTCGCTTTTGCCAGACCGGAACACACGTTCAATATCGCTCCGGTAGCCGTAGAAGTCATAACACTCCTGAGCGGTACAGCGCCATGTGGTCACTCCGACAAAAATACCTGCATCCTTCAAGGCATCTTTGATGGCGTCTTGATCCCGAACAAGCGTGGCCGGCAACTCCCCGTTCTCAATGACGTCGAAATACTTCATCAACGGTTCACGTCTGAGGGTTTTCGTTCGAGTGGGCCGACTTTCCCAAAGGGATTCGAACTTATTGAGCTCATCGTAGAGCCGTTCGCGTTGGTAGGAGGCGGTTCGTTCAGACTTGAAAATGTGAGCGAAGACCGCGAATCGCTTTCCGTCAACTTTGAGTCGCCGTTCAATGGTAACGCCTTGAACAACACCGTTATTCAGCGTTGACTCAATGGATAAAATGCCTTTCTTCGTGTCGAAGAACTCTGATCGAGCACGCTCTATCGTCTCCTCGATCCAGCCGATGCTAGTCTTGGCGGTAAAGATGCACTTCACCTTGTTTTCGTGCGCCAGAAGCAGGTTCTCGTCCGAAAAATAACCGCGATCAAGTGCCGCCGCGCATGTCGGCGTGTTGAGTTTGAACTCATCAAAACGGGTCAGAAGATCGAGAACCGTTTGGCAATCATTGATATTTCCAGGTAAAACACGATAGAGAATCGGCTGATGCGTGGTCGTATTGAAAGTGACAGCCAAACCGATCTGGTTTTCGAACTGTCCTTTCTTGCCTTTTCCAATTCGAGCTTTCTCTGAGTCGGAGCAGTCCCAGGCGATGGTCGTGCTGTCGACGCTCAGCAACATCTTGCTCTGCTTGTTTCGGGCGATTCGGCACGCAATGAAGCGCTGAATATTTTCCGGATGAAGGCCGACTTGCGCGTAGATGCGGCTCACGTCTCTGTCGTCCAAGTTTTCTACGCCCTCAGGCAAATGCCGATTTCGTCGCCAGTCTCCGAACCCTCTGGCTGCGTTGTTCCCGGTGCCGATGTGAAACGCGGCTATGGAAAAAATGGCATTGGCCATTGGCTCGCCGAATGATGCACGCAGGTCTTCCATGATGTGAAGATCGACAGCAATTTTGTGCAAGATCGGCGTGATGCCTACGGACACATCAATAGCTTCGGCGGTTAGCAATTGAGCAAACTCTTCGTCGCTCAAGCTTTTGAACGCTTCGGGCACTTCAAGGCTTTCAATGGGTGTGATCAGCGGCACACGACGCGGTACTCCGCCTTTTTGGAACTTCTGGGCGTACTCCTCTCGGCTGTAAAAAACACCATCGACGACCCGTCCTAAATATTCGCGCTCGGCATCTTTGCCTCGCTTGATTGCGGGATCGTAAACCGTTTTCCTACGAATGACGATCAACCCATTACCGGAGCGCTGAATTGTGCCACCCTCCGGGAAGTTTTTGATTTTGGAGTAGTCCCACTTAGTTGCTTTAGCCATGATTTATATGCGTATCTGTTGGTACGCATATTATAACAGCGTTGCGACGCTGTTTGTGGACATATACGTATTAGAATCTGGGAATTTCTAATCTTGCTTGACAAGAGTGGGTGGTCCAGAGATATGCATTGGGGAAGGCTCCTGAAAACCTGACCGACAATCAAAAGGCGCGCCTTGAGTTCATTGAGAAAACTCATCCCCGACTGTTTAAGGCATACATCCTCAAGGAGCATCTCCGCTACATTCTGAAGTTGGTTGACGTGCAACTGGCCGAGGCTGAGCTGAAGATCTGGTACTGGCGCGCCTCGCATTCACGCCTTGAACCCATGAAGAAGTTGGCCAAGAAGATCAAGCGACACAAGGACAACATCCTCAATACGATTCAATTCGGCCTCAGCAGCGCCAAGAGTGAGTCGGCCAACAACGCCATCAAGCTCATTCTGAGGAAGGCCTATGGGTTCCGGAACATGGAGAATATGAAGGATATGATCATGCTCTGCTGCTCGAATCTGGAAGTGCAGCTCCCCGGGCGAGCTCCAAACCCGTAGAATGGCCTGCTGGACTAAGGGATCTTGCATAAACGGGGATGTCCGTTACCCACAGATATCCCCGAAGAGCCCCAAATGAGTATTATGTGAGCCTTTTAAAGGCTTATTAAGTGGGTTTTGACTCAGATACAAAATTCCGAATCTTCAACCCACTTCCAAGGAGAAAAAATGATGGCCCTCTCTCAACCTCTCACTTTTAAAATACAACCCCTTTCTATAGCCGTGCTCATCGCCATTACATCCCCTTGTTTGGCTCTAGCAAATACGACTGAAGAAAAACCGTCCTACAAGGATGAGACCTTTCCCACACTAAATCAATGGACGGTTTCCGAATCGTTAAATTCCGGCTTTATTAATAAGAAGCTCGCATCGACTTCGTATGGATGGAACAATGTTTTCCAACCTTATAAAGATGGGTTTAATATCAACGGCGATACAGTTGTTTATACAGACAACACCGCATCTATTAAACAATACCAAGATAACCTCATTCGTATAGATAATTCACAACAGTCAACTTTCCATTTAAATCACTCAACATTACGTTTGCTTCACGAAAACTCTCAATCGTCTTCCGCCTTGATCCGGATAGATATAAATTCTGAAGCACTCTTTATTGGAGAAAAAGACAGTTCATTTCAATTATTGGGTAAAGCGGAAAGAGCTATTTTTGTAAAAAGCGGCTCCATGAAAATCCAATCGGGCAATGTTTGGATTCAGCAGAAGCCCGTCCAAGGCAATCCTTCCGCTATCGTTCAGGTTCAAAGCGGAGCGTCGTTTTCAGCTGAAGCCAACCAAAATCTCGTCCTCTTGTCCGACCAATCTGGCACCATTGCCAGTATAGATGGCATTTTGAATTCCGGGGGCAAGTTATTTCTCACCGCCCCAAACATCTTTATCGGTGCTATACCCCAAAAAAACGATACGAAGATGGCACTTCTGAATTTGAACGGGGACAATACGATTGGTACCGATCACACAGAAGTAATAGCTTTACATGGTGGAAAAGTAGGTATACAACTCAATAATGCTAAGCTTGGGTTAACGACCCAAAAATTACAAATCGTTGGTGACGGTAGTAAAGACAGTGTGGGTATTAAGTTAATCGGTGAAGATGCGGATCATATGACAACCAAAATCGGTGACGCTTATTTAGGTTATGTCAGTACCGGTCTACATGTATTCGGATCAACCGCTTCATTTGTGTTCGACCGATTGTGGAATATGGCATCGGAAAATTCCGTTCTAATGGATTTTGCGGATTTGGATTTAACTGTTAATCAATATGCCTACTTTGATAAAGACATTAAAGCTAATGATGGTTATTTAAGATTACGCGGGGACGGAGACTTTATCGTTAATGGTTCAATCCATCTTGACAACGGGAGTCGATTATTTGGTTCTCCGCAGTCACTATCGGTAACTCAACTTACTGCTCTTAATAAATCCAGTGTCGAGTTTGATTTGAGCCACATTCTTTTTGGTTCTAATACCGAAAAAGCAAAAGCCATTGTAGCCTCATCGAACTCTACAATTTCGATTAATACAAAAAACGCTGTGTTATCCAACATTAATGTTTTGGGTAACATTGAAATTTCAAATGGCGCTAATGTATCCATTGGATTCTTAAATGAAAAGTCCGGATTCAATGGCACTGTTTTAACATCTGTCAATAAAGCCGATCAATTAGGCGAGGCTCATTTAACCTTCAAAAATGGTGCTCAATGGAAAGTAAATGGAACAAATACGCACCCAGTGGCTTTGACTGTAGATAAAGGGCAAGTGTATTTGGCGGACAGCGCACTTTCTCAAAAGACTCTTTCTGATCCGGTCACATTAACGCTGTCTAGCCTGTCCGGCACAAATGGTCTATTTGTCATGAGAACCTCCGTACAAGAAGCTAAAGGCGACAGCATCATGGTAGGCCAAGGAGGGGGGCAACACCAATTGTCCCTATCTAGCTTGGGCACAGAACCTAATGAAGCATCCTTAAATCGACCTCTAGTAACGCAAACCACCGGGAATATGTCGCTCACGCTAGTCAACGGTCAGATTGATTTAGGTAACCATGTTTACTATTTGGCGAATCGTGAAACAGACAGTGGTACGGAATGGTATTTAACACGAGGCAAACCGGATCCTGAGCCGAAACCGGATCCTGAGCCGAAACCGGATACTCCGGTAACACCTTCCACTCCACTTTCTCCTTCAGCTTCGGCGGTTTTGGCCTTGGCTGGCGCAGGGGCTCAAAATACTCAGTTCCTTTATGGTTTATCCAATTTGAGAGAGCGTATGGGTGATGTGCGATATCAAGCAGCTGACGGTCTGTATGCCACCATTCGAGGCGGTAAAGATCGAATTTCCGGCTTTGCCTCCACATCCTTTAAAAATACATATGGAGCTGCGAGCATTGGCTTCGACAATCAAATCAATCAAAATTGGATTGCTGGTGTGTCTTTTGAGGCTATTAAGGGAGATCAAAAAGTCTCTAAAGGTGCTTATCATGCCGACGGTGAAGACAAGACCCAAAGTCTCAAGTTTTACTCCACTTGGTTTAACGATGTTGGCTATTACACGGACTTGGTGATAGGCGTCAACCAATTCAGCCAAGATATTGCGACCAATATGCTTGATGGTCGAAAAGTCGACGGTAATTACTCGAGTTATGGTTGGGGTGCTTCCGCTGAAATCGGTCGAAAGATTGCCTTTGGTGCTGAAGACACGTGGTTTATTGAGCCACAAGCCCAATTAGCCTATTTTTACGTCAATGGCAAAGATTTTCGACTTAGTAATGGTATGTCAATCCAACAGGATAATGCCAAGAGTCTTACCGGACGATTGGGATTTAGTGCAGGTCGAACAGTACTAGATAAAAATGGAGCGGGTTTCCAAGTGACATTTAAGACCGGTATTCAACATGAATTTTTGGAGGATACTGCGATCACTATCAATGATGAAAAATTTGAAGGTAATTCTTTAGGGACGCGTGCTTACTATGGTTTTGCCATGGATTGGTACCTTTCAGACCATGTCCGACTTTTCGGACAGATCGAACGTGAAGAAGGTACCCACTACACTAGCGAAATTAATGCCAAACTTGGATTAAAGTATAAGTTCTAACAACACAACAACATATCAGCTTCATTTTTGTTAGCGGTCAGCGATTTTGAGACTCTAAGGGCATTAAAAAAATATTTCAATGCCCTATTTTTTTTATTTCCAGATTAATATACGCGTTAGACGTTCGTCTCGGTTAGTTTTGTTAAAGATTCTTGCTAGGAATTGTTCTGACTCAGCTAACCGTTTTTTGCTCTCTTCATGCTTTTGGATTGCTATTTCTGCTTCTTTGTAATGGCGTTCTATCCATCGATTGAGTGATTTACGGGCTGTGAAGTTGCCAATTCTTGCATCGATACTTTTAGCACTCTCGACGACTTCATAACCTTTTGTAGCTGTTTCAAATACCTGATAGTTCAAAAGCTTAGGGCGTAGGTCCCCAATTAACCAAAACTTTCATCCAGAGGGACTGACCTCGAGCTAAAAAAGGGCAAATTTTCTTGAAACACAAGGGATTTGCCCTTGTTTTCTATCTTCTGATAAGGTATAATATAGATACCCTATCAGAAGGTGATTTTATGGCTTCCACGTCTT
>ENA-OPAV01001845-OPAV01001845.1-human-gut-metagenome-genome-assembly--contig:-NODE-1845-length-13305-cov-2.304453_pt1 | contig 13305 bp, 16 predicted proteins | sample MGYA00241056_ERZ501428 | MGnify/ENA primary metagenome ERZ501428 (study PRJEB25962, sample SAMEA2042621) | human gut metagenome | biome: human gut; feature: human-associated habitat; material: faeces... | reverse complement strand
CCTCGCGCTCTCCCTCCACCAGCCCGCAGCCTGCCATGATCAGCGCCTTCGCCTTCTCCCTGGAGGGCGCAAGCCCTTTTTGCACTACAAGCACATCCAGTCTTTCTTTCATCTTTTTTGTCCCCTGGTATTATCCAATGTATTCTGCCACAATGCGTTTCACGATCGAATCGGCGTCGATGCCCGCATCTGCCTTTAAAATCTCCACATTGCCATGTTCCACATAATCGTCCGGCAGCGAAATGTTGATGCTTCTCACCCTACTGCCGATCTCGTTTAAATAATCAAGAACAGCCTCGCCAAAGCCGCCGCTCCTGACATTTTCTTCCATCGTCACCAGAAGCTTATGCTCCGCCTGAAGAGTACGTATCATTTTCTCATCGAGCGGCTTCACAAACCGGGCGTTTACAAGCGTACAGCCGTAGCCCATGACGCGCAGCTTTTCACGCACCTCCACCGCCGTCTTTACCATACTTCCGACAGCCAGCAGCGCGATCTCTGACTCATCATAGATAACCTCGCTTTTCCCGTATTCCATCGGCGCACGGAACCGCTCCAGCCCGTCGTAGGCTTCCCCGCGCGGATAACGCACGGCGATCGGTCCGCCGTAAGCGACCGCAAATTTCATCATATCGGACAGCTCCCATTTATTCTTCGGCGCCATCACACACATATTCGGAATAGATGACAGATATGAGAGGTCAAAAATGCCCTGGTGCGTCTCCCCGTCGCTTCCCACCAGACCGGCGCGGTCGATCGCAAACACAACGTGCAGGTTCTGGATACAGACGTCATGCAGCACCTGGTCATAGGCGCGCTGCAAAAATGACGAATATACCGCAACCACCGGCTTCAATCCGGCAGCCGCCAGACCAGCCGCAAAGGTAACTGCGTGCTGCTCCGCAATTCCCACGTCGAAAAAGCGTTCCGGAAACATATTGCGGAAACGCTTTAATCCGGTACCGTCCGGCATCGCCGCTGTGATCGCCACCACGTCCGGCTCCCGGTTGCCCATCTTGCACATTACCGTGGAAAAAATGTCCGTATAATTTGCCTTCACACGCTTCTTCTTCGGAAGTCCCGTCTCGATCACAAACGGCTCCGCCCCGTGGAACCGCGCCGGATGGCGCATCGCAGGCTCATAACCCTGCCCTTTCTGCGTACAGACATGCACAATAACCGCGCCCTTCACCTTTTTTGCCTCCCGGAAGGTCTTTGTAAGCAGCTCGATGTTGTGCCCGTCCACCGGGCCTAAGTACGTCAGCCCCATCTCCTCAAAAAGCATTCCCTGTACCACAAACTGCTTCAGACCGTTTTTTGTGCGGCGCACCCTTTTTATGATCTCATCGCCGTACACCGGAATCTGTGAGAGCGCATTCTCCACCCCCGCCTTCAGATTGATATAGCCCTCCTTTGTGCGGACCGAATTTAAATATGTCGAAATTCCACCGACATTCTCAGAGATCGACATATTATTATCGTTCAGAACAATGATAAAATTGGTGTCAAGGCGCGACGCGTTGTTCATCGCCTCCCACGCCATACCGCCGGTGAGCGCGCCGTCGCCGATCACCGAGACAACATAGTGATCCTCCCCGCGCAGGTCGCGCGCCATCGCATAGCCCATACCGGCAGAGATCGAGGTCGAGCTGTGTCCGGTATCAAAAGCGTCGCAGGCGCTCTCCTTGCGCTTCGGGAAGCCGCTCATTCCGCCGTATTTGCGCAGCGTCTCAAAGCCCTCCCTGCGCCCGGTGAGCAGCTTGTGCGTGTAGGACTGATGCCCGACGTCCCAGATGATCTTATCCTGCGGAAGCGTAAAGCTTAAATGAAGCGCCATCGTCAGCTCCACCACCCCCAGATTCGAGCCGAGGTGTCCGCCGTTTTCACTGATCTTTTCAATCAGGAAAGTGCGTATCTCGTCCGCAAGCTGCGGCAGCTCCTCGCGCTTTAGTTCCTTGATATCATTTTCCTTTTGAATTTTATCCAGAATCATGTTTTCTCCTGTCAGTTCCTGCGGGTAACAAGCGCCCCGATCAGTTCCTCCAAAAAATCATTTTTCTGCGGCAGAGACGCAAGCGTGCGAATCGCGCGCTCTGAGATCGCGGCAACGTCCGTCTTTGCTTTTTCAAGCCCCTGCACGGTGACATACGTCGTTTTGTGGTTGCGCTCATCGCTGCCGGTCGGCTTTCCAAGCTCCTGGTTTGTACTGATCACATCCAGAATATCGTCCTGGATCTGGAACGCGAGCCCGACGTCCGCCGCCACCCGCGCAATCGTCTCTATCTCTTCTTTTGACGCTCCTGCAAGGATCGCTCCGATCATCATGGCCCCCTCGATCAGCGCGCCCGTCTTTAAACGGTAGATAAAGTCAAGCTTTTCCCTGGAGAGCGGCTCACCGACCGCCTGCACGTCCACCGCCTGTCCGCCGAGCATTCCGTAAATCCCTGTTTTTCCGGCAAGAATTGCCATCGCCTCGCCGATATGCGGATTTTCCGGCTCCAGTACAAACGCGCGGCACGCCGTCTCATAGGCATAATTTAAAAGCCCGTCCCCGGCAAGGATCGCCATCGCCTCGCCGTAAACGATGTGCGTGGTTTTCTTTCCGCGACGATACTCGTCGTTGTCCATTGCCGGAAGGTCGTCATGCACGAGGGAGTGCGTGTGAATCATCTCCATCGCAGCCATAAACGGTTCGACCGCTTTCCCGTTTCCGCCGAACAGCCGGTAGGTTTCCTGCATCAGAAGCGGACGGAGCCTTTTTCCTCCTGCCGTCATGCTGTAATTCATCGCTTCCAGAAGGGTTTTCTGAAAGCCCTCCTCCGCCGGAAGGTATGTGTAAATTATCTTCTGCACCGCTTCACTGCGTCTTGAAAGTTCTTCGCTAAAAGTCACTTAATTCACCCTCTTCATTTATGAGCTGCATCTTTTTTTCTACAAGATCGATCTTTTCGTTGCACTTTTTCAGCAGCTCCATCCCTCGCTGATAGTTCTGAAAGGATTCCTCCAGCGTGATATCGCGGCTCTCCAGCGCCGCCAGTATCCCGTCCAGCTTCTCAAAGGCTTCCTCCAGCGTCATTTCCTGCTTTTCCTCAGCCATCTGTCCTCTCCTCCTGCCGCGCTTCATTTCCTTCGCTTTCCGTATCCGCCACACGCGCGTGGATGCAGCCGTCCGCCACATAGATCGTCAGCATATCCTCCGGCTTCACCTGCTTCGTGCTCGTGACCGTCTTTCCCTGCGCATCCGCCACATAGGCGTAGCCCTGTTTTAATTTATCCAGCGGCGACAGCCCCCGGAAGCGCTCTATATAGATCAGCATCCGATGCCGCTTGTTTTCCAGCACATTCGCCATCCGGTACTGCAGTTTTTCTTCTTTTTCTATCAAAAGCTGGCGCTGCTCGCGTATCTGGTTCTGCGGGCTTAAAAACTGAAGCTTTCCGGAGATCTCTGAAAGCCGCGTCCGCTTATCCAGCAGCCGGTCCGTCATGCGGCGCGCAAGCTGCTGCTGATACTGCTCCATCTGCGCCAGGATCCCGCTGACATCCGCCACCGCCAGCTCCGCAGCCGCCGAGGGCGTCGGCGCGCGCAGATCCGCCACGTAGTCTGCGATCGTAAAATCTGTCTCATGTCCCACCGCGGAGATCACCGGCGTACTGCAGCGGAAAATGGCATATGCCACGCTTTCCTCGTTAAATGCCCAGAGATCTTCAATGGAGCCGCCGCCCCTGCCGACAATGATCACGTCGACGCCGCAGGCATCCAGCGTCTCGATGCCCCTGATAATACTTGGCGCGGCATCCTTTCCCTGCACCAGAGCCGGGTACAAAATAAGCTGCACTCCCGGATTCCGCCGGTGAGCAATGTTCTGGATATCGCGGATCGCTGCCCCGGTCGGCGCCGTCACGATTCCGATTTTTCTGGAAAATGCCGGAATCGGACGCTTATACTCCGGCGCAAACATGCCCATCTCCGCAAGCTCGCGCTTTAATGCCTCAAATTTTTCATACAAAAGACCGGCCCCGTCCAGAATGATTTCTTCTGCGTAGAGCTGGTATTTTCCATCGCGCTCATACACGCTGATGCTGCCGAGCGCGATCACACTCTGCCCGTCCTGCATCCGGAACGACAGCCCGCTGCGGCTGCCGGCAAACATGACGCACACCATGCTGCCCGTCTCATCCTTCAGCGAAAAATAAATATGCCCGGAGGTATGATATTTGCAGTTGGAGACCTCGCCTTTTACGTAAATCCGTTTCAGCATAAAATCCTGCTGAAACATATTTTTGATATATCGGTTTACCTGTCCTACCGAATAGACGTTTTTCATTCCTTCGCTACTTTCCCAAGCACGCCGTTTACAAAGGACGGAGAATCATCCCCACCGAATTTCTTCGCAAGCTCCACCGCCTCGTTGATCGCAACACCCACCGGGATGTCGTCATCCTCCAGCACCTCATACGCTGCAAGGCGCAGGATCGCAAGATCCACTTTATTCATCCTGCCAAGCTTCCAGCCCTGTGATTCCGCCGCAAGGCGCTCGTCGAGCTGCGGCAGCTTTTCTTCTATTTTGCGGAATTTTTCGATAATATATTCGGCCTCTTTCTCCGTGGGAGCCGCTTCCTCCACCTCATCCATGTAAAGCTCCGCCTGTTCGCTGATCTCTTCCTTCTGGTAGAATTCCCTCAAAAAAAGCAATTTGAAAATATGCTCCCGAATCTCTCTCCTGCTCATAAAAATCTCCTGTCGTAAAGTCTCGTAAAATTACCTACAGGACCTGCCACCGGCAGCTCCTTTCGGATGCATGGCAACTCATAGAAAAAAAGAATGTGCTGCTCCGGCACATTCTTCTTTTTGCTTATTTGCCGCTTTCCATCATTACATTTGCAATCTGGATATTGATATTCTCCACGGTAAGCCCTGTCATATTTTCTATAGCGCTCTTCACCTTCTCCTGCACCTTCTGACAGGTCTTCGGAACGCTGTAGCCGTAGTCAAGATTCAAGGTGAGATCCACATTGATGATGCCGTTGTCCACCGTGACCTTCACGCCTCTGGAAAGGCTCTTGATACCCATCCTGCTCACCATCTCGTTTGTGATATTTCCTGCCATGCTCGCCACGCCCTTCGTCTCGGTGGCAGCCAGCCCTGCAATAATTGTAATGACTTCGTTCGAAATCTGAACTCTGCCTGTTCCTTCATTATCCATAATGGTATAATTGCTGTTCTGACGCGCTTCCTTTCCCATAACGATTACCTCCTTCAATGACATATCCTGTCATTTGCTCTTTTCAGTATACCAAAAATATGGAGGTTTGTAAACTGTTTCTTCAAGCAAAGCCTGCCGGCAGGATTTGTTAAGGATTTGTTATCGTCCAAATTCCGCGAGCACAAGCCCCGGGTTGCGCTCTTCGGTCATGCGGATGCTCCAGGAGTTTACCCAGATGAGCAGCGGTCTGCCCTTGAGGTCCTGGATCTTCTTCATGTCGGAGGTACCGGTCAGCTTGTTCATGTCGATATCCTCATTCTCGATCCAGCGGATGTATTCGTAAGGCAGATCCTCCATGCGGATTTCCACATTGTATTCGTTTTCGAGACGGTATTTCAGCACCTCGAACTGCAGAACGCCGACTACGCCGACGATGATCTCCTCCATGCCGGTGTTAAATTCCTGAAAGATCTGGATGGCGCCCTCCTGCGCGATCTGCGTAATACCCTTAACAAACTGCTTGCGCTTCATGGTATCGACCTGGCGCACGCGCGCAAAATGCTCCGGAGCGAAGGTCGGAATGCCCTCGTAGGCAAATTTTTTGCCCGGCATACAGATGGTATCGCCGATGGAATAGATACCCGGATCAAATACACCGATAATATCCCCCGCATATGCCTCATCCACCACATGACGCTCCTGCGCCATCATCTGCTGCGGCTGTGAGAGGCGCTGCTTCTTGTCGCCCTGCACATGGTAAACCTCCATGCCGGCGTCAAATTTCCCGGAGCAGATGCGCATAAAGGCAATACGGTCGCGGTGCGCTTTGTTCATGTTCGCCTGGATCTTAAAGACAAACGCTGAAAACTCCTCCTTCATCGGATCGATCAGCCCGATATCCGCCTTGCGCGGAAGCGGGGAGGTCGTCATCTGCAGGAAATGCTTCAGAAAAATTTCCACGCCAAAGTTGGTGAGCGCCGAACCAAAGAATACCGGAGAGAGCTTTCCCGCACTCACGAGCTCCTGATCAAATTCCGCGCTGGCACCGTCCAGCAGCTCGATTTCCTCCAGAAGCTGCTCCATATTTTCCGCTCCGACAAACTCCTCCAGCTCCGGGGAATCGATCGGAATCTCGCGGCTTTCCCCCTCTTTCGTACCTTTTTGTGTATCGGAAAACGTCGTCACCTTTTTGCTGCCGCGCTCATACACGCCTTTAAAATTTTTCCCGGAACCGATCGGCCAGTTGATCGGGCAGGTGGCAATGCCAAGCTCTTTTTCGATATCGTCAAGCAATTCAAACGTATCGTTCGCATCGCGGTCCATCTTGTTGATAAAGGTAAAGATCGGAATATGACGCATCACACAGACCTTAAACAACTTTCTCGTCTGCGCCTCCACGCCCTTCGAAGCGTCGATCACCATCACCGCAGAATCCGCCGCCATCAGCGTGCGGTAAGTATCCTCCGAGAAGTCCTGGTGCCCCGGCGTGTCCAGAATGTTCACGCACTTACCGGCGTAGTTGAACTGCAGCACCGAAGAGGTGACGGAAATACCTCTCTCCTTCTCTATTTCCATCCAGTCGGAAACGGCATGGCGCGCCGTTGCCTTTCCCTTTACCGAACCGGCAAGATTGATCGCGCCGCCGTAGAGCAGAAACTTCTCCGTCAGCGTTGTCTTTCCGGCGTCCGGGTGGGATATGATCGCAAATGTGCGCCGCTTTTTTATCTCATCTGTAATATTACTCACTGTAATTCCTCCAAAATATGTTTTAACGTTCAGTTGTCCCTTGACCCATCCATATTAGCAGATGCCGGAATCGCTGTCAACGAGGCTTGTAAAAAAAGGAACAGGGAAAGCCCACTGCACGGCCTGCAATGGGCTTTCGTCCTATTCCCCGCTCACCGGGGTGATGACTATGTTCTCGCCGGAGATCTCTGTTTTCCGTTTTACGATATCCTCGATCTGCGCGCGCTGGGCGTCGGTGATCTCCGCCATATTAATGACCACATCGACACTGCCGTCGGTGATGCTCACGACGCTTCCCTCAAAGCCCTTGGCGTCAAGCAGAAGCTCCGCCGCCGCTTCCCGCTCTGCATTCTCCGTCAGCGAGGTGATGCTGTCGATCGCATTCTGCTTCTGCTCCTGGGTGATGCTTTCGTTATTAATAACCTCCAGCAGCGTCTCCTTATTCTGCGCGCGAAGCTGCTCCCGCGTGAGCTTCGCCTCCGCCGCCACTGCGGAACCCGTAAGGCTGGTCAGAACCGCCTCGCCCGGCGTATCCGTCACCTCCGACGACGTGGCGTCCGCCGTGCTGACGCCGTTCTCCATAAGCACCTGCTCCTCCGACACCGCGCTCTGCACCACCGCTTCCTCCAGCTTCGTCCCCGAGTAGTTTAAGTAACCCGCCACCGCGATCATAATAGCAAGCGCCGTTATGATGATCTGGTTCTTTTTCATGATCTGTTTCACCTTATCCTCTCCTTTCAATTCATCTTCATTACTTTGATTTTATGCGCCTCCAGCCCGAATAATGCCATCACTGCGTCAGTTATGTCCTTTTTCACCACCGCGCTGTCCGCGCCCTGCGCGAGCACCAGCACTCCGGCGATCTGCGGGGTCAGCTCCTTTGTGACGTAAGGCGTCTCGCTCCCGCCGCTGCTTTTTCCGTAAACCGTTTCCGGGCGCGCTTCCTCCTCCAGCGTGCTGCGCGCCGTCCCGTCGCCGTCCTCCTGCGTCGTGCGGCTGACGGAGGCGGTATCCTTCTCCACGATCTTTTCCCCCGAATCCTGCCAGTGGATCATCACACTCACCTTTCCGGCGCCGTCAAGCTTTGAGAGAATGTCCTCCAGACGCCGTTCCATCTCATAGACCGACTCCTGCGTCCCGCCCTCCGCCTCGGTCTCTGCCTGCGCCTCCTCCTCTGCGCCGTTTTCCACCGGCAGCGAAATGACGATCAGCAGCACACCGGCAAGCAAAAGGACGATCCATTGATCCCGCCGCACATTTTTCAGTTTTTCCAGCAAATGATATTTTTTATTCATCCCTGCTCCTTTACCGACACCGTAACAGCCTCTCGCTCCACTCCATAAACTGCGGAAATCTCCGTCCGCAGCTTCCCGATCTCCTCCTGCTGCCGCTCCTTCGCCGCCTGCGCGCCCTCTGTATCGCCCGGAGCGCTTTTTGCAGAAGCAAGCAAAACAGAAACCCCGGTAAGCAGTGCCGCGCTCTCCTGCTGCTCCTCGAGCCGGAGTGTCACCGAGAGTGGCTGCTGCCCGTATGCCTTCACGATCTCCTCGATCTGCCGCTTCAATTCTTTTTCATAGGCCTCGGAAATTTTCTCGTTCTGCAGCCCGGAAAGCGCCTCCTGCGAAACGGTAAGCTCGCGCGCCTCCTCTGCGGCGAACGCCTGCCGCAGTTCTTCCCCAAAGGTCTCCCCCAAAGCAAATATTTCCGCAAGCGGCGAGATTACCAGCATCAGCACGAGCAGACCGCCAAAGAAACGGATATACCGGCGATAATCCTCATTTCGCACCAGGTGACAGAACAACTCCAGCAGACAGAGACAGCAAATAAAATTTCTTGCCCAGCGATAAACAATCTCCATAACTTCCTCCTAAACGCCGCGAATTGACGCCGTCACCATTGCCAGTGTGATCAAAAAAATCACGCCTGTGACGGATATGGTCTTTAAAAGCAGCGCCGCGCCCTCTCCAACGCCGCTGATACACTCCGTAATCCGCCGGTCAGAAATTGGCTGCACCGCCGCCCCGACCGCCTTATACAAAAAAGTACACACCAGAAGCCGCACCACCGGGGCAAGGCAGATCAGCACGATCACCAGAAGGCCCGCCACCCCGACTGCATTTTTCAGAAGCACCGCTGTTCCAAGAACCGTCTCCGTGACAGCGTTCAAAGTATTTCCAAGCACCGGAAGCGCCCCGGTCGCCTTCGTCCAGACGGAATTTTTTAAAGAGTCAATTGCCGGAAGCAGCAGCGCCTGCACGGTCTGGATGCCGACCACAAACGCCAGCAGTGTTTTCATAAGCCAGGAAAGCGCCAGATGAATAAGCTCTGCAAGCTTGGAAAAATGCTCCTCCTTTCCCAGGTGGTTCAGCAGCAGAAACAGAACGTAAAAGCGAATGCCCGGCAGCACGACATATGTCATCAGCACCTGTACCGCCGCAATGAAAACCAGCGTCAGCTCATAAAATGCAATCGCCGTCAGAGAACCCGCCGCCAGCGAAGCTACCACCAGGTAGGTCGGAAGGAGCAGCTTCATAAAATGAAGCATCTGCCGCAGATGCGTCTCTGTCATGCGCCCGAGGTCGCCAAATGCCTTCATTAAGATCACAAACAGCAAAAGATAGATCATATAAAACGCGATGTCAGAAATCTGATTTTTTTCGAACACCTTCACAAAATTCGAAAAAACAGCGGCGGCGATCGCCAGCACCATAATCTGAAATACCATGCTTTTCTGATTAGAAAGCTCAGCGAACGCCGCTTCCTTTAGTAATTCCTGCAAGGTCTCCCTGCTCAGCGGAAGCTCGCCTTTTAAAAGCTTCAGAATGCTCTCGCGGAAATCAAAATCATACGTTGGGAACATCTCGTCGATGCTGTCCTGCAGCTCCCCGAAATCCAGCTCGTCCAGATAAGAGCCGATCAGCTCCTCCGTCTCTTCTGCCTGCACTGCCGTGCCGTCCGAAAGCAATAGAAATATAAAAATCACGGCAACTATCCATGCCCGCTTCATTGCAGGTACTCCGAGATAGTATTTAAAAGCGCCAGCACGATCGGCGTGCTGACGGTCAGCACCGATATTTTTCCGGTCAGCTCGATCTGCCCGGCAACCGCCGAATAACCGGCATCCCGGCAAATGCTGGCGGCAAAATCGGCAATATAGGCAATTCCGACGATTTTCAGCAGGATTTTCAGATAGGCTTCCTTCACGGTAAGATACTGCACAAGCTGTGCGATCACTCCGGCAAGCGCCTGGATCCTGGAAATTGCGCAGAAAAAAATCAGCGTGCAGGTCGCAATACTGATGAGCGCGGAAAACTGCGGCTTCCACTCCCGCACAAAGAGCGACAGAAAAACGCCCGCGATCCCGAGAACCCCGATTTTCAGCATGTCCATATCCTTGTCCTCCTATCTGCCTACAGCGCAAACAGACTTTTGATCGTATCAAACAGTTCATAGATATAGGGAAGCAGCCAGAACAGCACAAGCACCAGTCCCGCCAGCGAAGCGAGGGATGCCTGGTCCTCCCGTCCCCCGTGCTTTAAAACCTGGCTGATGACCGACACCAGAATTCCGACCGCCGCAATTTTGAAAATAATGTTTACGCTCATGAGCCACCCCTTTTATACCAGCAGCAGCGCGCAGAAGCAGCCGCCCAAAAATCCCAGGCTCCGGTACATCTTCGCCTTCTGCCGGTAATCCTCCTGCGCCTGGGCGCGCGCCGCCGCAAGCTCCTCCTGGTAGAGCCGTATCGCCTGCACCTGCATTTCCCGGTCAGAATACCCCAGCCGCCTGCCAAAGCGTGCCACTTCCTGGATGTCCCTGTGGTTCAGCCCGGATATCCGCGAGAGCCTTTGCGCCTGTTCCTCAAAAATATCCCCCATGCTGCTGCCGCTTCGCTGCTCCATCGCCGCTGCTATCCCGGCAAAAAAAGCGCTCAGATTTCCTTCCGTCCTTTTCGACAATTCCGAAAAAATTTCCGGAAGCGGCGTCGCCGCATACTGAATCTCCCCCTTCAGCACCTGCATCAGACGCTCCAGCTCCGAAAGCCATTTCACGCGCTCCGCCAATTCCCTGCTCATTCCGGCTCCAAGCGCGCTGCTTGCAATGACAATGAAAATCATTCCCGCCGCTTTCAGCATAGCGCTCCCCCGCCGTGATAAATATCCGTTCCGCGGTCGTCGAAAATCTCTTTCACCTGTCCGATTTTTCGATGGTTATGTAGCACAATATAGCGCTCGAACACCCGCTCCTGCACAAGCTTCTGTAAGAGCGGCTTTCGCTGTACGTCCTCCATGGAATCTCCGTGGACGGTTGCCAGCAGCTTGCAGCCGCAGTGTATCACAGATTCGATCGCCCGGATATCCTGGTAATCCCCGATCTCATCAACCGCGATCATGCGCGGCGACATCGCCCGGATCAGCATCATCATGCCCTCCGCCTTCGGGCAGCAATCCAGCACATCCGTGCGGATTCCAAGATCATTCTGCGGCACCCCCTGATAGCAGGCGCCGATCTCCGAGCGTTCATCCACCACCCCGACGGTAATGCCCGGAAAATAAGATGTTCCATTTGATATCTGCCGGATCAGATCGCGCAGCAGCGTCGTCTTTCCGCAGCGCGGCGGTGAAATGATCAATGTGTGGCATACCTCGTCCCGCTCAATCAGATACGGCAGAATGTTGTCCGCGCATCCCTTTCTCTGATGGGAAAGGCGGATATTTAAAAAAGAAATATGCTTCACGCTTTTGATCTTCTCTCCCTCCATGATGATTTTTCCGGCGATCCCGATGCGGTGCCCGCCCTGAATGGTGAGAAAGCCCTGGCGGATCTCGTCCTCAAAGGCATACAGCGAGTAGTGTGCGATGTACTCCACCGTCTCCAGAAGCTCCCGGCGCTCCACCAGGTAGCCCTCCTCCTCTTTGTCCGTGATCTCACCCGTCGAACGCACAAAATATTCCCGCCCGTCCCAGGTGACCAGCAGCGGCTGCTCCACCCGCATCCGGATTTCCTGCAGCTTTTCAAAATCCACGTTCAGACGCTCCAGAACACGGCGCAGATTCCGTGAAAAAATTTTTAAAAATTCCTGTATATTTCTCATAACAACACTCCTGTGATATTTCCGTTGGCATTGCTTCGTTACTGTTCTCTCCGTTCACAGCAACACTGCTTCTTCTTTACCGGTAAGCGCCCGGCCTGTGCCAGCAGCTGCCATACTTCAATATATGAGTCTGTCCAAAAAATATGCCTGTGGATTGCTTGCAATTTTGCCACAGGCGTTGTATCATAATTCTACAGCTGCTGCCTGCTGCGGGGCATTTAACTCAGGAGCCTTTGCGAATGGCACGGATGAACTGCAGCGGAATAGGGATATATGCTTTATATTTAAGAATAAAGAGAGGTATTTGCATTATGAAGAAGAAAGTTGTTATCGCACTTGGACACCGTGCCCTCGGCACCACCTTCCCGGAGCAGCAGATCGCGGTGAAAGAATCCGCAAAGGTGCTTGCTGATATGGCGCAGGCGGGCTGCCAGCTTATCATCACGCACAGCAACGCGCCGCAGGTGGGCATGATCCACACCGCAATGAATGAATTTGCTCATTTTCACAGCGACTATACCGGCGCGCCCATGTCTGTCTGCTCCGCCATGAGCCAGGGCTACATCGGCTACGACATCCAGAATGCCCTCCGTGCAGAGCTTGTAAAACGCGGCATTTTCAAGACCGTCAGCACGATCCTCACGCAGGTGCTGGTCGATCCGTATGACGAGGCATTTTATCATCCGGTAAAGGTGATCGGGCGTTATCTTACAAAGGAAGAGGCAGAAAAAGAAGAGGCCAAGGGAAATCATGTAGTTGAGGAAAGCGGAAACCGCTACCGCCGGATCGTGTCGGCGCCGAAGCCGCAGGCGATCATCGAGATCGACGCCATCAACGCACTTCTGGACGCAGGGCAGTTTGTTATCGCCTGCGGAGGCGGCGGCGTGCCGGTGATGGAACAGGGAAATGTGCTGAAAGGCGCCAGCGCGATTATTGAAAAGGATTACGCGGCCGGAAAGCTGGCAGAAATGACAAATGCAGATGTGCTGCTGATCCTCACCAATGAGGAAAAAGTAGAAATCGACCGCGACAGCGCGCAGCCGACTGTTCTGGAAACGATCATTGCGGCAGAGGCGCGGGAGCATATCGAAAAGAAACAGTTCGGCGAGACGGCAATGCTGCCGAAGATCCAGGCTTCTGTCGAGTTCGTGGAACAGGGCGAAGGAAAGAAGGCTGTGATTACTTCAATCGATAAGGCAGTGGATGCGTACCTTGGACGGACGGGTACAGTGATCTGCTAAGAGCGTATATTGCTTTTTT
>ENA-OPAV01001841-OPAV01001841.1-human-gut-metagenome-genome-assembly--contig:-NODE-1841-length-13338-cov-3.974027_pt1 | contig 13338 bp, 13 predicted proteins | sample MGYA00241056_ERZ501428 | MGnify/ENA primary metagenome ERZ501428 (study PRJEB25962, sample SAMEA2042621) | human gut metagenome | biome: human gut; feature: human-associated habitat; material: faeces... | reverse complement strand
TAAGTTAGACCTTCAGATTGATCTTTTTCAATTGCCTTAACTAAATGACATTGGGAGTGAACAGTAACCGGTGCGATTATGGGAGGGGCAAAGCTTTCACTCCGAGGTTGCGCAGCCCGGCAGTTTCGTTTATACTAAAAGAACAATCATGCGAAAGAAATCGATATGTTTCAAAAAAGTCTGGAGGAGCTGAAAAATGCAGTTATTTAAAATTGAAAAAGCAAAAGAGGCTGATCTGCCGCGGATTCTGGAAATCTATGCGCGCGCAAGGCAGTTTATGAGGGAGACGGGCAACGGGGGACAGTGGGGAGACAGCTTTCCGCCGAAAGAGCTGCTTGCGGATGACATAAAAAAGGAGCGGCTTTACGTGGTAAAGGAAGAGAATGCGATCCACGGAGTCTTTTTCTTTCTCATCGGGGCAGACCCGACCTACAAAAAAATCGAGCAGGGCGGGTGGCTGTCGGATGAGGAGTACGGCACGCTGCACCGCGTTGCCAGCGGCGGGGAGGCGCATGGGATATTTGATGCGATCGTATCGTTTGCCTGGCAGCAGATCCGGCATCTGCGGATGGACACGCACGAAAACAATAAGGTGATGCAGCATGTTATAAAGAAGAACGGCTTCAGGGAATGCGGCATCATTTATACCGATGACGGAACGCAGCGGATCGCGTATGAGAAAATGTAGATGGAACGTTTTATAATTTATTTATATCCAGATAACAAAAACGCCACAAAAGCATCACCTGGTTTCCACAAACCGGACATATTTGTTTGTTATATTATCAGTGTCGACAGGAAGTAGCAGCTACGAACAAAACCCTTCGGGGAGCAGGAAAGGATCTGATGACATTGAAAAGAAAACAGATAGCGGTGATTTTAGGATTGGCTCTTGCCGTATCCGGAGTGAGCGCTTTTGCTGAGGAAGATACAGAGGCGGTTACAGAGGCGGTGATAATGCTGGAGGAAGACCAGGAGCAAGAGGAGTCCGACATTATCATCGGGGAAGTAAAGGAGGTCGGTGACGATAGCATAACGCTTGCAGTTGGAGATTTGCCGGAGGACGGCGAAGAAAACGGCGCTTCTGAGGAAGCCGGAGCAGAGGCTTTGGAGGATGCGTCGGAGGAGGTCACGGATGCAGATACGTCAGCGGATGGTGAAAGCACGTCAGCAGAAAAACCGGAGCTTATGCTGACGGGCGAAGAGAAGACCGTGACGGTGGCGGAGGACGCCACAATCCTGCTGGTGGACTGGGAGACAGCGAAAGAGAGCTTAAAAGCGCTGGAGGATACCCAGGAGGGCCAGACAGAAGATAATACGGAAGCTGCGGCTGACGGTGAAGCCGCAGAAGCAACAGAAGGCGCAGCAGCAGAGGACGGCACAGAAGCCGAAACTGCAGAGAACGCGGAGACTGCGGATGAAGCAGACGCGGGAACGGAAGCGCTGACAGATGCAGAAGAGCTTGCACTTACCGATATAACAGAGGGCGATATTCTGGCGATTCAGCTGGATGAGGACGGAAATGCCGTACAGATTATGGTAGTGCAGCAGTCATAGCGTATATCAGAATGTAGAGATGCATACTAATTTTTTTCATATAGAATAACCTTTTCTCCTTTTTGTGTGTGAGCCCTACCGCTCAAAAGCCAGGCAGAGACCAGAGACTGCCGGGCTGGGTGGTAGGGTTTTTGTTGCCATGTATCCGAAGGGAGCTGCCGGTGGCAAGTCCCTTCGGATGCATGGCAGTCATATCTTAATTTGGACGGCAAATTTCAATCTTTGTATAGAATTATCTTTCTGCGTCATTTCAAAATAATATTTCTTTAGCTTTAATACCCTATATTTTTTATGTATTTTTGGAAGTTTACGGTAGACAGGTGTCTGTCGTAAAAAATTTCAGTACAAATGAAACAGGGGAGAGAGAAATGAAGGTCAGAAATCAGTTCCGTAATCAATTAAATTTAGTGCTGCTGATTGTTGATCTGGTTTGTATTTTTGTATCTTATGCGGTATCGCTTTACATCCGCCTTGGCAGTGTATTCCGGGCGCCGCAGATCCATTTTATATTGCTGATCGTTCAGGTCGCAGTTTATATCACCGTATGCTATGCGCGGGACATTTACCAGGGGATCTACCAGAGAGGCTATTTTAGGGAGCTGCAGAAGGTTGTGGAAGTAAACATGATCCTTGCCGCGGTCACGTTTGCGGTGCTGTTCTTTGCAAAAAGCGGACAGGGGTATTCCAGGACTGTCTGCATATGGTTTTTTGCATTGAACATCGTGTTGATCTATGGAAGCCATGTGATCATAAAAAAATGGGTGCTGCCGCGGTTCCGGCACGGGAGCGGCAGCCAGAAGCTCATGGTGGTCAGCACGCACGACCATGCGCCGGTCGTTATTGACCGGCTGATCGCAGAAAAGGACGGGAGCTATTATATCAGCTCTGCGGCTGTGATCGATGCGGACGACCGCGGGACCGTCCTGGAGGGCGTGCCGGTAAACGCCAGCAGGGAGGATATGTATGCTCTGGCACTGCAGAATGTAGTGGATGCTGTGGTGATCGACCTCCCGTATGATACGGAGGGACTTCAGGAGATGCTGGAGAAGTTTGAGAGCATGGGCGTCACGCTTTATATCCTGCTTGACGGGATGGCATTTGACATGACCAACATGGGGATCGACCGGGTGGGGGATTACATAGCCGCCACTTCCCATATGGTAGACATGAGCACGGGGCAGATGATGGCAAAGCGCCTGCTGGATATCCTGGGAGGACTGGTCGGTGTACTGCTGACAGGGATCCTCACGATCTTCCTGGGACCTGCCATCAAACTGGAGAGCAAAGGTCCGATCTTCTTTGCGCAGGACCGCGTCGGAAAAAACGGACGCATATTTAAGATCTACAAATTCCGTTCCATGTGCAATGACGCGGAAGCAAAGAAAAAAGACCTGCAGAAGGACAACAAGATGCAGGGGCTGATGTTCAAGATGGATGACGACCCACGCATCACAAAGGTGGGGAAATTCATACGGAAGACAAGCCTGGACGAGTTCCCGCAGTTCTGGAATGTTTTAAAAGGCGACATGAGCCTTGTTGGCACCAGGCCGCCGACCGTGGATGAATTCCGGCAGTACGACCTCCACCACAAAAAAAGACTCAGCATGAAGCCCGGCATAACCGGCCTGTGGCAGATCAGCGGGCGGAGCGATATCACAGACTTTGAGGAAGTAGTAAAACTCGATGCAAAGTACATAGAAGAATGGAGCTTCGGGCTGGATATCAAGATCCTCCTGAAAACCGTAGGAGTCATCTTCACGGGCAGGGGAGCGGAGTAGAACAGAGCAGGGAAAGATGGGGAAAGCGTGGGAATAGGGGAAAAAACGGGGGAACACGGAAAAACCCGTCATGAAAACCAGCAGGGTGGTGGGGGTATCTTGCGGTTGGACTACCGCTGCCGCAGCATCTTAAAACTTATTTGAAGCCATTGTCGAGAGTAACCGGACAAGGAAAGACTTCATTGCAGACCGTGTCCTGAAAATGGCTGGTTACTACCGATATGAGGAAGACAACCAGTACAGCAAGAGCAAAGAAAAGCCTGCGACGATTGGTGTCTATCGGTTGACTATGAAGAGTAACAGCGATAACTTCCGCCAGAGCAGTATCCAGGGTGTCATGAAGAGGATTAAGGCTAAAGGTGCTACGGTTGTGATTTATGAGCCGACGCTGGAAGACGGCAGCACGTTTTTCGGGTCTCTGGTTGTGAACAACTTGGAGAAGTTCAAGGCGATGAGTGACGCTATCATCGCAAACCGATATGACAAGTGTCTGGATGATGTAAGGGACAAGGTATATACGAGAGACCTGTTTGGCAGGGACTGATTTTAAGGAGTAGAGTTATGAAAGGTATTATTTTAGCCGGTGGCTCTGGCACACGTCTTTATCCATTGACGAAAGTAACATCGAAGCAGTTGCTTCCTATTTATGATAAGCCCATGATTTACTACCCGATGTCCGTCCTCATGAATGCAGGCATCCGGGATATTCTAATAATTTCCACACCGCAGGATACGCCTCGTTTCCAGGACTTGCTGGGTGATGGTCATCAGTTCGGTGTCAATCTCATCTACGCTGTCCAGCCCTCCCCGGACGGACTGGCACAGGCGTTTATTATTGGTGCTGACTTTATTGGTAATGACACTGTGGCTATGGTCTTAGGTGACAACATCTTTGCCGGCCACGGCTTAAAGAAGCGTTTGAAAGCCGCTGTGGAGAATGCAGAGTCCGGGAAGGGCGCTACTGTATTTGGCTACTATGTGGACGACCCGGAACGCTTCGGCATCGTGGAATTCGATAAAGACGGAAAGGCTGTCTCCATCGAAGAAAAGCCTGCTCATCCCAAGAGCAATTACTGTGTCACGGGTCTCTACTTCTATGACAACCGGGTTGTGGAGTATGCAAAGAACCTCAAGCCCTCTGCCCGCGGCGAGCTTGAGATTACCGACTTAAACCGCATCTATTTGGAGGACGGTACACTGAACGTAGAGTTGCTGGGTCAGGGTTTTACTTGGCTGGATACCGGTACCCATGAGAGCCTTGTGGATGCAACCAACTTTGTGAAAACAATCGAGCAGCATCAGCATCGCAAGATTGCCTGCTTGGAGGAAATCGCATATCTGAATGGCTGGATCAGTCGTGAGGACGTTCTGGAAGTCTATGAGGTCCTTAAGAAGAACCAGTACGGTCAGTATTTGAAGGATGTTCTGGACGGTAAGTACCTCGATGTACTGCGTTGAGTAGCTACACAAATAGTTGTGAGTACAGCACTTTATATAGATTAGGAAATAGGGGAAGAAAGTACATGAAGAAATATCTGATCACTGGTTGCGCCGGCTTTATCGGCTCTAACTTTGTTTACTATATGCTGAAAAAGTATGACGACATCCTGCTCGTCAACCTTGACAAGCTGACCTATGCAGGCAACTTGGAAAACCTCAAGGGCGTAGAAGGCGATCCGCGTCATGTGTTTGTGCAGGGTGACATCTGCGATAAGGAACTGGTGGCTTCTATGTTCGAGAAATACGATTTCGATTATGTCATCAATTTCGCTGCTGAGTCCCATGTGGATCGCTCCATCGCCAATCCCGAAATTTTTGTCCAGACCAATGTGCTGGGTACGGTGAATCTGCTTCAGAGAGCAAAGGAAGCATGGTACGATACCGCTACTAAGACCTGGAAAGAGGGTAAGAAGTACCTGCAGGTTTCTACCGATGAGGTTTATGGCGCGCTGGGTGCAGAGGGCTACTTCATGGAGACTACACCCATCAATCCGCACAGTCCCTATTCTTCCTCCAAGGCCAGCGCTGATCACTTTGTGCAAGCGTTCCATGACACCTATGGAATGCCGGTGAATATCACTCGCTGCTCTAACAACTACGGCCCCTACCAGTTCCCAGAGAAGCTGATTCCTCTGATGATTAACAACGTCAAGCATCATAAGCAGCTTCCGGTCTACGGTGACGGCATGCAGATCCGTGACTGGCTGTATGTGGAGGACCACTGCAAGGCTATCGATATGGTGGCCAATGGTGGAAAGATTGGTGAGGTCTATAACGTTGGCGGTCACAATGAGCGTCCCAACATCTTCATCGTTAAGACTATCATCAAGCAGTTCCATGACCGCTTGAAGGACGATGGCATTTCCGAGGATCTCATCAAGCATGTGGAAGACCGCCTCGGTCATGACCGCCGCTATGGTATTGACCCCACTAAGATCAAGAATGACTTGGGTTGGTATCCGGAGACTCCTTTCGAAAAAGGCATTGTCCTGACCATTGACTGGTATCTGGAGCATGAGGACTGGCTGAACAATGTGACTAGCGGCAATTATCAGAAATACTACGAAACTATGTATAAAGCAAAAGCGGAAATCTAAAGGGTTGAGGTTGTGGGAAGGATGAAGTTTTTTGTAACTGGCGTTAATGGTCAACTTGGCCATGACGTGATGAATGAATTGAATAAACGAGGCCATGAGGGTGTTGGTTCTGACATTGCAGGAGCTTATGCCGGTGTTGATGACGGTTCGGCTGTAACCACTATGCCCTATGTCGGACTTGATATTACGGACAAGGATGCCGTTCTGAAGTTCATTTCTGAGATTAAACCGGATGTGGTCATCCACTGTGCAGCGTGGACGGCGGTGGACATGGCCGAGGATGACGACAAGGTGGAGAAAGTACGAGCTGTCAATGCCGGTGGGACGCAGAATATCGCTGATGCCTGCAAAGCCATCGACTGCAAGATGCTGTATCTTTCCACGGATTATGTGTTTGATGGTCAGGGTACTAAACCCTGGAAGCCGGACTGCAAGGACTATAAGCCTTTGAACGTCTATGGCCAAACCAAGCTGGAGGGCGAGCTGGCGGTGGCGAACACGTTAGAGAAATACTTTATCGTCCGTATCGCATGGGTGTTCGGTCTGAACGGTAAGAACTTCATCAAGACCATGATAAATGTGGGCAAGACTCATGATGAAGTCCGGGTGGTTAATGACCAGATTGGTACGCCGACCTATTGTTTCGATCTGGCACGGCTTCTGGTGGATATGTGCGAGACGAAGAAGTACGGCTATTACCATGCTACGAATGAGGGTGGCTACATCAGCTGGTATGATTTCTGCTGTGAGTTCTACAAGCAGTATGGCCTGAAAACAAAGGTTATCCCGGTGACTACGGAGGAGTACGGCTTGAGCAAGGCTGCCCGCCCATTCAATAGCAGGCTGGACAAAAGCAAGCTGGCGGAAGCTGGATTCACGCCGCTTCCCACTTGGCAGGATGCGGTCAGCCGATATCTGAAGGAAGCACAGCTGTAAGGAGTATGAGATGGGACAAATAAATGTTGAAAAGGACGTAGGCGGCATCGAAGGACTGTGTGTGATTACGCCCACTGTCCACGGTGATGCCCGTGGCTATTTCATGGAGACCTATAGCCAGAGGGACATGGAAGAAAACGGAATTAACATCAATTTCGTTCAGGATAATCAATCCATGAGCGTGAAAGGCGTACTCCGCGGACTTCACTTCCAGAAGAATTTTCCGCAAACCAAGCTGGTACGAGTGATTAAGGGCTCTGTGTTTGATCTGGCAGTTGACTTGCGTTCCGAAAGTGAAACCTATGGCAAATGGTACGGCATTGAGTTGACGGAGGAGAATAAAAAGCAGTTCCTCATTCCTAGAGGCTTTGCGCATGGTTTCCTTGTGTTGAGTGATACCGCAGAGTTCTGCTATAAGTGCGACGATTTCTACCATGCCAATGACGAGGGTGGTTTGGCTTGGAACGACCCGCAGATTGGCATTGTGTGGCCGAAGGTTGAAGGGGCGTATCAAGGCACAGCAAGTGCTGAGGGGTATAGCGTAGATGGAGTTGCTTTGAATCTAAGCGATAAAGATCAGAAGTGGCTTGGATTGAAGGACACATTCAAGTTTTGATGCCACCACACTGAAAGGTATAGACCCCCTAAAATGCAGCTAAAACGACTATACACAATATATTCGCAGTGACATCATGCCTCTCGCTCAACAAAAACCACCAACAGCACAGACAAGAAGGAGGAAATAACGTATCAACGATGAGAAAATCTAAAGGCTACATACTCATGATGACGTTATGGCTTGGGCTGATTCATGGGGGAGAGGCTGAGGAAGAAGTGGAGTGGCGAGATGAGTTTAAAAGCAGAATGACCTCTATAGGGTCAGAAATTAAAAGAAGTAACGAGGGATGAAAGTATGTGTGGAATAGTAGGCTTTACAGGCAAACAACAAGCAGCTCCGATTCTGTTGGAGGGCTTGGCCAAACTTGAATACCGTGGCTATGACTCTGCTGGTCTAGCTGTAAGAGAAGGGGAGAATTTGGCCGAAGTTATAAAAGCCAAGGGAAGACTGAGCAACCTTTCGGAAAAGATTGATGGAGGCAATTCTCTTAAAGGAACCTGTGGTATTGGCCACACTCGTTGGGCTACTCATGGTGAGCCTAGCATCAAAAACGCGCATCCTCATGTCTCTGGAAACTGCACCTGCTCAGGCTCGGGTGAAGTGGAGTCCGAGGTAGTTGGAGTTCATAATGGCATCATTGAAAACTGTCAGGAATTAAAAGATAAGCTGTCCAGACATGGCTATAAGTTCTACAGCGATACCGATACAGAGGTTGCAGTTAAGTTAGTAGATTACTACTACAAGAAATATAAACTCGGTCCTATTGACGCCATTGCAAAAACGATGGTTCGCATCAGAGGCTCCTATGCTCTTGAGCTGATGTTCAAGGATTATCCTGGCGAGATTTGGGTAGCAAGAAAAGACAGTCCGATGATTATTGGAATCGCTGATGGCGAGACATATGTTGCGTCTGATGCACCAGCCATTCTGAAACACACTCGCTCTGTTTACTATATTGGCAATTTGGAATTTGCCAGATTGGTTCCTGGTGAAGCTCATTTCTACAACCTTGACGGAGATGAAGTCCAGAAAGAGGCTGTGGAAATCAAATGGGATGCTGAAGCTGCTGAAAAGGCTGGTTATGAGCATTTCATGATTAAAGAGATTCATGAGCAGCCTAAGGCAGTAGAAGATACACTTCATTCCATTATCAAGGATGGAAAGATTGAGATTGGACTGAGTGATGAGGAAATCCAGTTGTTTTCTCAGATTTATATCGTTGCCTGTGGATCAGCCTGGCATGTTGGGATGCAGGCTCAGTATGTGATTGAGGATCTGGTGGACATCCCGGTTCGGGTGGAACTGGCATCGGAATTCAGATATAGAAAAATGTCTATTCTTCCTTCTTCTCTTGTCATACTCATCTCTCAATCTGGAGAGACTGCCGACACTCTGGCTGCACTAAGACTGGCAAAGGACAAAGGAATCAAGACACTGGCTGTGGTAAATGTCGTAGGTTCCACAATTGCAAGAGAAGCAGACAACGTTCTCTACACACTGGCAGGACCAGAAATCTCGGTAGCTACTACTAAGGCCTATAGTGCTCAGCTTATCGCGATGGATTGTCTGGCTGTGAAGTTTGCTCAGGTTAGAAGGGGAACGGGTATAGGGAAATACGTGGAGGAGTTAAGCTCCATTCCTGTAAAGATAGAAAAGATATTAGAAGAAAAAGAGAGAATCCAGTGGTTCGCATCGAAGGTGGCTAATAAGAAGGATGTTTTCTTTATTGGACGCGGAATTGACTATGCGGTTGGGTTGGAAGGAAGCCTGAAGCTGAAGGAAGTTTCTTACATTCACTCCGAAGCCTATGCGGCTGGCGAAATCAAGCATGGCACGATCAGCTTGATTGAGAATGGAACACTCGTCATCGGTGTTCTAGCACAAGGGGAGCTGTATGAAAAGACTGTTTCCAATATGGTGGAATGCAAGAGCCGTGGTGCCTATTTGATGGGGCTTACGACATTCGGCAAATACGAGACGGAAGACCAGTGCGATTTTACGGTATACGTACCAAAAGCGGATGAACACTTTGTCGGAAGCCTGGCAGTGATTCCATTACAGCTGCTTGGATATTACGTTTCCTGCGCAAAGGGCTTGGATGTTGATAAGCCTAGAAACCTGGCAAAGAGTGTAACAGTGGAATAAGGTCACTTAACTACAATGCCTATCAACTAGTAAACCATTCAAACTCCAAGTGGAAGATGAGAAGTATTAAAGGATAGAGGAACATGACCGGATATAGAGTCAAAAAAGAAATAAAGGGATGAAATAAATGGGTAAATATTTTGGAACTGATGGCTTCAGAGGAGAAGCTGGAATCACTTTGACAGCAGATCATGCATATAAGATTGGCCGATTCCTTGGCTGGTATTATGGACAGAACGGTAAGAAGGCAAAGATTGTCATCGGTAAAGACACACGTAGAAGCAGCTACATGTTCGAATACAGCCTCGTAGGTGGAATCGTTGCTTCTGGAGCAGATGCATATCTGATGCATGTTACGACAACTCCATCTGTTGCCTATATCGCAAGAGTTGATGATTTTGATTGTGGAATCATGATCTCTGCAAGCCATAATCCGTATTACGACAATGGTATCAAGCTGATCAACAGCAAAGGCGAAAAGATGGATGAAAGCACCATTGCGGAAGTTGAGAAGTATCTGGACGGAGAATATGAGATTACGTTCGCGGAGAGGGAGAATATTGGCTGCACTGTTGACTATGTAAGTGGCAGAAACAGATACGTTGGCTATCTGATCAGCCTTGGTGTGTATTCTTTCCGTGGTATCAAGGTTGCTCTTGACTGTGCAAACGGCGCAAGCTGGAATATCGCCAAATCTGTATTCGATGCTTTAGGAGCTAAGACTCTGGTGATCAATGCTGATCCAGACGGATTGAATATCAATGAGAATGCAGGTTCTACCCATATCGAAGGATTACAGAAGTTCGTAGTCGAGAACGGATGTGATGTTGGTTTTGCTTATGATGGTGATGCCGACCGTTGCCTTTGCGTGGATGAGAAGGGAAATGTCATCACAGGTGACCATATCCTCTATATCTATGGGAGATACATGAAGGATAGAGATAAGCTTGTCGGTAATAAAGTAGTTACGACTGTTATGAGCAATTTTGGTCTTTATAAGGCGTTTGATGAACTCGGCATCGGCTATGAAAAGACAAAAGTCGGTGACAAGTATGTCTACGAAAATATGAAGGAGAATGGATACAACATCGGCGGTGAGCAGTCCGGTCATGTCATTTTCTCCAAGTACGCTTCCACCGGTGATGGTATTCTGACATCTCTGAAGATGATGCAGGTCATGATTGGAAGAAAGAAGATGATGAGTGAACTGAGTGACGGTTTCACCATGTATCCACAGGTGCTTGAAAATGTAAGAGTTACCGACAAGAAAGCTGCTCAGGATGATGTAGAAGTGAGGGAAGCAATAAAAGAAGTAGAAAAGACGCTTGGAGATACGGGAAGAATCCTTGTCAGAGAAAGTGGAACTGAGCCTGTTGTCAGAGTCATGGTAGAAGCTGAAACAACTGAACTTTGCCAGGAGATGGTAAATACGGTTGTTGAGGTTATGAAGAAAAAAGGGTTGTAAGGGAGAATTATTGATTATGTCAGCATTTAGCGGAAAAACTTTAATGATTACCGGCGGTACTGGTTCTTTTGGTAATACAGTACTTAAGCATTTTTTAGATTCAGATATTGGTGAAATCCGTATCTTTTCTCGTGATGAGAAAAAGCAGGATGATATGCGTCACCAGTTACAGGCAAAGAATCCTAAAACAGCTAAAAAGGTAAAGTTCTACATTGGGGATGTTCGTAATCCGCAGTCCATTAGAGATGCTATGCCTGGAGTAGATTATCTGTTTCATGCAGCAGCATTAAAGCAGGTGCCTTCTTGCGAATTCTTCCCAATGGAAGCTGTAAGAACAAATATTGAAGGAACTGACAACGTTCTTCATGCTGCTATTGAAGCGGGTGTTAAAAGAGTTGTTTGTCTCTCCACAGATAAGGCAGCATATCCAATCAATGCTATGGGTATCTCCAAGGCAATGATGGAACATGTTATTTATGCAAATGCTCGTGTAGCTGCCGAACGTGGTGGAACTGTGATCTGCTGCACACGTTATGGAAACGTTATGTGCTCAAGAGGTTCTGTAATTCCTCTGTTCATCGATCAGATTCATGCAGGTAATCCAATCACCATTACAGATCCGAATATGACTCGATTCCTTATGAATCTTGATGAAGCAGTTGATCTTGTTCAGTTCGCCTTTGAACATGCAAATCCAGGTGATCTGTTTATCCAGAAAGCTGATGCATGCACAATTGGCGATCTTGCCAAGGCTGTTCAGCAGCTGTTCGGTGACACTGGTACTCGTGTTATAGGTACTCGTCATGGTGAGAAGTTGTACGAAACTCTGATGACACGTGAAGAAAGATTAAGAGCTGAAGATATGGGTGGTTACTATAGAGTGGCTGCAGATAGTCGTGATCTTAACTATGACAAGTTTGTTGTTAAGGGTGATGTACATACCATGGCAGATGAGTCTTACACGTCTCATAACACAAATAGATTAGACGTGGAGGGAACTGTTAAGAAGATTCTGACAACAGATTATGTTCAGGAAGAACTTAACGGAATCAGACATAACTAAGATGAAAGAAGAACTTTTAATAGTAGGAGCTGGTGGATTTGGTCGTGTGACACTTGAACATGCTATTATAGATTTTGATTGTTCATTTGTTGATGACGGGAAATCAATCGGTGAAGAGATAAATGGAGTAAAAGTGGTTGGTGGAATCAATGACTTACCATCGCTTTTTACAGAATATAAGCAATTAGTGCTTTCTATCGGGAATAACAGAATTAGAGAAAAGATTTATAAGCAAGCAAAGGAAATAGGATATTCCTTTCCATCTATCGTGGATAAAAGCGCTTATATCAGTCCATATGCCGCAGTTGGTGATGGTTGTGTAATTCTCAATAATGTTGTCATTCAGAATGGCTCTAAGGTTGGGAATGGTACAATTCTCAATCCTGGAGTAGAAGTACACCACGATTCATCTGTAGGTAACTTTTGCTGTATCTATACAAACTCGGTAATCAGGACATATGCAAAAGTAGCAGATGGCGTGAAGATAGGAAGCAATGTAACTGTAAAAAATGAATCAGTAGTTAATCACGACATAGATGATGGGGAAACAGTATGAGAATTTTAGTTACTGGTGCTAAGGGAATGGTTGGAACAGCTCTGGTTAACAATCTTCGCACCATACAGGATGGACGCAATAAGACTCGTGCAAATATTAAAATTGAAGAAATATATGAATACGATTTGAATAGCACAAAAGAAGAACTGGAAGAATATTGCCAGAAGTGTGATTTTGTATTCAATCTTGCAGGTGTGAACAGACCGGAGAATCCAGAAGATTTCATGAACGGTAACTTTGGCTTTGCTTCTGATCTCCTGAATACTCTGAAGAAGTATGAGAATAGAGCAACGATCATGCTGAGCAGCAGTGTACAGGCTACACTTACCGGAAGATTTGGTACTTCTGAATATGGAAAGAGTAAGAAGGCTGGTGAAGAACTTTTTTTTGAATACGGAAAAGAAACCGGGGCAAAGGTTGCGATTTATCGTTTTCCGAATCTAATGGGACATTCTCGTCCCAAGTACAACTCTGCGATTTCTACATTCTGCTGGGCTGTGGCTAATGATGAACCATTCACTGTAAACGACAGAAGCACAGAACTAGAAGTGCTTTATATCGATGATCTAGTCTGCAAATAAAAAGTCAAGCAGAAATTGATGAACTTTGAAAATTTTATACA
>ENA-OPAV01001840-OPAV01001840.1-human-gut-metagenome-genome-assembly--contig:-NODE-1840-length-13351-cov-3.786252_pt1 | contig 13351 bp, 8 predicted proteins | sample MGYA00241056_ERZ501428 | MGnify/ENA primary metagenome ERZ501428 (study PRJEB25962, sample SAMEA2042621) | human gut metagenome | biome: human gut; feature: human-associated habitat; material: faeces... | reverse complement strand
CGGCGCTTTCCTATCTGTGCGATGCTACAAGGGAGGCGGACGCGAAGGCATTTGCCGCTCTGATGGCGCACATCCGCAGTGTGGACGAAACAGAGAATACCGTCATTACTGTGCAGGTGGAAAATGAGACGGGCGTAATGGCATCGGCAAGAGAGAATTCGGATCGTGCGGACGAGCTTTTCTATGGGAAAGCTCCACAGGATTTCGTGGATTATATGAAAGCACATACGGAAACGATGGTTTCGGATGTGAAGGAAGCAGTGGAGAACGGCCAGGCGGGCGGAAGCTGGAGTGAGGTGTTTGGAGCCTGCGCTGAAGAACTGTTCAGCGCCTACTATGTGGCAGGCTATGTGAACGCCGTTGCGGCGGCAGGAAAGGCGGCCTATCCGCTTCCCATGACAGCAAACTGCTGGCTGGATAAGGGAGAGGCACCGGGAAAATATCCGACGGGAGGCCCGGTATCCAGAGTAATGGAGGTATGGCGGTACTGTGCGCCGAATATTGATGTGATCGCACCTGATATTTATGTCCCCAATTTTTTAGAAATCTGTGATGAGTATACAAGAAGAAATAACCCGCTTTTTATTCCTGAATGTGCGACACACAGTTATGCCGGCCCAAGGCTGGTGTATTCAGTGGGACATTACCATGCCATGTGTTATTCGCCATTTGGCTTTGAGGATATCGGAAAGCCCTTCTCGGCAACCCAGTCTTACCTGTTTGGTGTGGATGTCACAGATCCGGCTTTGAAAACACCGCAGAATGTGGAGGAATATGGCTGGTATTCCAGAACACTGAAAGAAATGATGCCGCTTTTGTGCGGGAAATACGGCACGAAGGATCTGCAGGCCGTTTCCAGTGAGCGGGCAGAGGAAAACACCATGCTCTTCGGTACTTTCGGCTTCATGGCGCTGACGGACAATCCCATGCTGCCCAGAAAAGACGGTGTCTGCCTCATCGTAAAGGAGTCTGAGGATACGTTTTATATTCTGGTAAACGGCGCCGGTCTGTCATTCTTTTCCGCGGATGAAAGCAGGCCGAACGTGGACGTGCTTTCTTTTGAAGAGGGAGTTTTTGAAAATGGATCCTGGAAGGCCGGCCGACGGTTCAATGGAGATGAGGTGGTTACTTTAATATTCAATGAACCAACCTTGTTAAAGATCCGGTTGTTTGCGTATTTATAAGAAAAGGAGATTCAAGGAATGAAAAAGTATTTTTGCAATCCCGTTAATATCAATTATCGCTATCAGTTCAATCAGGATACCACGCAGGGCAATCAGATCATCATTGACAGAGAGGCTGCCGATCCGTCCATGATCCTTTTCAGGGGAAGATACTATATCTTTGCTTCCATGACGCTGGGCGTCTGGGTGTCAGATGATCTGGTAAAATGGGAAAATCACAGATTGCCGGATAGTTTGCCCCTTTATGATTATGCGCCGGATGTGCGGGTGATGGGAGAGTATGTGTATTTCTGTGCCTCAAAAAGGGGAGAGGCATGTAATTTCTACCGCACAAAGGATGTGCTGAACGGGCCTTACGAAGAGATTCCCGGCACGTTTGATTTCTGGGATCCGAACCTTTTTGTGGATGACGATGGCAGGGTATATTTTTACTGGGGCTGTGCAAGCGTGAAACCGATCTGGGGCGTAGAGCTGGATCCTGAAACAATGAAACCCATCGGGGAAAAGAAGGGACTGATCTGGGGAGATTCTTTCTCGAAGGGGTTTGAGCGGATGGGAGAGGATAACTCGATCCTTCCTCTTACAAGTGAGGAACTGGATGCTGCCGTCAAAGCGTTTATGAAAAAGCAGGGCATTCCGGAGGATATGGAAATTCCGGAAGTACAGCTGGATATGCTGAAAGGTTATCTGGGCAAGGCGCCTTATATTGAAGGTGCATGGATGAATAAGTTTAACGGAAAATACTATCTCCAATATGCCTTTGCGGGCGCGCAGTACAATATTTACGGGGATGGTGTTTATGTAGCGGATTCTCCGCTGGGAGACTTCAAACCTTTAAAAAGCAATCCCTATTCTTTCAATCCGGGCGGTTTCATGCCGGGAGCAGGACATGGCTCCACCATGGAGGATAAAGCAGGGAATCTCTGGCACACAGCAACGATGCGTATCAGCGTGCAGCACTCCTTTGAGCGCAGAGTAGGCATCTGGCAGGCAGGACTGGACGAGGAAGGGGATCTGTTCTGCAACCAGCGGTACGGTGACTGGCCCATGAGTCTGGAAGAGGGCGAGAAGCAGGATCCCTGGAGAGAACCGGAGTGGTATCTGCTGAGCTATCAAAAGGCAGTGACCGCTTCCTCTTATGAGGAGGGAAAGGGGCCTGAAAAAGCTGCGGATGAAAATGTACAGACCTGGTGGCGCGCGGCAACGGAGGAACCGGGACAGTGGCTGCAAATGGACCTGGGAGAGGCTTATGATGTGCACGCAGTGCAGATCAACTTTGCGGATGACAAAATAAAAATTCCTGTACCGGGTGAAATTCATCAGACATCACAGCCCCGGTATATTGATGACAGGGACCATCTGACACGCTGGACATTAGAGGGTTCTCTGGACGGCAAAGAGTGGTTTATGCTGGAAGATAAATCTCAGGCCAAGACCGATCTGACACATGATTTTCTGGTCTGGGAAGAAGGAAAACAGATACGTTTCCTGAAACTGACGATCCTGGCAGTCGCTTATGACCAGAAGCCCTGTATTTCAGGACTGCGTGTGTTTGGACGCGGAAGCGTAGCGCCGGCAAAAGCGCCGAAGTTTACTGCGAAGCGTCTGAATGAGATTGATATGGAAGTTTCCATTGAGGACAGCGGTGCGACAGGCTACAATATTCTCTGGGGGCTGTCTCCTGACAAGCTGTATCACAGTTATCTGTTATTCGGTACGGAAAAGAGGATCGGTGCCCTGATGAAAGGCAGCGAATATTATGTGCGTGTGGACGCTTTCAATGAAAACGGCATCACTCATGGACAGACCGTAATGCTGGGCCGGGGCTGAACTGTTTTCTTATCTGTAAATCAAAAGGTGTAATATGATTGAAAAAATGAAAAACATTCTGAATGGGGAGTACGAAAATCATCTCATGCCGTTTTTCTGGCAGCATGGTGAGGATGAGGCGACCCTGCGGGAATATATGAAAGTGATCTGTGACAGCGGATGCAGGGCTGTATGTATAGAGAGCCGTCCTCACCCTGATTTTTGCGGGGAAAAATGGTGGCAGGATATGGATGTCATTTTGGATGAGGCGCGGAGCAGGGGAATGCAGGTGTGGATTCTGGATGACAGTCATTTTCCGACAGGGTTTGCGAATGGCGCATTAAAATCCGCGCCTGCAGAGCTGCACCGTCAGAGCATCTGTGTCAGCCGGATGGAAGTGTGCCAGGAAACCGACAGGACAGAATTGGATGTGTCCGGAATGTTTCCGCCGGAATTTCATCCGAATCAGATGGAACAGTATGTCCTGCCTGCAATATTGGGAGATGCACCCCATTTTGAGGATGACCGGGTAATCGCGGTGACGGCAGTGAATCAGGAAACGGGGGAACGCGTGTACCTGGATATACCAAAATCCGGTGAAAAGCTGGTGTGGACGAAACGGGAAGGAAAATGGACGCTCTGGGTAACAGGATTGTCCCGCAATTTCGGACCGCACAGGGAATACATTAATATGCTGGACGAAGCGTCCTGCCGCTTACTGATCGATGCGGTATATGAGCCGCACTGGGAGCATTACCGGGATGATTTTGGAAAGACGATTGCCGGATTCTTTTCCGATGAACCGGAGTTGGGAAACGGACATATTTTCTGCAATGAAGCCAGACTGGGAACGGACCAGGATCTGCCTTTTTCCAGGACACTGCCGGAAGAATTAAGAAAGCGCCTGGGGGAAGACTGGGCGAACAGAATGTATCTTCTGTGGGATAACGAGAGCGATACAGAGGAAACTGCACATGTGCGGTATGCTTATATGGACGCAGTGACAAAGCGGGTGAGGGAAGCCTTTTCCAGGCAGATCGGCATGTGGTGCAGAGAACATGGAGTGCAGTATATCGGGCATATCATAGAAGACGGCAACGCACATGCAAGATGCGGTGTCAGTCTGGGACATTATTTTCGGGGACTTGACGGGCAGGATATGGCAGGTATTGATGATATCGGCGGTCAGGTGTATCCTCAGGGAGAGGATGAACCCTGCACTGGTACGCTTGGAATGCCTCGTGACGGGGAATTTTATCATTATATGCTTGGCAGCCTGGCAGCGTCGGCTGCTGCGATCGAGCCGGACAAGCACGGAAATTCGATGTGTGAGATTTTTGGCAACTATGGCTGGGCGGAAGGGGTACAGCTTGAGAAATACCTGGCAGATCATTTTATGGTGCGAGGGATCAATCATTTTGTGCCTCATGCATTCAGTCCGGCGCCGTTCCCGGACCCGGACTGTCCGCCGCACTTTTATGCGCATGGTCATAATCCGCAGTACAGGCATTTTGGGGCTTTGATGGGTTATATGAACCGGGTATCGGAATGTATCAGCGGTGGACACCGCGTGGTGTCCGCTGCAATTCTATACCATGGAGAGGCGGAGTGGAGCGGTCAGGCAATGCTGAGCCAGAAGCCGGCGCGGAAGCTGGCAGAAGCACAGATAACGTATGACTGTATTCCGGCAGATGTGTTTGCGGAAAGAGAGCATTACCGGACGAAGCCCGGAAATCCGCTGCGGGTGAATACACAGGAATATCGGGTGCTGATCGTACCGTATGCACAGTTTATCACAGCAGAATTTGCTGCGGCCGTGGCAGAAATTAAGGAGACAGGATTCCCGGTGATTTTTGTGGGAGGATTGCCGGAAGGAATTTGTAATCTGAAAGAAAATACGAAAGAGGAAGCGTATATCACTGCGGAAACCTTGCTGAAAGGAATCCGGGAATGCCAGGTGCTTTCGCTGGAAGAATTGGTGCCGTATCTGAGAGGGCTTGGGCTTTTGGAAGCAGTGTTTGCACCGGAGAATTCTTATCTGCGTGCCATGCATTATCAGGGTACCTGTGAGCTTTACTACTTCGTCAATGAGGCGGCGCAGCGGTATGAGGGGACTGTCCGTGTCCCGGGCTTTGGCCCCTGTTATGGGTATGATGCCTGGGAAAATCAGATTTTTCCTGTGGAAGCGAAAATCAGCGATGCATATTTAGAGATACCGGTTGTTCTGGAACCGGGCAAGAGCCTGATCGTTGTATTGGACACAGCTGATGAGGATCTGTTGTGTGATCCGATCCGCACAAAGGGAGAGCCGCAGCTTTTGTCTGAATGGAGGAGACGTGTCTGCAGCGGGATGGAATATCCTTGTTTTGGAGCGGCAAAAACAGTGACACTGCCGGATGACCTTGCAAAGGAGCAGCCGTCGTTTTCCGGTTTTGTCCGGTATGAAAGTACATTTACAATGAAGCAGCCGGGAAAAGCAGTGTTGGAAGTGACAGATGCAAAGGAGGGGCTGGAAGTATTTGTGAACGGAAAAAGCGCCGGAATTCAGATCGTTCCGCCGTATCGCTATGATCTGACAGATCTGGCAGTCAGCGGGGTGAATGAGCTGGTGATCGAGGCGGCGACAACATTGGAACGCCAGTGTTATGATCTCACGAAAAATGATCCGCGGATGAAGATGCGCGGGCTGGCTGAACCGAAAGGCGGAAGTGGGATTACAGGAGAAGTGTATTTGTATAACTTTTCATTCGTGTAATAAAATTGTGCTAGTTTTCAGAAGAATGCTTCTAAAGAAATCGGAGGATCTGACTTAAAATATAGCTATAAATCAATTACACGCAAAGGAGAAGAAAGATGGGAAAGAAAAAGAAAATGTCGCGTTCTGAGCAGGATGGAATTCAGTACAGACGCGCGAAAATGTGGCAGATTGCCATATCACAGTTATGCACAGCCGCACCGATGTGTTTTTACATATTGATGACCTATGCGACGTACATTGGCAACAGCAACTATGGGATTCTGGTGGGAGTTACGGGTCTTATCATGACGGTATCCCGACTCTTTGATGGCGTTACCGATCCGATCTGCGCGTTTCTGATCGAGCGCGTCAATACAAAGTACGGAAAAATCCGGATCTTTATGCTGTCAGGCTGGGCGGTCATGTCGCTGGCGACCACTGCCATGTGTAACTGGGGAGCAGGACGATTAAACGGAGTGGCAGGCCTTGTTTTCTTTATTGTATGTTATCTGCTCTATATTGTAGGATATACATTGACAGGCGTTTCCACGAATCTGCTTGGTCCTATTATCACAAATGACCCTGAGCAGCGCCCGATCATCGGTGTGTGGTCCACGGTTTACGGTTATCTGACTCCTATGGTCATGAGCACGGTTGGTATGGTGATCCTGCTTCCGAAGTATGATAATCAGATTTCAACCCCGTTTCTGGGTGCTTTGAATTTGTTCTGTGTGGTGGTATCACTTGTGCTTTTCCTGATTTCCTGCGTTGGAGTGGCAGCGTTTGATAAACCGGAAAACTTCCAGGGAATTTCCAGCGGAGATCAGAAGGATCAGAAGCCTTCTGTCCGGGATATGTTCAATTTGATTAGGGAAAACAAAGAACTTCAGAGATACATTGTTGCAGGAAGCTCTGACAAGCTTGCCCAGACCATCGGCGGTGCGTCAGTTGTAACCACGATGCTGTATGGTATTATGATCGGAAATATGTCTATCTCCACCATACTTTCTACGGTTGCAATGATCCCCTCTATTTTGTTTGCGATTATTGGCGCGAGAATTGCAGGAAAACGCGGAAATATGAAGACTGTTGTTGAATGGACCTGGATCTGTATTATCTGGAATGTGATTTTTGCAGCGTTCCTTTTGTTTTCCGATACTACGTCGATTACCGTTGCGATGATTCCGACGGCATTGTTCTTCCTTTTGACTCTTGGATGCAATGCGACAAAGATGGTGGTATCTTCCGCTACTGTAGCATTGAGAATGGATGTAATTGACCACGAGCTGTATCGTTCCGGAAAATATCTGCCGGCTACGATATCGGCTACGTATACGCTAATTGATAAAATCATTTCCGCATTTGGCGCATCCATTGCAACACTGCTGATCGGCTTTATTGGTTATACCACAACCGCTCCGCAGCAGGGAGATCCCCTGACTATGGGCGTGCGTGTCATGACGGTACTGCTTTACTGCGGTTTCCCGATCCTGGGATGGATCTGTACGATTCTGGCAATGAAGAAGAGTACGCTGACCAAAGAACATATGGTTGAGATACAGAAGGATATTGAAGCCAAGAAAAAAGCAGCTTAAAAAGAGGCGGCAGTGAGAATCGCATATCCGGAAGATATGGGATAAGAGGAGGATGATTATGCGGATTACGACGGTAAGAGGAGATATCGATCCATCAGAGCTGGGTTTTACCACTATGCATGAGCACACGATCATGGATAACTCCACATTGGTGGAAGCACAGAAAGCATTTAAGGAGAGGATACCGCCGCAGATGCTGAAAGCGGTACCGGAAAACATGGCGTTTCTGCGTGGTGGAACAGGTCTGTTTTCTGAGGATTGTTCTACGAAAGATGATGTGGAATGGCTGAAGAAGGAACTGGCATATTTCAAAAAGATGGTGGGCGGGAATGCCGTAGTGGATGCATCTCCGATCCCGATGAGAGGGGATGTGCGGCTGATCCGGGAAGCTTCGGAGGCAGCGGATGTGCACGTGATTGTCGCCACCGGGCTTTACTATGAAAAAGGAAGGCCGGAGAAATATCAGGCGATGAAAGAGGCAGATGTATATGCCATGTGTAAAAAAGAAGTGGAAAATGGGATAGAAGATACGGGGATTCATCCCGGCTTTCTGAAATGTGGAATGAGTTCCATGGGTCCGGGCAGCGAAATCCCGGCATGTGAGTGGGAAACACTGCGGGCTTTGGCAAAGCTGGCAGCGGAGACCGGGCTTTCTCTCCATGTACATACTGCTGTGCCAATGACTCCGGATCAGATCATCAGTGTAGCCAAATGCGTGACGGAGGAATGCGGATTGAATCCGGAGCGTTTGTATATGATGCATTTGGATCAGTATCTGAGAGTCCCGTACAACCTGGATGATTATATGCGCAATTTTTCTGTGGCGCGGACAGTGGATATTGATTTACAGTGCCGACTGTTGGATATGGGATGTACGATCGGCTTCGATGGGTGGGACTCACTTGTGCATATCCTTCCAGACAATCATGACCGTCTGAAGGCATTAGTGGAACTGCTGAAACGCGGATATGCGGGACAGATCGTGCTTGGACATGATGTCAATGATAAATCACACGGTGTATCGTTTGGTTACACTGGATTTACCGGGTTTGCAATGAATGCACTTCCGAAGCTCTATGAGTGGAAGGACATCATTAACCCGGCAGATGTCCGGAAAATGGTGATAGATAATCCGGCCAGAATTCTTGCGTATTAAAAAAGACAGGCATCTCCAAAATACCGGGTAAAGCAGGTGAAAAAGCTTACTTTGCCTGGTATTTTTGTGTGTCTGGATATTTTAACCAAATATTGATAAAAGAGCCGGAAGAAAACGTCAATGTGCAGGAAAAAGCATAAAAATAATCATCGTTTTTGTGGATTAACACCAAAAATGAAAAAGGCTAATATGATATTATCTAAATTGGATAATAGTGCGGAAGGATCTGACACTGTGATCAATATTACAAGGAGCTTCCTGTATAATTCAAGTATAGGGAATTCCAAGAAAGAAGGTTGAGAAAAAAATACCTCAGAGTAAAATAAGATTACTGACTTTGCCGGTTAGTAAAAATCTTATTGAACAGAGAGGGATCTGAAAGGAATTATAACACACAGAACGCAAAAATTGCATCCATTACTGAAAAAACTTTAATTGTTGGTATTGATGTTGGAAGTGAAACTCATTACGCCAGGGCTTTTGATTGGAGAAATTATGAGTATAGCAAAAACCCGCTGGAGTTCAGCAACACAGAAACTGGATTTCATACCCTGAAAGCATGGATGGAGGATATTGCGGAAAAACATGGCAAAACTGCTGTGATTCCCGGAATGGAGCCGACCGGTCATTACTGGTTTGCACTCGGGAAATTCCTGCAGGACAGCGGAATGAAGCCGGTGCATGTGAATCCCCACCATGTTAAGAAATCAAAGGAACTGGATGACAACAATCCGAACAAGAATGACCGTAAAGATCCCAAGACAATCGCGGCACTGGTCAATGAAGGGCGTTTTTCCTATCCATATATACCGACCGGAATTTATGCAGAGATCAGGAGCCTGTCTAACCTGCGTTTCCAGACGCAGGAAGAACTCACAAGAATCAAGAATCGGATTGCAAGGTGGTTTTCCATCTACTTTCCAGAATACAAAGATGTATATAAGGATTTGAAAGCGGTCAGCGGCAGGATGGTGTTAAAAGCGGCCCCGCTGCCGGAGGATATCGTAAACCTGGGAGCAGAAGGCGTAAACCGGATCTGGAGAGATGCGAAGCTGAGAGGCGCTGGAATGAAGAGGGCAAAGACCCTGGTAGCAGCCGCAGAGCACAGCATTGGGAGTAAGGAAGCACCGGAAGCAGCGAGAATCGAATTAAAAAATCTGCTGAATGACATGGATGTATATACGGCAAGGCTGGAGGAACTGCTCCAGAGTATAGAAGAAAAGCTAAAGGAGATCCCATATATTGATAAGCTGATGGCAATTAAAGGGATCGGGCTGGTCACGGTCAGCGGCTTTATTGCAGAAGTTGGGGACATTGGACGTTTTGATAATCCCAAGCAGCTGCAGAAACTGGCAGGATATGCGATTGTGGCGGACGATTCCGGCAAACATAACGGAGAAAGCCGGATCAGCTACCGCGGGCGGAAGCGCCTGAGATATGTGCTGTATGAGGCAGCGATATCGCTGATCGGAAAGAATGCAGAGTTCCGGGAAATACATGAGTATTACCGGAGCCGAAAGGAAAATCCGCTGAAAAAGATGCAGTCAGTGGTTGCGGTAGCCTGCAAAGTGATCAGGGTATTCTACACGATCCTTACAAAAGGTGTAGATTATGATGCGGAGAAACTGAGGGGAGACATCAGAAGGCCGCAGATGCAGGCAGCATAACACTAAGACAAAACAAGTAATATCCCTGCTACAGTTGAATTGAGCCTTTGGAAAACAATTCTGAGAGTTGCATTCAGCTGTGGCAGGAAAGCTGAAAGGTATGTGGAACAGGCCGGGAAACGTCCACCGCAGGGTGCTGGCTTGTGGAGCATGCAGAACAGGTCAGTAAGACTTAAGAAAAAGAATGAGCCAGTAGTCGGCAGGAATAATCACCATAGGGCATGACCCTGGCAAGGAGCTAAGCTGACACCCTGGTTATGGACAGGCGGGACGAAGGAAGTTAGGACCCGGCAGAAATGCGGGAGATCCTGGTAGACACGGGAGGTTCGCTGCCGTAGATGGATGGGTATATACAAGGCCATGTAGAACGGAAAACCAAGACGCTTTACTTCGTGTACCCAGAACCAGCTATTTTCGTACCAGATACAGAGAAATGTCCATTCCTATGGCTCCTTCTTCTGAGATATTTATTGATAGTATATCGAAAAATCCTTGATTTTCAAGGAAAAAAGACTTGACTTAATAGGGAGGTACCGTTAAAGACAAAATCAAGCTACCGGTATTTAGATATACCGGATTATGTATACTGGGTCTTGTTGGAGGAACGAAAAAGATATGAAAAAAACAGAAGCAGGAGGCAGCATGGAAAATGGGTATTTCAGGATTTGGATTATGTCTGCTGTTCCAGTTATGGACGGCCGAGAAGCAAATCCTATCATTATGAGCATTATGTAAAACTTATAGAAGCGGCAGGGGTTCCATATATTACTTTTCATGATTTACGGCATACCTATACGACAATTTTGATGAAAAATAATATTAACCAACGGGCCATTGCTGCAGCATTGGGACATTCTAAATCAATCATTACGGTAGATACCTATACGGATATGAAAATGATTATTGAAGACTGCGTAGAGGAAATGCAGGAATTTATTTCAGAAATACATCCGTATGATGCAACAGATAAGTATATGCTGGAAGAAATGTTTCAGGAAAAAATTGACTTGGATGAGTCAGAGAAAGTGGGAGGCAGCATAAACTATATTCCTGGTATCACGATATATGATTATTCGGATGTTGAAGAACTGGAAGATATAGCAGAATGGTATATGGGAGAAGGGATGGCTGTATAGAAGCTGTCCCTCTTTTTAAGCAGCAGTTTGTTTCATGTAGAGGATAAGAAAAAGACGCAACATAATATTGAAATTAGCTAAAACATGATACAATATAATTAGCTAAAAAGAAAGGAGGGATTGATATGATCGGGGCAACAGCAACGGCAACGGAAATGCAGAATAATTTTGGGCGCTATCTCAATCTTGTCATGGAAGGAAAGGAAGTTATTGTAACAAAAAATGGAAAAGAAGTCGGGAGATTTATTCCGAAGGATGCGGCAGTATCCTACCTTACAGATTCGCTGACAGGAATTCTCAAAGGGGATTATGATATGGAGCAGGTGCGTGAAGAGAGGCTGAAGGGAAAATATGAAATTACTGATTGATGCGAATGTTCTGCTGGATGTATTGCAAAAAAGAGAACCTTATTATTCTGATTCTGCCGTGATATGGAAACTGTGCGAGACAGAGCAGGCTGTGGGATATGTTTCAGCGCTGACGTTTGCCAATATGGTTTATATCATGCGAAAAGAAATTTCCCCGGAGAAGATTGAAGAAGTACTTCGGGCATTGGGGTTAATATTTGAAATCATCGGACTAAGCGCAGCCGATCTTATTCACGCTTTAGAAATGAAATGGGATGATTTTGAAGATGCTGTACAAAGCGCAACAGCAGAACGGGTTCATGCAGACTATATTGTTACGAGAAACATCAGAGACTTTAAAAAGAGTAAGGTAATGGCACTTACTCCCCAGGAGATTATTGCTAGGCTTTAATGGAAAATAAGAAAAGGGATAGCCAGGATAAAAGCTATCCCTTTTCAAATAGAAAAAAGCTGCTAAAATGCACAGAAAATATGATTTTATAGTTGTATTTATACCAGACATCTGATAGAATTGTCAGTAGAACAAACGTTCTGAAAATGAATAACGGCTTATAATTATTCATTTTGTATCGTTACATGCTGTTTAAAATCAGATAGTATTGACGAGTCATGGAAAATGAAAATTATGACTTTATTCGTGTAAAAGCAATTTTGGGCAGCCGGAGAGCTTTTTTTACACGAATTTCCTTCAAAAATTACATGAATTTTCAGGTTAATACTAATCATAATAAGGAGTATTCGACTATGAACGCACAAGGACATTCGCAATCCGCTTTGCCGCTTGCTCATGAAAGCAGCACGAAGGGCGATGCTGCTTTCAAATTACACTCAGAATACAAGCCCACCGGCGACCAGCCGCAGGCAATTGAACAATTAGTGAAGGGCTTCAAAGAAGGCAACCAGTGCCAGACCCTTCTCGGTGTCACCGGCTCCGGAAAGACCTTCACGATGGCCAATGTCATTCAACAATTAAATAAGCCAACGCTTGTCATCGCCCATAATAAGACGTTAGCGGCGCAGTTATATGGTGAATTTAAGGAGTTCTTTCCGGAGAACGCAGTGGAGTATTTTGTCTCCTATTACGATTATTACCAGCCGGAGGCCTATGTGCCCTCGTCTGACACGTATATCGCGAAGGATTCGGCGGTAAATGATGAGATCGATAAGCTGCGTCTGTCTGCCACGGCTTCGCTGGTGGAGCGGCGGGATGTGGTGATCATTTCCAGCGTATCCTGCATCTATGGCCTGGGAGAACCGGAGAATTTTGAAAAGATGATGGTATCGCTGCGTCCGGGGATGGAGAAGGATCGCGACGAGGTGATCCGGCAGCTGATCGACATTCAGTATGACCGCAGTGAGATGGATTTCCACCGCGGTACCTTTCGGGTACATGGCGATGTGCTGGAGATTTTTCCGGCGAGCGCCGGAGATTACGCTTTTCGTGTGGAATTTTTTGGGGATGAGATTGACCGGATTACACAGATTGATGTGCTGACGGGTGAGATAAAGAGCAGAATGGAACATATTGCCGTTTTCCCGGCGTCGCATTATGTGGTGCCGCCGGATCGGATACGACAGGCAGCGGCGGATATCGAGGAAGAACTGGCGGAGCGCGTGGCGTACTTTAAGAGCGAGGACAAGCTGCTTGAGGCGCAGCGCATTGCGGAGCGGACAAATTTTGACATTGCGATGATGAAGG
>ENA-OPAV01001822-OPAV01001822.1-human-gut-metagenome-genome-assembly--contig:-NODE-1822-length-13481-cov-2.641814_pt1 | contig 13481 bp, 10 predicted proteins | sample MGYA00241056_ERZ501428 | MGnify/ENA primary metagenome ERZ501428 (study PRJEB25962, sample SAMEA2042621) | human gut metagenome | biome: human gut; feature: human-associated habitat; material: faeces... | reverse complement strand
CCCTCGCTACCTTATTGAAAGTGCAGCAGATGGGTGTACATCTTGTTTTAGCATCGGGCAGGCCTACCTATGGGATTTTGCCATTGGCTAAAAAACTGGAATTGGGTAACTATGGCGGATATATCGTGTCTTATAACGGTGCGCAGGTTATTAATGCAAAAAATGGAGAAGTATTGCTTGAGCGGCGTATTAATCCGGAAATGTTGCCCTATTTGGAGAAAAAGGCACGTAAAAACGGATTTTCTATCTTTACATACACCGAAGATCGGATGATTGCCGATTATGCTAATAATGAACATATTCTTTGGGAAGCACGTCTCAATGGGATGGAGCTGATTGAGGAACCCGAATTTTCGGCAGCTGTAGATTTTGCTCCTTCCAAATGTATGTTGGTCAGTGATGATGAAGAAGCATTGGTAGCTTTGGAAGAACATTGGAAGAAACGTTTGAACGGTGCACTCGATGTATTCCGTTCGGAACCTTATTTTCTTGAAGTGTTGCCTTGCGGTATCGATAAGTCTACCTCTTTGGGAGCACTGTTGTCCCACCTTGATATTACACCCGAAGAAACGATTGTGATAGGCGACGGTGTCTGCGATGTTTCGATGATACAGTTTGCCGGATTGGGTATTGCCATGGGGAATGCCCAGGATTCTGTGAAAGTTTGTGCCGATGTGGTGACTGCATCGAACGAAGAAGACGGAGTTGCCCTTGCCGTAGAAAAGGCGATTCTTGCAGAGATCCGTCCTGCCGAGATTCCACTTGATCAGTTAAACGAGCGTGCCCGTCACGCATTGATGGGGAATCTGGGTATTCAATATACTTATGCGTCCGAGGACCGGGTTGAGGCTACCATGCCGGTGGACGAACGAACCCGACAGCCTTTTGGCATTCTGCATGGAGGGGCTACTCTGGCATTGGCCGAAACTGTAGCCGGATTGGGGTCGATGATTCTTTGCCAGCCTGACGAGATTGTCGTTGGTATGCAAGTCAGCGGTAATCACATGTCATCTGCCCACGAAGGAGACACGGTGCGGGCTGTCGGCACCATCATCCATAAAGGTCGTTCATCTCATGTCTGGAATGTGGACGTATTTACGTCGACCGACAAGTTGGTGTCTTCTATTCGGGTGGTGAATAGTATATTAAAGAAGAGATGACGTCAGAAGAAACAAATAATTGTGAAATTATAGATGAGTTGATCCGGCAGGGAAGAAGTTTTGCGATGTATCGCAATCCGGGGGAAGAAGAACCTCACTTTCTGATGCAGACTTACGGAGAAGTACGTTTGGTTCGGGAAATGGAAGAACTAAACGGACAGACAGGTTTTGTTATCGCTCCTTTCCGGGTTACTCCGCAATGTCCTATCATATTGATTCAACCGGACTGTCAAGAAATTCCTTCCTGTGCAGGCAGCCCGCGCAGGAGTGTGCAGCCTGTCTGCACAGAGGTGTGCAACCGGTCTGCACAAAACGAACGGCCTGTGAGAGCAAAGGAAGCTTATGCAGCCTGTTTTGATATTTTTATCCGGGCTTTACGGGCACATACTTTTGATAAGCTGGTGCTGTCCCGCAAAGTGACGGTGAAGAAAGAACCGGGGTTCTCTCCTGCAAGCGCTTTCTATAAAGCTTGCAGGCGTTATATTTACTCCTATGTCTATCTTTGCTATACTCCGCAAACGGGAGTGTGGATGGGCAGTACACCGGAAATCATTTTATCGGGTGAGAAGGGAGAGTGGAATACTGTGGCATTGGCCGGAACCCAGTCTTTACAAAATGGTGAACTTCCTCAGCATTGGGATGAGAAGAACCGGGAGGAACAGGAATATGTAGCCGCATATATCCGTAATCAACTCCGATCGTTAGGTATTTCTCCGGTGGAGAAGGGACCTTATCCGGCTTTTGCCGGAGCTTTATCGCATCTGAAAACCGATTTCCGTTTCTCACTGAACGATAGTCGTAAATTGGGGGATTTGTTGAAGCTATTGCATCCTACTCCGGCTGTGTGCGGATTACCCAAGGAGGAAGCCTATCGGTTTATTCTCGATAATGAAGGTTATGACCGCAGTTATTATTCCGGATTTATCGGGTGGCTCAAACCGGAGGGGAAGACGGACCTGTATGTCAACCTACGCTGTATGAATGTGAAAGAGGATACTCTGACACTTTATGCCGGAGGTGGGTTACTGGCATCTTCCGAATTGGATGATGAATTTCAAGAGACTGAAAAGAAGATGCAGACGATGAAGAACTTGAACTCTTTATAAATAACTTAATAGAGCGATGTATTCAGATAAGGAAAACATATTGCAGTTGGTAGCGTTGCTTCGGGCACACGGAGTGACGAAAGTGGTCTTATGCCCCGGAAGCCGGAATGCTCCGATTGTACACACACTTGCCGGACATCCTGATTTCACCTGTTATTCGGTAACAGACGAGCGGAGTGCCGGTTTTTTTGCTATCGGGCTTGCCTTACATGGCGGAAAACCTGCGGCAGTCTGTTGCACATCCGGTACGGCTCTGCTGAATTTGCATCCTGCCGTGGCGGAAGCCTATTATCAGAAAGTACCTTTAGTAGTTATTTCTGCCGATCGTCCCGCAGCTTGGATTAACCAGATGGATGGGCAGACTTTACCGCAACCGGGTGTCTTTCAGTCGTTGGTGAAGATGTCTGCGAACTTGCCTGAGATACATACCGACGAAGACAAATGGTATTGTAACCGTTTGCTGAACGAAGCATTACTTGAACTGAATCACCATGGCAAAGGACCTGTGCATATTAATGTACCGGTTTCGGAGCCTTTGTTCCAGTTTACGGCAGATGTTCTTCCCGAAGAGCGTGTTATAACACGTTATCAGGGACTGAATGTTTATGATCGCGATTATGACGGTCTGATTGATCGGCTTAATAAATACAACCGGCGCATGATAATTGTCGGACAGATGAATCTGATTTACCTGTTTGAGAAGAAATATTCAAAGATGCTGTATAAGCAGTTTGCTTGGTTTACCGAACATTTGGGTAACCAGACTGTTCCCGGTATTCCGATCCGGAATTTTGATGCTGCTTTATATGCCATGTCTCCGGAAATGCAGGAAAAGATGATGCCCGAACTGGTAATCACTTATGGAGGACATATCGTCTCCAAGCGGATGAAAAAATTCCTTCGTCAGCATCCGCCCAAGGAGCATTGGCATGTGTCGACGGATGGTGAAGTGATTGATCTGTTCCAAGGTTCACTCACGACGGTCATTGAAATGGACCCGTTTGAGTTCCTTGAGAAAATAGCTTTCTTGCTGGACAACCGTACACCAGAGTATCCTCGGCAATGGGAAAATTTTTGCAAAGAACTTCCCCAACCAGAGTTGCCCTATTCGGAGATGTCTGCCATAGGAGCGTTGATAAAGGCTTTGCCTGCTTCATGTGCTTTACACCTGGCCAATAGTTCGGTTGTACGCTATGCTCAACTATACCCTTTACCCGATACAATAGAGGTTTGCTGTAACCGTGGAACAAGTGGTATCGAAGGTTCCTTATCGACAGCAGTCGGTTATGCCGCTGCCTCCGGAAAGTTGAATTTTGTGGTCATTGGGGACCTGAGTTTTTTCTATGACATGAATGCGTTGTGGAATAATCATTTCGGAAGTAATCTCCGCATACTTCTCTTAAATAATGGGGGAGGAGAAATCTTTCATACTCTGCCCGGCTTGGAAATGTCCGGCACTTCGCATCGTTTTGTGACTGCCGTACACAAGACGTCTGCTAAAGGGTGGGCTGAAGAACGTGGCTTTCTTTACCAGGAAGTGCAGGATGAAAATCAGCTGGACGAAGCAATGAAGGTTTTCACCCAAGCCGAGTTATTGACTCAGCCTGTGTTAATGGAAGTTTTCACAAACAAGAATAAAGATGCACGTATTTTGAAAGACTATTATCATCAACTAAAAAAATAAGATTATGATTAAGCAAGGGGTGATGTTGATTGGTGGCTTATTGCTGTTTGTTATAAGCCCACTTGTGGAGAAGGTTGGGGCCATGTCTCCCGGGAATACCGTATTACAGGAGGTGACGGCTCATGTAGATACAATCGATTTTAGGTTGGCCTCTGCCGAAGAAGCTAAACGCCTGATAGTGGTTGAGGATCATTATACGCGTAACTGGACTCCGTTTGATATTGCAGCCCGTCTTGAGAATCCCGAAGGAAAAAGAGAAGATCTCGTCAGTCTGGCTATTGGTGAAGTTCGTGAATGGACTCCCCGGGAGGCGCAACAGATTGAACGGATCAGAAAAAGCCTGAATGACACGATTCGTAAGTATGGTTACCGGATTCCTTTCCCGAAAGAAATAATATTGGTAAAAACAACAATGAAAGATGAAGGAGGAGCCGGAGGGTATACTCGCAGTAACTGGATAGCACTGACTGACGTTACTTTTCAGCGGGGAAACGAGCAGTCGCATACTCGTCTGTTGGTGCATGAAATTTTTCATATCCTGACACGTTTCAATCCCGGATTCAAAAAGAAAATGTACGAGGCTATTGAATTTAATATTCTGCCAAAAGAGATTGAATTGCCCGAAGATATTCGGGAATGCCGGATTTCCAATCCCGATGTCAGCCGTTGGGACAGCTATGCCACTTTTACAATCGATGGTAAACCCCAGAATTGTACCATGGTTATATATGCCAACAGGCCCTATACCGTTGGTAAGTTCTATCAGTATATCAATGTCGGTTTGATTCCTTTGGATAAAGCATTCAAACCAGTTCGGGAAAATGGCAAGACGGTTATTTATCCGTTGCAGAAAGCTGCCGACTTTTTTGATAAGGTTGGGCGGAATACCGGATACGTTATCGATCCGGAAGAGGTGATGGCAGATAATTTCGCTATCGCAATGTTGAACAACCTCAATGTAAAGACACCCGGACTCCAGAAGAAAGTACAGGAATTATTAAAGAAATAACCATTAAAATGAATAAAGATGGAAACGAAAAGAGAGTGGACTCCTATTAAAGAATATGAAGATATTCTATTTGATTACTATAATGGCATTGCTCGTATTACAATTAACCGCGGGCGTTATCGCAACGCTTTCACACCGACCACAACGGGTGAGATGAGTGATGCTTTGCGTATTTGTCGTGAAGAGCCTGACATTAATGTCGTGGTACTGACCGGTGCCGGTGACAAAGCTTTCTGCTCGGGAGGTGACCAGAATGTAAAGGGACGAGGCGGATACATCGGTAAAGACGGGGTGCCCCGTCTGAGTGTGTTGGACGTACAGAAGCAAATCCGTTCGATACCTAAACCAGTTATTGCCGCTGTCAACGGATTTGCTATCGGTGGCGGACATGTACTGCACGTAGTATGTGATCTTTCCATTGCCTCCGAAAATGCAATCTTCGGCCAGACCGGACCGCGTGTAGGTAGCTTTGATGCAGGATTCGGCTCTTCTTATCTTGCCCGTGTGGTGGGACAAAAAAAAGCTCGTGAAATTTGGTTCCTTTGCCGCAAGTATAATGCTCAGGAAGCTTTGGATATGGGACTTGTCAACAAGGTGGTGCCTTTGGAAAAACTGGAAGACGAGTATGTCCAATGGGCCGAAGAGATGATGCAGCTCAGTCCATTGGCGCTCCGCATGATTAAAGCCGGCTTGAATGCCGAACTTGACGGTCAGGCAGGTATTCAAGAGTTAGCCGGTGACGCGACTCTGCTTTATTATCTTACCGATGAGGCACAGGAGGGCAAGAATGCATTCCTTGAAAAGCGCAAACCAGATTTTAAGCAATATCCTAAGTTCCCATAAATAAAAAAGGCCTTCTTGATGGGAGGCCTTTGCTTTATACTATTCCTATGTATACAATAAATATTATTCCCCGTATCCTCCATTTCAAGCAGCCGGCAGGAACTTCCCGTGGTACCTATACTACCCGGAAGGTTTGGTATATCTATCTTTCTACGACAGAGTATCCGGAACGTGTCGGAGTGGGAGAGTGTGCTCCGTTGCTTAAACTGAGTTGTGACGACCTGCCGGATTATGAACAAATACTCTGCAATGCTTGCCGGTGTTTGGAGCAGACAGGCGAACTGGATACGGAAGCTTTGCGTGATTATCCTTCGATTCTGTTTGGACTTGAAACAGCTCTTCGTCATTATGAAACTCAGAGTTGGGCATTATGGGATACTCCTTTTTCCCGGGGAGAAACCGGTATACCCATCAACGGACTTATCTGGATGGGCGATTTTGATAGGATGTTGCAACAGATCGAAGTAAAGATGCAGTCAGGATACCGTTGCATCAAACTGAAAATAGGTGCGATAAACTTCGAAGAAGAATTGGCACTGCTGAAGCATATCCGTGCTCATTATTCGGCGAGGGAAATAGAGTTGAGAGTGGATGCCAATGGCGCTTTTTCACCCGTTGACGCTATGGAAAAACTGAATAGGTTGGCTGAATTGGAACTACACTCCATCGAACAGCCCATCCGTGCCGGGCAGTGGGAGGAAATGGCCCGCCTGACGGCAGACACTCCGCTTCCCATTGCATTGGACGAAGAACTGATTGGCTGTAATACTCCCGAAGGAAAACAAGATTTGTTGACGTCTGTCCGTCCTCAATACATTATATTGAAACCATCTTTACATGGTGGAATCAGTGGTGGTAATGAATGGATTGCAGAAGCGGAAAAGCAGCATATCGGTTGGTGGATTACCTCTGCACTGGAATCGAACATCGGACTGAATGCTATTGCACAATGGTGTGCTACTTTCCGTAGTCCGCTGCCTCAGGGATTGGGAACCGGACTGTTGTTTACAGACAATATCGAAATGCCCCTTGAGATTCGAAAAGATTGTTTATGGTTTTGTAAATAAAAGAAATACTTATGATATTTAATCGGGAAAAACAACAGCTGATGCTGGAAGGCAATTTGCTTTCCCGGGAAGATGTAAAAAGACTTGTTGCCAATTGTACAGACGCAACGCCGGTATTTCTGTGTGAACTCTACCGTTTTCTGGACGATTGGTTCAACGATTCTCCTTATCTTACTGTAAAGACGTCCGGTTCTACCGGAACACCCAAACAAATGAAGGTCCTTAAAGACCGGATGATGCAGAGTGCCCGGTTGACTTGTGAGTATCTGGGGCTTCGGCGGGGGGATAGTGCGCTATTGTGTATGCCTTTGCAATACATTGCCGGAAAGATGGTTGTGGTGCGGGCTTTGGTTGCTGGGCTGAATCTGGTTGTCCGTACTCCTTCCGGTCATCCGATGGCGGATTTGGATCAGCCGTTACGTTTCTCGGCCATGGTTCCGCTGCAGGTTTACAATACTTTGCAGATAGCTGCAGAAAGAGAAAGGCTCTGCCGGACCGATATCCTTATAATTGGCGGTGGTGCGATAGATGCCGGCCTGGAAGCTGAGATACGTCAATTACCGGGTGAGGTGTATTCTACGTACGGCATGACGGAAACCCTGTCGCATATTGCTTTAAGACGGCTGAACGGACCGGACGCGAGTACTCTTTATTATCCTTTTCCTTCGGTACGACTTTCTTTGTCACCCGAGCATACATTGATTATTGATGCTCCGCTGGTTTGCGATACGGTTTTGGTGACAAATGATGTGGCGGAAATAAATTCGGACGGTAGCTTTTCTATCCTGGGCAGAAAAGACAATACCATCAACACCGGAGGTATCAAAGTGCAGGCGGAGCAGGTGGAAGATATACTGCGTCCCTGGATACATGTTCCCTTTGCCATCACTTCCGTTTCCGATGCCGCATTAGGGGAGGCCGTTGTTCTTTTGATAGAAAATGGAGGGTATACGGAACGGTTGGAGGAGAAGATGAAAGAGCTTCTTACCAAGTACCAGTTGCCTAAAATGGTTTTTTCAGTGGGCACTATACCCTTGACGGAAACAGGGAAAATAAATCGTGCCGGTTGCCGGCAATTAGCTGCTACTTATCAGGTGGGGCGTTAAGTGTTTTTTCTTTTTCAGTTGTATCATATACGGAATGGCTTTAAATTTAATAACCAACACATATAAACTAATGAATAAGATTTGCTTTTTTATCGGAGCTTTTATTACCCTGCTTCTGGCGGGTTGCAGTTCCAGTCCGATTTCACATGTCCGTTTGGCTACCTTCAACATCCGTTACGATAATCCGGGCGATAGCCTGAATTCCTGGAAATACCGTAAAGACCGGGTTTGTGAGTTTATCCGTGAAAAACAACCGGATGTACTGGGTATGCAGGAGGTGTTACATCATCAGTTAGAAGACTTGTTGGCCGGACTGCCCGATTATGCCTATGTAGGCGTGGGACGTGAGGATGGAAAAACTCAAGGTGAATATGCTCCGGTTTTCTATCGGAAAGATAAATATGACTTACTGGACAGCAATACATTCTGGTTGTCCGAACATCCGGATAGTGTCGGTAAACTTGGTTGGGATGCTGCTTGTACCCGTGTTGCCACCTGGGCTAAACTGAAGGAGAAATTCACCGGAAAAGAATTCCTGATGGTAAATACTCATTTTGATCACGTAGGGACAGAAGCCCGGAGGAACAGTGCATTGCTTATTATTGATAAGATAAAAGAGATAGCCGGTACACACCCCTCTATGATGACCGGAGACTTTAATGTTTCTGAGGAATGGGAAGCTTATAAAACAATTACATCCAATGAGTTCATATTGAAAGATGCGTGGAAGATAGCTGCGAAACAGACAGGAGAAAGCTATACTTTCCATGATTTTGGAAGGGTACAGGTGGCTGAGCGGGAGAAGATCGATTTTATTTTCGTAACTCCGCAAATAAAGGTGGCGGATGCGGAAATTATTTCTTCCGCGATTACAGACTCTACCTATTTGTCTGATCACAACGCGCATTTGGCCGACCTGGAATTCTAAACCACACAAACAGATTACATGACCATGAAACAAAACTTGCATTTGTTATTTGTCGCTTTTATACTGATGAGTTTTTATAGTTGTACTCCAAAGACTGAGTTATCCTCTCCGGACGGACACATCAAGGTGGCTTTTGCAACAGAACCTGACGGAAAGATGGTTTATCGGGTGGCGGTCAATGATACTCTTTTGTTGGACAACTCATCGCTTGGTTTCGAGGCGAAAGACGGGATTGACCTTAGTCAAGGATTTCGTGTCGTGAAAACTACGTTTACAGATAAAGATGAAACCTGGACCCAACCGTGGGGAGAGAATAAAACGAACAGGAATCATTATAATGAAATGGCGGTTTTCTTGAAGAACGATGCCAATATAGAGTTAACTCTTCGTTTTCGTGCATTTGATGACGGTATAGCTTTTCGTTATGAATATGAGGTGCCCGGCGTTGACTCTTTGCTGGTCACCGACGAATTGACTGCTTTCCGCTTTCACGAAGATGGAATTTCCTGGTCAATTCCGGCCAGCTTCGAAACCTATGAATTGTTGTATTCGGAACAGAAGATCAGTGAAGTGAAAAATGCCAATACTCCTTTCACTTTCAAAACTCCCGGTGGGATATATGGCAGCATTCATGAAGCTGCTCTTTATGATTTTCCGGAGATGACACTAAAGCAGGATGGAGGCCATGCTCTAAAGTCGGAACTTGCTTCATGGCCCGACGGTATCAAGGCCCGTAAAGGGAATAATTTCATGACATCATGGCGTACCATTCAGATTGCTCCGGCAGCTGTCGGCCTGATTAATTCATCCTTGATTCTGAATTTGAATGAACCTTGTAAACTGGAAACTACCGACTGGATTAAACCGATTAAATATGTTGGCGTTTGGTGGGGAATGCATCTGGGGGTAGAAACCTGGAAGATGGATGACCGTCACGGAGCCACAACCGCTAATGCGAAAAAGTATATCGATTTTGCTCATGACAATAATATCGAAGGGGTATTATTCGAGGGGTGGAACGAAGGCTGGGAGAGCTGGGGTGGTATGCAGAATTTTGATTTTACCAAACCGTACGCTGATTTTGATATTGATGAAATAGCCCGTTATGCACGTGAGAAAAATGTTCAGATCATCGGACATCATGAAACCGGAGGAAATATTCCCAACTACGAACGCCAGATGGAAAAAGCGATCAAGTGGTATACCGAAAAAGGTATTCATATACTGAAAACCGGTTATGCGGGTGCTTTTCCCGACGGACATTCGCATCACGGACAATACGGAGTCAATCATTACCAAAAGGTAGTTGAAACGGCTGCTCGTTACCATATGACTTTGGATGCGCACGAGCCTATCAAAGATACGGGAATACGCCGTACCTGGCCCAATATGATGACTCGTGAAGGTGCCCGTGGGATGGAGTGGAATGCCTGGAGTGAGGGAAATCCTCCTTCCCATCACGAGATGCTACCGTTTACCCGTTTACTGGGTGGCCCAATGGATTATACTCCGGGTACTTTCGACATATTGTTTACACAGACGAAAGATTCTCCTAAACGCCAGAAGTGGAATGACCAGGATAAAGGCAATAGCCGTGTCAATACGACACTGGCCAAACAGTTGGCAAATTGGGTTATCTTATACTCCCCGTTACAGATGGCTTCTGATATGATCGAGCATTATGAAGGACATCCCGCTTTCCAGTTCTTTCGTGATTTCGATCCGGACTGTGATGAATCAAAAGCATTGGCCGGTGAGCCGGGAGAATTTGTAGTGATAGTGCGCAAGGCTAAACAGAATTATTTCCTGGGAGCTTCTACGAATGAGGAACCACGGACTTTATCGGTCAGCCTTGATTTTCTGGAAAAGGGGAAGACTTATAAAGCAATAGTCTATGCTGATGGCGAGCAGGCTGACTGGAAAACCAATCCGACCGAATATCAGATTACGGAACAGGAGGTGACGGCAAGAGACACAATAAATATCCGCATGGCCGCCGGCGGTGGACAAGCCATCTCATTTATGCCCTTGCAGAAATAGAAACAGCATGATAAGAGGGAGGTAGTCCTTCAATTCCGAACGCAATATTTTCAGGGCTTGCCCTATGCGATAATTGACAGTTTGCGGAGAGACGTTTAGTTTCTCCGCAATTTCTTTATGAGTCAGTTGTTGATTTCGGTTCATTTCATATGCCTGACGAAATTCTGCCGGTAGCTTTCTTAAAGCCTCTTCATACAACCTGAAAAGTTCGTTTTCCAGATAAAAGTCAGGTGAAGAAAATTCGCTTTCATATTTTTCGGCAATTTCCAGATGTACCTTACGCTTTATTTCGAAATGGGAGATTTTATTAAGTGCCTTGTTCTTGACAATAGTAAAAAGAAGAGTTTTTAAGGTTAGTTCCGGAATGAGGGTTTTTCTGTTTTCCCATAACCACATCATGGTGTCCTGCACGATTTCTTCCGATTCACTCAGTGTGACGTACTGAGAACAAAAGACGCATAGTCCGCGAAAGTAATGGCGGTAAACATTGTCAAATACTTCTTCGCACCCTTCTCTCAAGGCTGATATAACGGCATTATTATCATTTATGTTTAGGTTAGTCAGAGTCTGTGCCATTCTTTTTTTCATTGTTATTAGCGAACAAACGTAGCTAAATTTTCGGTACTGACAAAATGATTCTTCGAAGAAAAAAAGTTTGTGTTTTTATTTAGTAACTTTGCTTTCTGAAATGTATTATACATAACAACGTATGATATAGGTATAAAAGATTTGGTTAATACAATGGATGAAACAAAACTACTGAACTACTTGAAAGGAGAATCAGATGCTGAAGAGTGTCTGGAAGTAGAGACATGGTACCATGACTCTGCGGAACATAAAAAACAACTTGAACAACTATATTATATGCTTTTTGTCGGTGAGCGCAAAGCGGTGATGGATGCGGTGGATACCGAAAGTTCACTGAGCGCTTTGAAGGATCGGATGAAGCAGAAAGAGCCGGATAGAAAATCGGTGGGTAAAATGCGTGTTTCAAAATGGAAGCGTTATGCAGTACCTTTGGCTGCCTTTTTGTGCGGTTTACTGATTTCTACCGGAGCTTTGTATTGGATGTCTTCCGGCAAGTCTGCCGGATATGTTTTTGCTACGGAAGCCGGTCAACGGGCACGTGCTGTTTTGCCGGATGGCACGAAGGTGTGGTTGAATGCTTCAACGCAGCTTGTTTATAAACCTTCTTTCTGGAAGCGGGAAAGATTGGTTGATTTGAATGGTGAGGCTTATTTTGAGGTCTCTCATAATAAGCACAAACCCTTTGTTGTTAATAGTAAAGATGTCAGGACTTGTGTGCTCGGTACAAAATTCAATGTCCGGGCACGCTCGTCCGAAGCAAAGGTTGTGACGACTTTATTGAAAGGATTGGTGCAAGTGCAGCTGCCGGGACAGTCCGAAGAAGAAGGGATCTTACTGAAACCGGGACAAACGTTGAGTGTGGATACCCGTACGATGCAGTTGATGCTTACCGAAGCTGATCGTCCGGGTGATGTGTTGCTTTGGATTAACGGAAAACTGAAATTCGAACAAGCTACACTCGTGGAGATTGTGCAATGTCTGGAAAAGCATTTTGATGTACATTTCATTATTTCTGATGCACAGCTGAAAAAAGAACGTTTCACCTGTACTTTTAGTACGGATGATGATATCAGACAAATTCTTTCTATACTTGCTCTTACCAAACGTTTTGATTATAAATGTGAGGATAATAACATAATATTGACTCCCAAGGCGGGTAGATAGCGATTTATTATTATAACCTAAATCAGTAAAAGGGACTGTTTCCAATGTGGAATGGTTCCTTTTTTTATTTCTCAATCTGTATTCTTATTCTTTTTTTATTCTTTTTTTGAAAAAAGTCGCTTCTTGATTTAGTATGCTTATAGGTTGAAATGTATTATTAGCAGAAAAGTGAATATAGTTAACCCTAAAATCTGTAACGATGAACAAGGACCCTTAATTAAAAACCAACCTTAATATGAATTAGCAGTTTTCTTTTGCTAAACCTTTCAATTTTTACCTAAAACATTTTCTAATTAAAAAAGAACAAGATGAAGAAATCAGTGAAACACAAGTTTCAGTACTTGCTATTTTTTCTATTGTCGATGCCTGCTTTTATTTTTGCTTCAGCGCAAGATATCCGGGTAAATATCGACTTCACTAAAGCCCCTTTAGGTAATGTCCTGGATGAAATCGGACATCAAACCTCATTATCTATTGTGTATAACACCAGAGATGTTAACCCCAATCAACCCGTTTCCGTTAAAGCTACTAATGAAAATATTACGTCTGTGATGAATCGTTTGCTTCGGGGGACGGGGATTTCCTATTCTATTATGAACAAACACCTCATTCTTTCAGCTAATGATAAGGATAAAGCTATTCAGCAGGAGAAAATTACGGTTACGGGAAATGTCTCGGACGCTAAAGGCGAACCATTGATCGGAGTAAGTATACTGGTGAAAGGAACATCCAACGGGACAATCACCGATATGAACGGACACTTTTCAATATCGGCTGGCCAAGGAG
>ENA-OPAV01001798-OPAV01001798.1-human-gut-metagenome-genome-assembly--contig:-NODE-1798-length-13696-cov-3.036068_pt1 | contig 13696 bp, 10 predicted proteins | sample MGYA00241056_ERZ501428 | MGnify/ENA primary metagenome ERZ501428 (study PRJEB25962, sample SAMEA2042621) | human gut metagenome | biome: human gut; feature: human-associated habitat; material: faeces... | reverse complement strand
CTTCCGTCACAGCGGGCTCGACAGCGGGTTCTTCCGTCACAGCGAGCTCGGCATCGGGTTCTTCCGTCGCGGTGGGCTCGACAGCGGGTTCTTCCGTCACAGCGGGCTCGACAGCGGGTTCTTCCGTCGCGACGGGTTCGGCAACGGGTTCTTCCGTCACGTCCGGCTCGGCAACGGGTTCTTCCGTCGCAGCGGGCTCGGCAGTCGCTTCGCCGTTCAGCGCGCTCTGCGCCAAGCCGAGGTTCTGCATCAGCTCGTCCAGCTGCGCGGACACGTTGTCGAGGTAGCCCTGCGCCGCCGCCTGATTCGCCTTTGCGGTGTCCAGTTCAGCGGTCAGCGTTTCCACCTGCGCCTTGTTCGCTTCGTTTTCGTCGTTCAGCACAACCAGCTGGGCTTCCAGCTCCGCCACCTTTGCGGTGGATTCTTCCAGCACCAGCTGCGCCTCGCGGAGGTCATTCTGCGCGGTGGTCAGTTCCGCCTGCGCCGTCTCCTTGTCGGCAATGGTCTGCTGAAGTTCGGTGTTGCTGGCGGCCAGCTGACCGTTGACCTCATCCAGCTGACTGGACAGGTTATTCGACCGCACGAACAGCGCGACCATCACGATGACCGCCACGACCAGCACGACGATGAGTGCGAACAGGGAGACTTTCTTCTTCTCGCTGTTTTCCGGCGTGTTCTGTGCCGGTGTCTGGGACTTGTTTTCGGACATGGGAACTTCCTCCTTGCTTTGTCAGTCGAATCTCAGGCTGTGAATAAATGCGGCTGTCATCCTATTTCCAAATGCGAATGCGCAAGCAGATAGCGCAAGTGAATTGGGGAATAGGCTCACTCCTCTGCCTGCCCAAGGAGCTGCCGTGCGGCGTCCACCTGCGCCTGAAGGGATGAAAGCGTCTTTTGCAGCGTCTCCACCTCTCCGATCAGCTCACTGTCCGGGGTCCGAAGGAGAGCGAGCTGCTGCGTGAGCGTTTCCGCCTGCGCCGCTAATTCCGCATTCTCGCTGCGGATCGCCTTGCGCTGGGCGCGGAGTTCCTGCTCGCGCGCGGACGCTGCATCCGCTTCGGGCTGCACCGCCTGCAATTGCGCCAGCGTTTCCGGCAGGTCAACGTCGATTTGCGCGCGCTGCGTCTGCTGGAGCTTCAACCGTGCCAGACTTGCATCCAGCTGCAATTGCGCCAGCCGAACCGCCAGCACACACAGCGCCACGCACACCACACACATCACCGCGACAAAAATGGCGCGGAATCCCTTGGAAACTTGCGGCAGCATACTGCTTCCTCCTCTTCCAGTCTCGCCAACAGGGAGCCTTTCTATTCACTATTGTAGCATATTCCGGTACAAATTGCAAAGCAAAAGCGCTGAAAAATGCCGCTTGTTCGGCAATTTGTTACAAATCATTCATTTTTTGAGCCGCGTCGGCGAGACTTTTGGCGAGATAGTCCAAATTTTCCTGCCGGCAGACGGTATCGCGGGAAGTGTGGATGCGCCCGGTGATGAGTCCCACCCCTGCGCTGTGGTGGTATGCCGATACGCCCACCCCGCACACGAAGCGCCGATAATCGCCCGCGCCTTGCACGCCCGCGCGCCCGAAGAACTGCGTCGACACGCCAGATGCCATTGCGTTTTCTTCAAGAGATTCGCGGACGGCTGCGTATTCCGGCTTGTCCTTCGCCATTTTCGGGGCGCTGATGACAAACGTGTCGCCCTCCCCGACGCAGTTGAGGTCAACAAGCAGCTTCATCGTCTGTACTTCGACGTGCTGTGCACCGTAGCTCTTTGCGCCGCGGCTGCCCGTCTCCTGATGATCAAAGAGGATGAACGCCGTCTTTTCGCGCGCTTCAGGGGACAGGCGCTGCATCGTCTCCAGCAGGGCAGCAATGCCGGATGTGTTGTCATTGACGTTATGCTTGTTCGCCGCGCCGAACATCATCATCAGCATCAGCGCCAGATAGGCAAAAAAGAACGTCAAAATCAGCCAATCGCCGCTCTTCGTCGCCAGCCCGACCACCGTGCCAATCAGCAGGGAAATCAGCAGCATTCCCAGCAGCACCGCGCCCTGCGAGAGGATATACACCGGGAAATTCCGGGGAATGCGCAAGTCCGGCACGCCGATGGTCGCCGCCGTATCGTAGTGAGCGCTGATGAGCAGTTCGGCATTTTGAGGGTCGCCGGCGACGATATTGCGGTGGCGCAGCTTGTCCTTTCGGTTCATGCCGTCCACATATGGGCGATACCCCATTTCGCGCATTTTCGCCATCACCCACTTCTCGAACGCCCGCTTCTGCGCCGTCGTTTTGCGGATGGGGAACTGCACGTCGATTTCTTCGCGTATGGTCATGCTTGCTCCTTCCCGACGACCTGCCGGAGGACGGCTTCCACCGTGTCCGCCACGCCCTGCAGGGTGATTTCGTCGTACGTCGTGTCATGTTTGGTATGAATTTTGCTGCAGTACCAGCCTACATGCTTTTTCTTGCGGCAGGCGCAGATACCCACGCCGAGCTTGAAGTGCTTCTGGTCGGAGGAAAAATTGCACTTCTCCATGTTGCCAAGGACGACCGGAATACCGCTGCTTTTCCGCGCCGTCTCGCCCAGTGCCGGATACTTCTCCCGCGCCGCTTTCGGCACAAGCATCAGCATGGCTTCCCCCACGCCGATGCAGTCCATGTTCAGCACAAGTGTCTCTTTTGCCGCCTGCTTGTGCGCTTTCGCCAGCCCCGATGCGCCGAGCAGCCCCTTCTCCTCGTTGTCGAACAGCACGAACGCAATCTCCTCCGGCTTTTCCGCCGCGAACGCCTCCATCAGCGCCAGCACCCCGCACACGCCCGACGTGTTGTCATTGACGTTGTGCGGATTCGGCACGCCCGCCAGCAGCAGATACATCATCAGGCAGTACAGCCCAATCAGCGTCGCTTCCGTGCAGAAGATGCTGCCCGTGAGCTTTTCCACAATCCCCGTCGGTATGAAGATGAACACCACCATCACCAGCGCAATCAGTGCCTGAACGATGTAAAACATCGGGCGATTCATGGGGAGCATGACATTCGGCAGCCCGACGGTTGCGGGCGTGTCGTAATGCGCCGTAACAAGCACTTTCGCCTTGTCCACATCGCCCACGACGATATTGCGGTTCGTGCAGATTGCCTTGTTTTCCTCCATCCTCGCCGCATAGCCCATTTCCTGCGCCTTTTGCAGCACATACTGGCGGAACTGCGCCTTTTGTACTTTGCTTTTGCGCACCGGAAACCGCGCATTGACCTCCTGCATCCAGCGATTCGTATTCATTTTTTCTGCTCCTTTTCCGTGTACGGCACGACCTCCACCACCGTCAGCGTGTCGCCCTCGACGACAAAGCGAATATCCACCTCGCCATACGGCACGCCATACACGCGCTTTCCGTCATGCTGATACGCCGGGCGCGGGTCTTGCGCGAGCAAGCCCATCACGGCGGGCAGGTTCTGCTTGGGAACGTACTTTTTGAGCTTCTCCGGGAAATCCACCGTCAGGCGATGGCGTTCGGTGACCCCGCCGACGGCGTCCGGCACGCTGTCCACATACGGCAGGTACGGCTTGATGTCCACGATTGGCGTGCCGTCCATCAAATCCGCGCCGGAGACGACGAGCGTGATGCGCCCGTTCTCCTCCTCCATGCGAATCAAGCGGACAACAGTCAGACCGATGCGGTTCGGGCGGAACGGCGAGCGCGTCGCGAACACGCCCAATCGGGTATTGCCGCCCAGCCGCGGCGGACGCACAGTCGGCCGCCAATCATCCTGCTGCGCGCGGTCGAACTCCCAAAGCAGCCATAGGTGGGAGTAATCCTCAATGCCGCGGAACGCCTCGCGGACGCTGTACTTTTCTGCCATCACGACGCGGGAAATCACCTCCGGCACAAGCCCCGACTGCCGCGGCACGCCGAATTTCTCCCGAAAGCCGTTTTCGATTCGTGCAATGATTTCCATCCAGATTCCTCCCCTTTTCCATACGGGATAAGTATAGCCCACCCGCGCCCTCCCGTCAAGGGGCGGAAGCAGAAAGGAATTTCTGTCAGTTTTGCATTTGGCAAGAGGATTTTTCTTGGTTGATGGAGAATTATATTCGCAGGATTTCGCGCCTGCGGGCGCGAGGAGGTGAATCCCCTTGGTAGAAGCCCGCCACATTACGATGGATTTCCGCATCGACCAGAACCGCACCACCAACCTCAAGGAGTTTGTCGTCGACACCCTCCGCCGCCAGACGCATGCCACCACCTTCCGCGCCCTCGATGATGTATCCTTCACCGCCGAAAAGGGCAGTGTCACCGGGCTGATTGGCCATAACGGCGCGGGAAAATCCACCCTGCTCAAAATCATCAGCGGCATTTACCCGCCCACCAGCGGCAGCGTCGCCCTGCAGGGCACGCTTGTGCCCATGCTCGAACTCGGCAGCGGCTTCGACGCGGAACTCACCGGGCGGGAGAATATCTTCCTCAACGGCGCAATTCTTGGCTACCCGAAGGATTTTCTGCACGACAAAGCGCCGGAAATCATTGCGTACAGCGAACTCGATCGTTTCATCGACCGCCCGCTGAAAACGTACTCGTCCGGAATGCTCGCGCGTCTGGCGTTCTCCATCGCCACCGTCGTTCAGCCTGATATTCTGATTGTGGACGAAATTCTTGCCGTCGGCGACGAGCGCTTCCAGCGCAAGAGCCGCGCGCGGATGCTTGAGCTCATGTCCGGCGGCGCGACAGTGCTGTTTGTCAGCCATAATTTAAGCCAGATTCGCGAACTCTGCGACCGCGTGATTTGGCTGGAGCACGGCAGAATCCGCGCGCAGGGCGACGCAAAGTCCCTGTGCGACGCATACGAAAGGGAGGCAGCCCCATGAGTGAGCAGACGCCGCGCCGGCGCCGGGCTGATCGGGCATATACGCCGGAGGAAAACGAAGCCGCGCCCTGCCGCCGCCGCATGAATGCGGACGAACCCCCGCGCCGACGCCGAACGCGCGAGTATTATTCGCCTGAGGAGTTCATCCCGTACCCTGCGGCGGATTCGTTCGACACCATGCCGCCAGACATCCCGTTCGATGTGCCTTCAGACACGCCGTCCGCGCCCCCGAAACGGAAATTCCGTCTGCCGCCGCTGGGCGAATCGCTGCTCAGGACGATGCAATTGCTCCGTTCTGCGCGCCCGGATTTCCCCTTCCGCCGTCCGCATGTGGTCGGCGACTTGCTGAACATGCTGCTGGATGTGCTGCTGTGGCTGCCAAAACTGACGGTGCATTTGACGCTGTATGCCTGCCGTTACCTGCGTGCATCCGTCCGCTATGCCGTGGAGGGCGCAACGCCGCTCTGGCAGGCGTTTCTGCTCCGCCCGTACAGCTGGGCGGGGTTCTATCTGCTGCTTGGGGGGCTGGCATTCGGCGGTGTTCATCTGATGTCGTGCGGGTCAACGGGCGCATCGTTCGCCGGATTCGTGCTGCTGCTCGCGCCGCTGGCGTGGGGCATCGTGCTGAGCTGGGCGGCGGCGAACGCGCTGCACCGGCACTGTTTCTTCTCCCGGTGGACGTTCGTCGCGCTGGAAGTGCTGTGCGGCCTCGGCATTGCGGGCGCGCTGCTGGGGTATCCCATTGCACTGCTTGCGTCGGCGCCGCTGCCGCTGTGGATGCTCGCTGGCGCTCTGCTCCTGCGCCGCACGACGCTGCAATCCTTCTCCCCTGCCGCCATCGTCGATTTCTTCCAGCGCCTGAAGCCGCGCTGGGAACTGCGGCGAATCGGGCTGCACACGGCGGCGACCGTCAGCTACACTGCACCCGTCAAACACAATCGCTTCTTTATTGAGCTGCAATGTACGCATCCGAGCACGGGGAATGCGCTGATTTTGTTTCATACGTCCACCATTGAACCGGCACTGGGGCAGAAGGTGCATGTGATTCTGCATCCGACGGAGGAAGACATCTATGAGGTGGACTTGACGACGAGCATTCCGCGGGTAAAGATTCGCAAGAATGACTTGTGGCGGAATCGGGAATAGGATAGCATCGGAGGTATCAGCATGGAATCATCCCTCAACATTCAAAAAATCGTCAAGCCCTCCTTTGCCGTTATCGGCATCGAAGGCTCGACAGACGACGGCGAAGGCTTCATCCCCATGCTCTGGTCAGACGCGAACGCCCACTTCGACGAAGTCTCCCCCGTCGCCAGCCGCGACGAAAACGGCGCGCTGCTCGGCATTTGGGGCGCGATGAGCGACGAAACCCGTTCGTTCCTGCCGTGGACAGACGGCTTCTCGCGCGGTTTGTACCTCGCAGGCGTGGAATGTCCCATCGACGCGGAAGTGCCGGATGGGTGGACGAAGTGGGTCGTGCCGGGGTATGAGTACCTCGCCATAGAGAATCGCCGCGCGGACACGTTCAGCCGCATGGTCGATTACTTCCGCGAAAATGGCGTGAAGCTCGTCGGCGCGGTGCAGGAATTCACCGACCCGAAAACGCAGCAGGAGTATCTGTACTTTCCGATTCGGGCATTATGACAGCTTGACGCATTTCCAAACGGATGCTATAATACCCCATGAATCTGATGCAGAGGTGAACATGATGGCAGAAGAATGTACGCATGACTGCTCCTCGTGCGGGAGCGCGTGCGCATCGCGGCAGAAGCCGCAGAGTTTGCTTGCCCCGGCAAACGCGGGCAGCCGGGTGAAGAAGGTCATCGGCGTTGTCAGCGGCAAAGGCGGCGTGGGAAAATCACTGGTGACGGGTCTGCTCGCGTGCGAAACGGCGCGGCGCGGGAAAATCGCCGGGGTGCTGGATGCGGACATCACCGGGCCGAGTATGCCGCGCATTCTGGGCATCCACGACAAGGCGGTCGGCAATGATCTGGGCATCCTGCCGCAGGAATCTGAAAACGGCGTGAAGGTTATGTCCATCAACCTCCTGCTGGAACACGACACCGACCCCGTTATCTGGCGCGGCAGCCTGATTGCGGGCACGGTGAAGCAGTTCTGGACGGATGTGTGCTGGGGGGATGTGGACTGCCTGTATGTGGACATGCCACCGGGAACGGGCGACGTGCCGCTGACGGTGTTCCAATCGCTGCCGGTGGATGGCATCGTGATTGTCTTAAGCCCGCAGGAACTGGTCGGCATGATTGTGGAAAAAGCCGTCAAAATGGCGCAGATGATGAACATCCCCGTGCTGGGCTTGGTGGAAAACATGGCGTACATGACCTGCCCGGACTGCGGCAAGCGCCTGTATCCCTTCGGCGAAGGGCGCACGGCGGATGTCGCAAAGCAGTACGGACTGCCGATGCTGGCGCAATTGCCGATTCAGCCCGAACTTGCCAAGAAGTGCGACGAAGGCCGCTTGATGGACATTCAGCTGCCAGAAATGGGCAAAGCAGTCGATGCCGTGCTGAAATGCAAGGTTCGCAAGCATGAATAAGCCAATCCCGTCGGAATCCTCCGGCGGGGTTTTTCATATCGAAACGGTTTTCGCAGCAGGAAAATCAGGCACACATGTCGAATAATAGTTGATTCAGCGGAACAAATCCGCGTTTTTCTCCGTCTAATCCAGCGGAAAGGGAGGAAAAGCGCCGCTTGTTTCGTTATATCATTGGAAGGCGCGGGCTTTTCGCCACTTTCCGGCAGGGGAAGTGCAATTTAGCCCTTGCACACTGCCCGATAAATGTGTACAATATAGATGGGCGATTGCCCATACGCCTCTTTCCGGCAAATCCGGCAGGAGGATAACGCTTGCTCCGCTCGCCCTGAGTGTGAAGGAAGGGAATTATCATCATGAAGAATCATGCCGCTGCAACTGTTCGCAACCGCATTCTCAAGGGTGCTGCCCTGTGCGGTGTTTTGGCGCTGTCCATGACGCTGACGGGCTGCTTTGTGCCGCCGGACGACCTGTCGGGCGACCTGTCCAATCAGGGTGTTGTTTACAATACGGTTGCTGTCTCAGCGCCCCCGCGCACCGCCACGCCCACTCCTTCGCCCACGCCGACGGTTGAATCCGTTTTCAATTTCGGCACGAACACCGCTACGCCGACGACACAGCCGGGCGTGATTACGTCCAACGGCATTGTCACCGTGGTGACCACGCCGCCCGGCAGCATCGCCACCACCGCGCGTCCGACCGCAACGCCCACGCCGACTGCGGCTGCCGTTCTCAAAAAAGGCTCGTCCGGCGCTGATGTCAAGACGCTCCAGCGCCGCTTGAAGCAGCTGGGCTACTACACCGGCAGCGTTGACGGCGATTTCGGCGACGCGACGGAGAAGGCGCTGCGTGCGTTCCAAGACCGCAACAATCTGCTGGTGGACGGCATCGCGGGCAAATCGACGATGGCAAAGCTGAACAGCTCCAACGCTGTCAAGGCAGCCGCCGCAACCGCTACTCCGCGCAAGACCGCGACCCCCAAGCCGAAAACCACCGCGACCCCAAACCTCTCCACTGAGTATTATCTCCAGAGCGGTTCGTCCGGCACGCGCGTCCGCACGCTGCAGGCGCGCCTGATTGAACTGGGCTGGATGGCGGGTTCGCCGGACGGCAACTACGAGGGCGCGCCAGAATACGCCGTCAAGGCGGTCCAGAAAAAGTACAAGAGCCTGTATACGGACGGTGTCGCCGGGCCTTCGACGCTGCAAACACTGTATTCTTCCTCCGCGGCAAAATCCTCCACGCCCGTTTCCTCCATCGGCACGACGCTGGAGTCCGGCATGAAGAACAGCGGCGCCGTCAAGGCGATGCAGACGCGCCTGAAATCCTTGGGCTATCTGACCGGCACAGCGGACGGCTCTTTCGGCGACGCAACAAAGGCGGCGGTGATTGCCTTCCAGACGGCAAACGGCCTGAAGGCGGACGGCAAAGCAGGCACATCTACCCTGAACCGCCTCTATTCCGATGCGGCGATTGCCGCCAGCTCCATGCCGACGGCGACCGCTTCCACCTCTGTGGACGGCTATCCGAGGGCGACACCGGCACGGCGGTTCGCAATCTCCAGCAGGCGCTGAAAAACAAGGGTTACTATTCTGGCAGCGTGGACGGCAAATACGGCGCGGCAACGACGGCGGCAGTCGTCGCGTTCCAGTCGGCGCAGGGCTTGCGTGTGGACGGCAAGGCAGGCCCCGCGACCCAGCGTGCGCTGTTCACCACCTCCAGCAGCACGGATACATCCAAGTACACCACGCTCCGGCCGGGTGACAGCGGCGCGGCGATTCGCCAGCTGCAGACGACGCTGAAGCAGAAGGGCTATTATACCGGCACGATTGACGGCGATTACGGCTCCGGCACAACGGCGGCAGTCAAGGCGTTCCAGAAGAAGATGAACATCACGCCGGTGGATGGCATTGCGGGCGACAAGACGCTGACGCTTCTGTACTCCTCTGACGCGGTGGACAGCGACGAATACGCAACGCTGCGCCCCGGCGACACGGGCGCGGCAGTGCGCACCATGCAGGCGACGCTGTACGAACTGGGCTACTACGACGGCTCGCGCGACGGCGTGTACAGCGCAACGACGCAGGATGCTGTCCGCGCATTCCAGATTCGCAACAAGGTGACGCCGGTGGACGGCATCGCGGGCAACAAGACGCTGACAAAACTGTACAGCGGCACTGCGGTTGCGGCGGCGGCGAAAACAACGGAGTACAAAACGCTCCGCAAGGGCGACCGCGGCGACGAAGTGGTGCAGATGCAGGACAGCTTGCAGCAGCTTGGCTATCTGGCAGCCGTCACGGGCTATTACGATGATGCGACCGTCGCGGCGGTTCGCTCCTTCCAGTCCCGCAACGGGCTTTCCGTGGACGGCTCCGCGGGTCAGGAGACCCTCGCGGTGCTCTACGGCAGTAATCCCCGTGCGGCATATTAAGGGAGAACCCAAGGGGCGCTGCCCCTTGACCCTGCCAAAGGGTCTTCGACCCTCTGGACTCCCTTTTCGCGATTGAGTTGAGCACACTTTCATACAGTGTCCGCGTGTTTATTTCTAAGAATACAGTCCAGCTTGGCACGTTTGCACGGCTGGACTGTTCTCTTATCCACAGCTTTTCCCCGTCTTCCACAGAAAGGAGGGATTTCTGTGCAGAAAATCCGCTTTCTCCCCCTGCTGTGCGTTCTGCTGATGCTCTTCACCGCCCCGACCCTGCTCGCCCAGCAGGAGCCGGATACGCCCTATCCGGCGGAAACCATGCTCTCTGTCCGCATGATGCCGCCCGGCGAACGTAGTCTGCGCAATTTCCTGTATCCAAAACTCATGGCGCAGGAAGCCAGCATTCAACTTCCCGCCGGAACGTCCTACAATCTGCTGGTACAGACCTTGGATAACATGCGCAACGACTATCCGGAGCTGTTTCACATCGAATCCTACCGTGTCCATTATCAGCGCAATCAGCCGGATGTCGCCCAAAGCATTTCACCGCGCTACCTTTGTTCCGCCGAAGAATCATCAGCCTTGCGCAAACAGCTGCTGGAAACAGCACAGTCGTGGGTGGACGAAAATCCCGACCCGCTGGCGCTGTACGAGCGGCTTGTACTGAATGCAACCTATTCTCCCGACAGCATGTGGCAGCACGCGGCCGTGGGCGCTTTGCTGTATGGCGAAGCCACCTGCGCAGGATATGCCCAGGCGATTTCACTGCTCTATCGGCTTGCGGGCATTCCATGCGCAACCATCATCGGCGAAGCGTCAGACACAAGCGGCGAAACCGGTTTGCATGCATGGAATGTGACCAATTTCGGCTTTCTTGACGCAACATGGGGGGCCGCTTTCGACGGGCATGTGTTCCACAGCAACTACGCCATGGGTGAAGCGGATATGTCCATCGACCACACGCCCAATCGCGGGTACACTTTCCCCGACCTGAGCGGCGTTCCGAACTACTATCAGGCGCACGGGCTGTACGTCTCCACCGAGCAGGAACTGCTGACCCAGCTGATGCGTCTTGTGGACGGTGAAACCGTGGAGATTCAGCTTTCGCCCGACCTGTACGCACGGTATACAGCGGCTATGAAGGACAAGCAGTCCGATATTGTCACCTTTTGCACCGAAGCAGCCGGGGTGGAAATTCCCTTCTACGACCCATGCCGCATCCTGTCCGACAAGGCGCATCGCGTTTTGCTGCTGATTCCCCACCCTGAATTGGCGGAGCAGTAACAGCAGTTTGCACGAGCGTAAAGGCAGATTATTGCCCCTGAGCACTTGCATGTTCGGGGGCTTTCATGTTATAATGAAAGAGTAGTGTGTCTATTCGGGAATAGGTGCGCTCATATGATTATGATTTTCCAAATATTATCAGAAATTGTTTCTATATTGAAAGGAGAACTTTATGTTCGATTGGGTCAAAAAACTGCTGGGCAGCAGCAATGACGCGGAGGTCAAAAAGCTGCAAAAGACGGTCAACGCCGTGGAAGCCCTCGAAGATGAATACAAGGCGCTGACGGACGAGCAGCTGCGTGCCAAGACGGATGAATTCCGCACGCGCTTGCAAAATGGCGAAACCGAAGATGACATTCTGCCCGAAGCGTTCGCCGCCATCCGCGAAGCCGACGCCCGCGTGCTGGGAATGCGCCCGTACCGTGTGCAGGTGATGGGCGGTCTGGTGCTGCATCAGGGGCGCATCGCCGAGATGAAGACCGGCGAGGGCAAAACGCTGGTGTCCACCCTGCCCGCGTACCTGAACGCGCTGTCCGGCAAGGGCGTGCACGTCGTGACCGTCAACGACTATCTGGCGCGCCGCGACAGCGAGTGGATGGGCAAAGTTCACCGCTTCATGGGGCTGAGCGTCGGCCTGATTGTCCACGATCTGGACAGTGCCGAACGCCGCGCTGCTTACGCCTGCGACATCACCTACGGCACGAACAACGAGCTGGGCTTCGACTACCTGCGCGACAACATGGTCATCCGCCAAAGCGAGCTGGTGCAGCGCGGCCACAACTTCGCCATCGTCGACGAAGTGGACTCCATCCTGATTGACGAAGCGCGCACCCCGCTGATTATCTCCGGCGCGGGCGACAAATCCACCGACCTCTACGCAAAGGTGGACGCGGTCGTCCGCACGCTCAAGCGTGACATTCACTTCGAGATTGAAGAGAAGAAAAAGGCCATCAGCCTGACCGACGAGGGCGCACAGCGCGTCGAAGCCGCGTTCGGCATCACCAACATCAATGATGCGGAAAATGCCGAGCTGAACCACCACGTCAGCTGCGCCTTGCGCGCCAACTTCCTGATGAAGCGCGACGTGGACTACGTCGTCAAGGACGATCAGGTCATCATCGTTGATGAATTCACGGGCCGCCTGATGATTGGCCGCCGCTACTCCGAGGGTCTGCATCAGGCGATTGAAGCCAAGGAGCATGTGACCATTGAGCGCGAAAGCCGCACACTGGCGACCATCACCTTCCAGAACTATTTCCGCATGTACCACAAGCTCTCCGGCATGACGGGTACGGCGAAGACGGAAGAGGACGAGTTCCAGAACATCTACTCGCTGGACGTCGTGCAGATTCCGACCAACAAGCCCAACATCCGCAAGGACTTGGACGACATGGTCTACAAGACGAAGAAGGCGAAGTTCAACGCCGTTGTGGACGCAATTGCGCAGGTGCACGCCAACGGTCAGCCCGTGCTGGTCGGCACGGTCACGGTTGAAACGAGCGAAATGCTCTCCGCCATGCTTCAGCGCCGCGGCATCCAGCATGAGGTGCTGAACGCAAAGAACCACGCCAAGGAAGCTGAAATCGTCGCGCAGGCAGGCCACTGGGGCGCCGTCACCATTGCCACCAACATGGCTGGCCGCGGCACGGACATTCTGCTGGGCGGCAACCCGGAGTTTCTCGCCCGCCGCGCCATGCGTCAGGACGGCTATGACGAGGAAATCATTGAAGCCGCGACAGGGCACGCCGAGGATGTGTCCGACGAAATTCTCGTCGCGCGCGAAAAGTACCAGTCCCTCTACAAGGACTTCAAGCGCACCACCGACGAAGCGCATGACCGCGTGCTGCAAACCGGCGGCCTGCATATCATCGGCACGGAACGCCATGAATCCCGCCGCATTGACAATCAGCTGCGCGGCCGTGCGGGTCGTCAGGGCGACCCCGGTTCGACCCAGTTCTTTATTTCGCTGGAGGACGACCTGATGCGTCTCTTCGGCGGCGACCGCATCATGCCGATGGTCGAGCGTCTGGGGCTCAAGGACGACGAGCCGCTTCAGGCGGGAATGCTCACCAAGCAGATTGAATCCGCGCAGAAGCGCATCGAGGGCCGCAACTTCGAGATCCGCAAGCACGTTCTGGAATACGACAACGTGATGAACCGCCAGCGCGAGATTATCTACGGTCAGCGCCGCCGCGTGCTGATGGGCGAGAACGTCCGCGACAACATTATCGGCATGGCGTACAAGCTGATTGACGCCGCGCTCTCCCGCCACTGCGCGTCTGACGACGGCACGGATTGGGATATTCCGCAGCTGACGAATTATCTGGAAAACCTGTGCATCCACCACGGCAAGATTGCCGAATTGGAGGATGTCGTCCGCTCCGGTGACCGCGACGCGCTGGCGCAGGCGCTCAAGGACGACGCAAAGGCGTTCTACGAAGAGCGCGAGACGGCGCTGGCGGAAATCGGGCTGGACATGCGCGAAGTGGAGCGCGTTGTGCTGCTACGCGCGGTGGATGTGCGCTGGATGGATCACATTGACGCAATGGATCGTCTGCCCGATGGCATCGG
>ENA-OPAV01001784-OPAV01001784.1-human-gut-metagenome-genome-assembly--contig:-NODE-1784-length-13805-cov-3.592436_pt1 | contig 13805 bp, 14 predicted proteins | sample MGYA00241056_ERZ501428 | MGnify/ENA primary metagenome ERZ501428 (study PRJEB25962, sample SAMEA2042621) | human gut metagenome | biome: human gut; feature: human-associated habitat; material: faeces... | reverse complement strand
GGGGGCAGAGTAATTTAAGCTCCTTATCGGGTATTGGTGCAGGCACCAAGCCATTTAGCGCTGCCGGAAGAAGAACTATTAAATCAGGTTTTACTTTAGCTGAGGTATTGATAACCTTAAGCATAATTGGTGTCGTAGCTGCTATGACACTTCCATCCCTTATTCAAAAGAATGTTGAAAAAACAACAGTAGCCCAATTAAAAAAAACATACTCCGCAATGTCCCAGGCATATTTGAGTATTTTAAGTGAAGAAGGTTCACCTGATACCTGGGGGCTGGCAGATAAAATGACTGAAGGTGGCGGCAAGGTTCTTATGGATCGCTTTGCAAAATATCTTAAAATTATAAAGAATTGCGGAACGACAGAAAAAGGTTGTTATTCGGAAGGATCATCTGACACACAGGGGAATACTGCAGCAAAAGCTGTTCTCGGCGATGGTAGTGCAATTTCGTTAAAGGTCTGGAATCAAGCTTGTGGCGCATCTTATGGTGGTATCAAACAGCTTCAAGGTATGTGTGCTATTTTGGAAGTAGATGTAAACGGGTTAAAAAAGCCGAATAAGCAGGGGCAGGATATATTCCGATTTTTTATAACAAAAACCTCGATTTATCCATATGGAACTGCAATGCAAGAAGACCAAAGTACTGAAAATTTTGAAGATAATCTGACATTTGAACATTGTGCAAGGCATAATGGGGTAAGTTTAGGTTGTACAGCCTGGGTGTTATATAATGAGAATATGGAATATCTCCGCTGTAGTGACCTTAGCTGGGACGGTAAGAAAACGTGTAAAAAATAACCGCTATAAGCGGTTATTTTTTTATTTATCTCTAAATTTGCTTATTTCTTCAAAGTAATGCTCTAATGCAACATAACCTCTGTAAATTTCATTTGAAATATTAGCATAGCTGTTTGCATCAATAAACTTTAATTCTTTAGTACGGATTTCCATAATAGCATCTGCATCATGTTTAAGCTTTTCGTCAGTTGAACCTGACCACTTTTGTAGCAGTGCAAGCTCTTCATACATTTGTTTTACAGTAGTATATTCAAGGGTATTAAAATCATACTTAGCGAGAAGTTGTTTTTCTGCATTTGTAATTCTGCTTTGAACAGCTTGAAATTTGAATATACGCTTAACAATAATATAGTTATCCGCAAGTTTTTTATGAGAATACGGAATAGTATTTTTAGCTAAAAGTGCAGCATAAGAACGGGAAGTAAAAACTTCATCTTCCTTGGAAAATGCACTTTTTTTAGTTAAATCAAAATTAGATTTGCTGGATATAATTTCTTCTATCATAGTACCCCCAGATATAGATTAATAATAGAATAAGAAAATATGTTTGTCATGTAATTCGGGCAAATTTTTAACATATTGTAATTTATCGTTCAAACACCTATATATTCCTTACAAAGCAGGGCTTTCAGTACTATCATCTTAAAAATATATAATTTGCGCATAGAGTTTCTTTGTGCTACTTTTTTAACAGAAGAGTTAGGGAGAACAATATGAAAGAAAGTTATTTTCCTCAGGAAATAGAAAAAAAGTGGCAAAAAGTCTGGGAAGAATCAGGTGCTTTTAAAACTCCTGATGAAAGCAGCAAGCCAAAATATTACGCATTATCAATGTTTCCATACCCGTCAGGGAAACTTCATATGGGGCATGTCAGAAATTATACAATTACCGATGTAATTGCAAGATTTAAAAAAGCCCAGGGGTATAATGTTCTTCATCCTATGGGATGGGACAGCTTCGGGCTTCCGGCAGAGAATGCTGCTATGAAACACGGTGCAGACCCTGAAAAATGGACTGTTGAAAATATTGCATATATGACAAAGCAATTAAAAATGCTTGGTTTGTCTTATGACTGGGACAGAGAAGTTACAACCTGCAAACCTGATTATTATAAATGGACGCAGTGGCTTTTCTTACAACTATATAAAAAAGGATTGGTTTATAAAAAAGAAGCCGCAGTAAACTGGTGTGATGAATGCGCAACAGTTCTTGCAAACGAACAGGTAATTGACGGTAAATGCTGGAGATGCGATCATGAAGTTGAGAAAAAATACTTATCTCAATGGTTTGTAAAAATTACTGATTACGCGGATGTTCTGCTTGAAGATCTTGACAAACTTCCGGGCTGGGGTGATAACGTAAAAACAATGCAGGCAAACTGGATTGGGAAATCACATGGTGCAATTTTCAGATTCCCTGTTGTTGATGCACCGGATGGCACTAAAATTGAGGTTCCTGTTTATACAACACGACCTGATACAGTCCACGGCATAACCTATCTTGTTGTGGCACCGGAATATAAAGATATTGAGAAATTAACAACTCCGGAAAACAAAGAAGCTGTAGAAGCATATCGTGCAAACGCGCGTAAAATGACAGAAATCGAAAGGCTTTCGACAGAACGCGTTAAAACAGGAGTTCCGCTCGGTACTCACTGTAAAAATCCGTTTACAGGAGAAATTTTCCCGTTGTGGACAGCAGACTACGCACTTGTAGAATACGGCACAGGTGCCGTAATGGCAGTTCCTACACACGATACGCGTGACTTTGATTTTGCTAAAAAATATAATTTACCGTTAAAAGTTGTTATTCAGAACCCTGAAAATCCTTCAGACTGCAAAGACGAAGCTTATACTGAACCAGGCGTTCTTGTAAATTCCGGCGAATTTAACGGTATGAAAAATGAAGACGCCAAAAAAGCTATTACCGAAAAAGCGGTAAAAGAAGGTTTCGGCGAATTTAAAACCCAATACAGGTTGCGCGACTGGTTAATTTCACGCCAGCGCTACTGGGGTGCTCCTATTCCGGTTGTGTATTGCGAAAAATGCGGAATTCAACCGGTTCCTGAAGAGCAGTTGCCGGTATTGCTGCCTAAAGATGTCGATTTCAGCGTTGTCGGAAAATCTCCGATTTTAACTTCAAAAACTTTCCTTGAAACAACCTGTCCTTGCTGCGGCGGAAAAGCTAAACGCGAAACCGATACTATGGATACATTTATTTGTTCAAGCTGGTATTATTTACGTTACGCTGACGCTAAGAACGATAAAATGCCGTTTGCAAAAGATAAAGTTAACCACTGGTTACCTGTTGATCAGTATGTAGGCGGTATTGAGCACGCAATTCTTCACCTGTTATATTCAAGATTTTTCACAAAGGCATTGCGTGATTTAGGGCTGCTTGACTTTGATGAACCTTTTAAAAACCTCCTAACTCAGGGTATGGTCTTAAAAGACGGTTCAAAAATGTCAAAGTCCAAAGGCAACACTGTTGATCCTGATGAAATATTTGAAAACTACGGAGCAGATACCGCAAGACTATTTATTCTGTCAGATTCACCTCCGGCAAGGGACTTTGACTGGTCCGATGCAGGTGTTGAAGGCTGCTACAAGTTCTTAAACAGAGTTTGGAGATTGGTAGCCTCAAATGCAGACGACATTAATTTGAAATACGAATTGAAATTCCCTCTGAAAAAAGAAAACGATGATTTAGTCCGTAATGTTCATATTGCAATCAAGGGAATTACAAACGATATTTCAAATGACTTCCAGTTCAATACTGTAATTTCAAAATACCGCGAACTTACAAATGCAATATATGAATGGTGCGGTAAGAAATCACAGCTTGACGCTGAAGATAAAGAAGTAATGAGTTTTGCAATCGTATCATTGCTTAAACTTATGTCACCTGTTGCAGTTCACTTAACAGAAGAAGCATGGCACGATTTGGGCGGAGAAACTTCAATTCATGACGAACCTTGGTGTGAATGGGATGAAAATCTTGCAAAAGCAAGCTCAATTACACTCGTTGTTCAGGTAAACGGCAAGCTTAAAGACAAAATCGAAGCTGATGAAGCTTCATCGGAAGATGAATTGAAACAACTGGCCTTGAGCAGTCCTAAGGTTAAAGAACTAACCGAGGGCAAGACAATTGTTAAAACAATTGTTGTTCCTAAAAAGCTTGTTAATATCGTTGTTAAATAAAAATAGAAAAAGCCCTGAGTTTATCAGGGCTTTTTACTTCACTAAGAACATTCTGAGAACCCAGTGTTGAGAGCCTCTTGGAGCAGGAACTTTTTGTGAGCCGTTTGCTGGAGGGGTGAAGTTTGCTATAGCATTGTCTAAAATCTCCATTTTGCGGCTGTCCTGACAATCAAACCCCATTTTTCTGTAAAAGATATGAGGCGGGCGTCTTGAGTTTGCAGCAGCTAAGCAAATCCGCCCTTCACACCCGTTTTTAACACTCAGATTTTTTGCAAATTTAATAAAATCAGTACCGACTTTTTTCCCAAAAGTAGCCGCTTTTAATCTATGTATATAAAAGGCGTCATAATCTTTCATAGGATAAAAATCAGAGCTGCTAATGTGCATAAACTCTCCATTCATCCAGCCTAATTCATCAGTCTTATCAAACATAGTGAACCATCCGCGAGCTTGAGGATTTCTGTGCCGGTAAATAAACCTGTCCGGAAGCGGCGGATTTTTAGGATATTCAAGTATTGATTTTAAGCCGTTTGACTGTGTGATTAGTTTTGTTCTAAATCGGTTATGCGGATTGTTCTGAAATATAGTACAAATTTTGTTACCGAGCTTTAAGTATATTCTGGGATAAGTTTTATGACAATATATTTTAAACATTAATATTTCTCCAGAAACATTACAGTTCCCTGACACATATCCGGAGGAACCTCAATATTGTTTTCTATTACAAAATCAAGTATTTTATTTTCTTCAGGAGATGATGTAGCAAACCCCATTTTTCTCCAGAATTTATGCGGAGCCTTCCCCGGATTATCATAGTTGTAGGCAAGTGTGTAAACCCTTCCTTCACAGTTATTTTTGCGGCTCAGATATTTTGCAAATTTTACAAAGTCTGAACCCGCTTTCTTTCTTCTTGCAAACGGCATTATCCATAAATCATTAATATACAACGACATAATCGGCTTTTTGTTTTTATAAAAAGGACTTGTCTTTAGCAGCATTGGTACAGCTTTCATTCTTCCGAGATAGTCACCTGTGCGCGTATCAGCCATCTTGAAATTTGAACCGTTACCGTAGATTATTCTTTCAGGAATTTTTACAGGTTGTAGTGGAGCGATAAAATTTATTTTCATATTTCTTTTAACAACAATAATAATAAAAATTGCTATTAAGAAAAAATTATTTTTACAAAAGGTAAAGATTACATCCTTAAAAAAATTTATGTAATATAATTAAAAAAGGAATAATACATTAATTAGGGATGAGAGTTTTGAACACACGAAAATATTATTTTATAGCAATAGGCGGCGTCGGGATGAGCGGACTTGCAAAGTATTTATTGGAAAACGGCTGTGAAGTAGCTGGTTCTGATGTTTGCGACAGCAAATATGTCCAAAAAGTTAAAAATCTTGGCGCAACAGTACATATAGGACACAGTGCAGATAATGTTCCTCAGGACTGTGTTGTTATCGCAAGCACTGCAATCCGTCCGGACAATCCTGAAATGGTAAGGGCAAAAGAATTGGGGCTGCCGATTTATCACCGCTCAGATTTACTTGCAGAAATTTCAAGAGAAGGAAAATTCTTTCTTGGATATTCAGGAACACACGGAAAAACCACGACCAGCGGTCTTTCATCTTATGTAATGGAAAAAGCAGGCTTAAAACCGTCATATGTTGTGGGCGGTATTATTCCGGAACTTGATACAAATGCTCATTGTCAAGGTGGAAAATATTTTGCCGCAGAGCTTGACGAAAGCGATGGTACTATTGTTAAATATGTTCCTAATATAGTCGTTGTAAATAATCTTGAAGCAGATCATCTTGATTTCTATAAAAACGGACTTCAGTCTATTTTGGAAACCTTTGAAACATTTATATCCAAAATGCCGGATGACGGAGTTGTTCTTGTAAATTATGACTGCGAAGCCTCAAAAGGATTACACAGTCATAAAACTATGACCTTTGGTCTTTCAGATGGTGCGGATTATCAGGCGAAAAATATTGAGTTTAACTCTGAATATACCGATTTTGATGTTTATTTCAGGGGAGAATTTCTCATAAGTTTAAAAATTATTCTTAAAGGCATTCATAATGTTTATAATGCGCTTTCAGTTCTGGCAAGTCTTCATCAGGCAGGAGTAGATTTAGAGCTTGTTAAGCCTCATTTTGCAACTTTTGCCGGAATGGGAAGACGTTTCCAGAAAGTAGGGGATTTTGACGGTATATCAATATATGATGATTATGCCCACCATCCGACCGAAATTAAGGCAGCACTCTCTTCTGCACTAAGCTTTAAAGGTAAAAATATTATTGCAGTGTTCCAGCCGCACAGATATACAAGATTAAAAAATCTTTGGGATGAATTTCTGAATGCGTTTGATAGTGTTAATAAAGTTGTTGTAACTGATGTTTATGCTGCATCAGAGGATGTAATAGAAGGGGTCAACTCTGAAAATTTCGCGCAGGATCTTTCCGCAAAAGGTATTAATTGTGAATATATCGGCGGAGATATGAAAGCGGTAGCTAAAAAACTTTACCCGTCATTGAAAAAAGATGATGTGGTAATAGGGCTCGGTGCAGGTACAATAACTGCAGTGGGCAGAGAACTTCTGGCTTTAAATAAGGAGCTTGCAGACGTTGCGCGTTGAATTTGATTATGATGTAAAAAACTTAACTTCATTTAAATGCGGCGGAAAGATTAAGAAGGTTATTTTTCCTGAAAGCATTGAGGAATTTTCTGAGCTTTTGGAGAAGGAAAAGGATGCAAGGGTTTTTGGCAATCTTTCAAATACACTTGTGTCAACAGACGGCTACGACGGAACTGTTATTCTTACAACGCGTCTTGTAAATTACGAGATAAATGGAACTATCGTCAAAGCTGAATGCGGCTTAAAGGGTCCAAAACTTGCCCAGGCTGCGGCTGCTGAAAATCTAAGCGGACTTGAGTTTATGGTTGCATTTCCCGGCTCTATAGGCGGTGAGGTCTTTATGAATGCGGGAGCTCACGGGCAGTCTGTAAGTGATACTCTTATTTATGCAGTATGTTATGACAGGGAAAAGCAAGCGGTAATAAAACTTTCAAAAGAAGAATTGGAATTTTCGTATAGAACTTCAATATGCCAGAAGAGAGATTTAGTGATTTTGTCTGCCGAATTTAATCTCAAACATTCCGACGAAGCTTTAATAAATGCAAAGATGCAGGAAAATCTTGCATTCAGAAAAGCAAAACAGCCATCGTTGGTTTTACCGAATTGCGGCAGCGTATTTAGAAATCCGGATGGTGATTCTGCGGGAAGGCTGCTTGAAGCCTCCGGCGCGAAATCTTTATCCTCAGGCGGTGCTCATGTATGGGAAAACCATGCGAATTTTATAATAAATGACCGGGCGGGAAGCTCAACTGATATTCTAGAGATTATGTATAACATGTACAGCGGAGTAAAAGAAAAATTCGGAATTGAATTAAAACCCGAGGTAAGATACCTTGGAAGCAATAACAAAAAAGAGGTTGAATTATGCAAAAGATTAAAAATGATAAAATAAATAAGGATGCTAAAATTGCAGTACTATGCGGCGGTATGTCATCAGAAGCAGAGGTTTCAATGCGTTCCGGCAAAGGTTGTTTTGAGGCTCTAAAAAGACTTGGCTATTCTAATGCAGAAATGGTAGTTGTTGATAAAGATATTGCAAAAACATTAAAAGAAGGGAATTACGAATATGCGTTTAATGCTCTTCACGGAAAATACGGCGAAGACGGCTGTATCCAGGGTATGCTTGAGATACTTGGAATACCTTATGCCGGCTGCGGAGTTATGGCAAGTTCAATTTGTATGAATAAAGAGTTTACAAAGAGAATTCTTTCTACCTGTCCGGATATTCCTATGGCAAAGTCTGCTTTTGTCAGAAAAGGCGAAGATGTTATGGAAAAAACAAAAGATTTGACATATCCTCTGTTTACAAAACCGGTTTGTGAAGGCTCAAGCTTTGGTATGACAAAAGTTAACCGTCCGGAAGAGTTAAAAGCTGCCTATGAGCTTGCTGTAAAATATAACAATAATGTTCTTGTAGAAGAATTTATTGACGGATTTTTTGTAACAGTCGGTGTTTTGGAGTGCGAAGGAGAGCCTTTTGCAACTGAAATCCTTGAAATCCGTCCTAAAAACGAATGGTATGATTATGAAGCAAAATATAAAAGCGGAATGTCCGATTTTATAGTTCCTGCACGTCTGTCAGAAGAAGTTACAAAACACGTAAAAGAAGTTGCAGTAAAAGCATTTGAAACAGCCGGCTGCAGCGGAGTTGCAAGAGTGGACTTTATGATGAAAGACGATGTTCCATATCTTTTAGAGATAAATACAAGTCCCGGAATGACAGCTACAAGCGATCTGCCGGCACAGGCTGCTGCAATGGGCATTAGTTATGATGAGCTTGTCTTGTGCATATTAAATAGTGCGGGTTTAAATAAATAAGGAAGCAAATGGAAGATTTTGAACAAAATCAAGAACAGGAAGAAGTAATTGATCCTAAACGTCTGGTTAAAACCGTCAGGAAAAAACGGCAGATTAGACGTGTGAGGAAAACTCAGGGAGTGTTTAGAAATTTTTTCCGCTTCCTGGTGACAGTTTTTCTGCTTCTTGGTTTTGTTTATATTTCAAAAATGCCGCAGTGGTATCTTGATAAAAAAGTCTTTACAACTTCAAGCAGTAATTCTGTAGTTATTTTAAATAATAATATTGTTAAATCATACAGAATACTTGCTCTTCTTCGTGCAAGCGAAGTTCCAAATGTTCCTATTTATATGGCAAATACCTCTGCGATAGAAAAACAGATAAAAAGCCTCACGCCTGTTGAAGATGTGTATATAAGACGCTATGCCTTTCCGGCAAGACTTCAGATAATATTAAAGGAACGGGTTCCAGTTCTCACTGTTTCTCCTGATGCAAAAGTCCAGCCTGTGGCAGCATTTACAAAAGACGGGAAAATTATCGGAAAAGAATTTCTGCCTCTGGATAAAAAATTCAAGACAATATTAGTTCTTTCCTATGGAAATAAAGGGGATGATTATACAAAATGGGATGCAAGAAAAGTCCAGCAGATAGAAAAAATTGTGAAATATGTAGAAACATATTCAAAAGAGCCTGTAGAGTATATTGATTTTAGGAACCCGTATGATGTATATGTAAAAATCAAAACTGTAAATATAAGAATTGGCAAAATAGACGAAAATGTATTTAAGCGGCTGGAAAGAATCCCTTCTATTCTACCACAGGTAAAACTTGTGGATTCAAAGGTAAAATATCTTGATTTAAGTTGGGAAAAAGTGAACTATTTGAAGCTTGAATAAGATAATCTAATCCTTTGTAATTATTGACAAAACTTGAAACATAATATAAAATGTATATATGGAATTGACGGTTTTGGTGGATAATAATACTCATGCTGGAAATTGTCTAATTTCTGAACATGGGTTATCTTTTCTTATTGAAGAGTTTGACTTAAAACTCCTTTTTGACTGTGGTTCCAGCGACGCTTTTATAAAAAATGCCTATAAAATGCAGATTGATCTTGCACAGATTACTGATATTGTGTTGTCACATAGTCATATTGATCATATAGGCGGATTTTTAAGACTTCAGTCTTTATATCAAAAATTTAAATATGTTGGTATAGACTTTAATTCAAAAAATGTTATCTCACACCCTGATGTTTTTAAGCAGGGCGAAAGTAATATCCTTGATAACGAAAGTTATCACCTGTCAAAAGAAGAAATGGATAAGTTTTTTAATCTTATCCTGACAACAAAACCAATGCCAATTACCCCGAAACTTATGTACCTTGGTGAAATTCCGGTTCCAAGAGAAGTAAAAATTGATTATGCGCCTGATGAAACAGCTCTTGCCTATAAATCAAACGAAGGGCTTGTCATCATATCCGGCTGTTCACATAGCGGTGTAGAGAATATAATTGAGCACGCTAAATATGTAACCGGTGAAGAACGTGTTAATACTATTATCGGGGGCTTATACCTAATAAACAGAAGCGAAGATGAGATAAATAAATTGGGTGAATATCTGCGGAATCAGAGCGTTCAGCGCATATTCCCTTGTCACTGTACAGATTTAGAAGCAAAAATAATTCTTTCTAAATATGTAAAAATAGAAGATGTTAGCACCGGACAGAAATATACATGGGAATAAAAAAGCCCGCATTTTTGCGGACTTAATTGTTTTATTTTGGAAGATTTTTAAAGTAATCCGGTTCAGTTAAAGCCTTATATGTGCATGATATACCGTTATTTATATCTGTAGATTTCGGGTTGCAATAGCTAGGGTACTCACTGAGTGGAAATGTTGTTCCTTCTGCTCCCATAGGTTTTAATATCCCTTTTTTGTCAATTTGGAACGTAAATAAGTCCTGTCCGAATCTATTTGGTCTTTTATTATATCCGTTAACGTCAACAGAGAGAAATAATGTTGTGCCGCCAACTGTATTTTCAATGAGAACAAGCATTCCGTCATTTACTAAGAATTGACCGTCATCCAAGAAAGCAAAATTTGCCTTTTGCCCATTGTATGATTTATAAATATCGGCTTTTCTGCTGTCTTCGTCTACATAACTGTTATTAGGTACGCACGCTTTTGATGCATTGTTTCCTGACCCTGTACCGCAATTTTTCGCATTAATAAAATAAGGCATTATCATTTTCTGTAAACTTTGAGAACCCACTGTTCCATCAGGTTTGATTCTTTCTCCATTTTTTGCATAGTATAGATCAAGCGCCTGGCTTAGTACAGAATAGGCTTTTTTCAACCCTGTTTGTAATTCAGCATTTTTGTGATTTTGAACCAATGTTGGCAGTGTCATAGCAGCTACTATACCGATAATACCAAGGGTGATAAGTACCTCAGCAAGAGTAAACGCATATTTACAAAGACAAAATCTGCCTGATATGAGAGAAAAGATCTCAGCTAAGGAGAACCTCGTCTTAATATTAAAAGCGTCTGCAATAGAAAAAATTCTTAAAAAAGATTTGCACTTTGGTGTTCTTAAAATGTTACGATAAACTCTTTTACCTGTGGTAAGATTTAGACTATCTGTACCCCCCTCCCCCTCTGAGTTTTGAAACTATAACTGTGTTTTGCATCTAAATATCCTCCTTTATTATGTATATATATTATACATTATTTAATATTTACTTGCAATCGTTTTTTTTGTGGTGTAGTATTATTTTACGAAAGTTTTACGGCTTTGGTATGCCTGAAACTTTTTTGTAACTACTTAACTGAAAAGGAGAAGAAAATGCCAAAAATGAAAACACACAGAGCCGCTGCAAAACGCTATAAAGTTACTGCAACCGGCAAAATCATGAAACGACATGCAGGTATAGGCCACTTGCTCCAACACAAGTCAGAATCAAGAAAACGTAAGATTTTCAAGATGGTGACTTTGTCTGACTCACACTTAAAACTGGTATCTCACGAGTTACCATACAAGAAGTATTCAAGATAGGAGCGTAAAAAATGAGAGTAAAACGTGGTAATGTAAGTCGTAACAGACACAAAAAAATATTAAAACTTGCTAAAGGCTTTATCGGTGCAAGAAGCAGAATTTTTAAAGTAGCTAATACTGCTGTTATGAAAGCATTAAAATATGCTTACAGAGATAGACGTACTACAAAACGTAATATGAGAAGATTATGGATTGTAAGAATTAATGCAGCTGTTAGAGAACGCGGTATGAGCTATTCAAGATTTGTTAATGCATGCAAAAAAGCTAATATTCTGGTTAACAGAAAAATGCTTGCAGAACTTGCAGTAAATGATAAAGAGGCTTTTGATGTTGTATTCGAAGCAGCAAAAGCAGCAAAATAATTAATCTTTTTGTCAATATTAAAGGGGCTTTGGATTTTCCAAAGCCCCTTTTTTAGGTGTTTTTCAGGGTCTATATTAAGAATTGTTAAGTTTCATGGAAGCCATGTTTAAAGTTTTTGTTCAAAAGTGCCGTAAATAAAAATATAAGGGAACGCAAAACGAAGGGAAACATGCTATGGGAATGGCAGCATCACAGGCTAGATTTTTAGGTCTAACCGCACGGAAAACAAATGTAGAATATGAAGGACAACAGGTAAACCAACAGAGAACAACTCTGTCAAACCAGTCTGCAAACTACTATAATCAGCTGCTGGGCATGGAAGTACCAACCCCACCATCAGTACAAGATTATACAAAGACAGTATATTCATTTACCGACGGCTCATTACAGAATACAATCACATCATTGATAGCTCAGGCAAATGGAGAATTTTTAATCAGCTATACAAGAACATATACAGATACATCAGCAGTAGTATCAACAAATTCATCAATCGTAACCAGAACAGGCACAGAGGGTAACTATAAATATAGTGTAGGTTCAACCCCGATTAGACAGCTTGGCGATTTAACAAACTGGGAAGATGATCCTTATTTGTCAACATTGACAGACAAACAGCGTGAAAAACTCCAAGAGGAAGAAAACGCATATATTGAAAAATTAAATGAAAAATACGGCGAAGCAGACTGGCAGGTATACTATAAACTTGACAGCACCAGCGGCACATATAATCCAGTATTTTACAAAAAACACGATTTAGAAAAAGAAACAACAATCTACAGTGATACAACAGGTGCATCACAGTCATTTATTCCAGCCTACACAACAGGTCAGGAAAAAGTTTCAGATGAAATAAAAGGCACAACAGCCAAATTAGAACAGGATGCAACCGGCAGATATATAAATATTACACTGTATGATGAAGATGGTAACGGCACAACATATGCCCTGACAACAAATACAACAACCGATCAGGCAGCATACAATGATGCAATGAACCAGTATGAATATGACAAGACAACATATGACAAGTCAATTCAGGAAATCAACAGCAAGATAGAAATAATCCAGCTGGAAGACAAAAACTTAGAATTAAGATTGAAACAGTTAGATACAGAACAAGATGCAATCCAGACAGAAATGGATGCAGTTCAGAAAGTAATCGAAAAGAACGTAGAATCAACCTTCAAAACATTCGGTTAATCCAAAGCTTCTGTTATCTATTAAAAAATATTTCCCTAAAACGGCTGTTATTCAACAGCTTACTAACAGCCGCTTTTTTCCCTTTTCCCTATTTTTTCCCTATTTCCCCTTTACGACTTCTTGAGAAGTCGTTTTTTATTATGTTTGTTATTTAAATTTGTTTGATATAAAATTGCTGTGAGGTAGAAAAGATGTTACAAGAATTTTTATTTTCAAAAATACACAGAGCAACAGTTACAGATGCTAATTTGAATTATGTGGGATCAATTACTATAGATGAAGAATTAATGAATGCCGCAAAGATAAAAGAGTGGCAGAAAGTTGATATACTTGATATAAACAATGGAGAAAGGTTCCAAACATATGTAATAAAAGGCGAACCAGGCTCAGGGTGTATATGCCTTAATGGTGCAGCTGCCAGAAAAGTTCAGCCGGGAGATAAAGTCATTATTATATCATATGCTTACCTTAAAACCCACAAGATGGAAGGGTATGCCCCTACAATAGTAATGGTAGATGATAATAACAAAATTATTCACTAGGGTTGTAGAAATATAAAAAATACTTTATAATAAAAAGCAGAGGAAAACATGTTAGAAAAGCTATATATGTTTTCGAACCGATAGCGGTGCCTGAGGCACGACACTACCCGGGTTAACATATTGTGCGGAAGCAAGCTTGAGCAAAAATATACAGATAACGTAAAGCAGGACACCTTTTGATTAAATATAAAA
>ENA-OPAV01001776-OPAV01001776.1-human-gut-metagenome-genome-assembly--contig:-NODE-1776-length-13870-cov-2.357799_pt1 | contig 13870 bp, 8 predicted proteins | sample MGYA00241056_ERZ501428 | MGnify/ENA primary metagenome ERZ501428 (study PRJEB25962, sample SAMEA2042621) | human gut metagenome | biome: human gut; feature: human-associated habitat; material: faeces... | reverse complement strand
GTATTTGTCTCAGAAAGCAGTCATACCTTTGCAATGACAGTTACGGGATTTGCATTGTTTGGCATCAACTATCTTTTCAGCGGCTATAACGTATTTACCTCTTCGCTGTTCACGGCACTTTCTGATGGAAAAACATCTGCACTGGTATCCTTCAGCAGAACCTTTGTCTGTATTCTGGCCTCTTTACTGATTCTGCCGCAAATTATCGGATTAAAGGGAGTCTGGCTGGCAGTTCCGGTGGCAGAATTTGTGACATCAGGACTTTCTTTTTACTGTCAGAGAAGAAATTTATCGAAATACGGAATTTAAGAAACTTTTTTTTCATCTGGAACGTCTAATCTATAAAGAGTATAATGAATGGTAAAGAATGAATGGATAATACCATTTTAAGATAGTAAAGAGAGGATACGAAAGATGGTTTTTAGCAGCATAGCATTTATCATGTATTTTATGCCGGTATTTTTTCTGGTTTATTATATCCTGCCGGCTTCTTATAAGAATGCCTGGCTTTTCCTTGCCAGCCTTGGTTTTTATTACTATGGTGTCAGGGGAAATCCGGGTTATCTTTTACTTATGATTATGTCTGTGGTGGTCAATTTCGTGGCTGGAAAACTGATTGAAGCACAGAAGACGAAGTGGGCGAGGAAAGCCTGGCTTGTGGTTGGAATCGTCTATGATTTAGGATGGCTCATTCTGTTTAAATATCTGGGCTTTCTTATAGAGAATCTGAATGCCCTTTTTGGTGCAATGCACGTTAAGGTACAGCTGGAAACATGGAATCTGATTCTGCCGATTGGAATCAGCTTTTATACGTTCCAGATTATTTCCTATCTGGTGGACGTGTACCGGAGGGAAACGAAAGCGGAAAAATCGTTGATTTCACTGGGAACGTATCTTTGCATGTTCCCGCAGTTAATTGCAGGACCGATTGTCAATTACCATCTGATTCAGGAACAGCTTCATAAGAGAAAACATTCCATGGTAAAGGTGGAATCCGGACTTAAGGTATTTGCACTGGGACTTGCTTATAAAGTCTTGCTGGCAAACCGGGTGGGACATCTTTGGACAGAGGTGACAGCAATCGGTTATGAGAGCATTTCCACACCGCTGGCATGGATGAGCATTGTGGCATACAGCCTGCAGTTATATTTTGACTTCTATGGGTATTCCCTGATGGCAATCGGACTGGGGCGGATGATGGGCTTTGACTTCCCACAGAACTTTAACAATCCATATATGGCAGTGTCCATGACGGATTTCTGGCGCCGCTGGCATATGACACTGGGTGGCTGGTTCCGGGAATATGTATACATTCCGCTGGGCGGCAACCGCGGTGGTTTTGCAAAGACCGTCCGCAATATGTTTGTGGTATGGCTTCTGACAGGGCTCTGGCATGGCGCAAGCTGGAACTTTGTACTGTGGGGACTTTTGCTTTTTGTCTTATTATTCGTGGAAAAAGCCGGACTTGGAAAAGTGCTGGAACGGCATAAGGCGCTTGGTCATATTTATATGATACTCTGGATACCGCTTTCCTGGCTGGTCTTTGTGATTACGGATTTAAGCCAGCTTGGCATTTATTTACAGAAATTATTTCCATTCTTTGGCAGTACCGGAACGGTATTGTTTCAGGGAGATTATCTGAAATATGGTAAGACCTATGGCATTTATCTGGTGCTTGGTATCCTGTTTGCAACAGGTGTTCAGGAGAAACTCCTTAAGAAGAATAAGAACCGCCTCTGGGTGATCTTACTGCTGCTGGCATTATTCTGGGCGAGCGTATATTGTATGTATCTTGGAATGGATGATCCATTCTTATACTTCAGATTCTAGTGAGGAAATACGATGAAAAAATATAAATTTACTATACTTTTACTGCTGACATTTGTGATTGCATTCCCGGTAATTACCGTAAAGCTTGTAACTGCGGAGCAGGAGAAGAAGGCAAGGCAGGAAGAACTGGCACAGGTGACAGGCACAGAAAAAGAGCCGGCGGAAGCAGTTGCCGGAACGGAAGAAAACAGCACAGATAAAGCCGGTACAGGACAGGCAGATATTGATAGTACAGAAAATACAGAAGAGAAACGGTGGCAGATACGGAGCAGGAGGGAACCTTTACAACAGAGGATATCAGCTATTTTTCCGATGCCTTATTTATTGGAGATTCCAGAACAGTAGGATTATCGGAGTATGCAGACCTTGGGGATGCGGATGTATTTGCAACGATTGGCTTAAGTTCCTTTAAGCTGTTTGAAACAGAGGTGGATATGCCGGGCTATGGAAAAGAAACTTTGGATGAAGTGTTAAGCCGGAAGAATTACGGAAAGATTTATCTGATGCTAGGTATCAATGAACTGGGATATCCACATGCGAGCATAGAAAAGCAATATCGTGAAGTGGTAGAGAAAATACGGGAAATGCAGCCGGATGCCATTTTATTCTTAGAGGCGAGTCTTCATGTTTCCAAGGCAAAATCCGATTCAGACAGCCTTTATAACAATGCCAATATTGACTGGCTCAATGGTGTGGTGGAGTCCTTATGTGACCAGAAGCAGACCTATTATATTGATGTGAATGAAATCTTTGATGATGGGGCAGGAAACCTCGATGCCCAGTATACCAGTGATGATGCCCATCCTCTAGGAAAATATTATGCCCAGTGGGCAGAATGGATTCTGACGAAAGCTATTGTAAAGGAAAAATAAGACCAAAACCCTTAGGAAAACGCAGTGGAAAACCGATATATTATTTATAAAAGTGTATACAACAGCGAAAGAAATATCCGATAACCGGATAAGCGTTGCAGAAAGGCAAGGGAAGCGTATATGAATGGAATCAATACCAGCTTTAGGACACAGAGCTTATATCAGAATGACGGGACACAGGGAAGTGCAAAGTCAGATGATAAGAAGCAGGATAATAAGAATGACAGCAATGTAATAAAAGGTGCCGGTCTTAACCTGAATCAGACAGATCTGATTGGACAGAAGATGGCAAATGCCCAGAAAGAAGCATTAAAGAAGATTATGGATACATTTTCCGGTGAGCATGCAGTGGATGAAGAGATGGACGAGCGGCGTGCCCACATTAAGGAAATTGACAGCGAGATAAAAGATTATCAGAGTGAAATCCGCGACTTACAGAATAAGGAAGCTGAATTAAAGGGACGTTACCAGGTAGCGGATGGCAGCCAGGAAGAGGCAGACCTTGACCTTTTAAAGAAAGCCAGTACAGCAGAAGGAAGAAGCATGCTTTCCAAAGAAGAATTAGAGCATGTCTCAGAATTAAAGAAAGGCGGAATGACAGACTATCAGAAAGAGTCCATGGACTACTATAAAATGGAGTCAGAATACAGAAGCAAGATAAAAGACCTTGGAAAGGAAAGAGCCGAGGATAACGGATACCTCCGGGCAGTACATACGGAACGGTTAAAGCATCATGATATGATAGACAGCCAGAAGGAAGCGGAAGAAATATTAGACAAGGCATCCGATGAAGCAACATTAGGACTGATTGGGGAAGCAGTAGACCACGTCGATGAGACCATCAAAGAAAATGAGAAAGATACGGATAAGAAGGATGCAGACAAGAAAGAGGATAAGAAGACTGATACAAAATTAGATAAGGAGACCCAGAGCAGCCTTTTAAAGAGTGAAGCAGAGAAAAAGGTTGCGGAGCATAAACTTGCCGAGGACGATATCAAAGGACTTGTCTATGATGAGCAGTTATAAACAAAATGGACAAATTGTGCTGTCAGATATACAAATTGTCGAAAAAGTATAACATGACCATACAAAAAAAATCTATTGTATATGTCAAAAAAACGCATTGTTTCTTATACTAATAAATGTTAAAATACATAGAAGAAAAAAGAGGGAGGAAGTTAGCATGGCTTCATTCGTTGAAAACACACAGCACAAAGTAGAAAGAAAAGCTTTTGAGATAATGACCAATAGCATCGTAGGTAAGTTGACTAAGACAGATGATATCGCGAAAAGACAGGAAACATTCCTTGAACTTATTGACAAGGCAGAGACTTTCTGGGGAAATGGCGCAGACAAGGCAACATTGGATAAGGTCAGAGAGTATGTAAAGAATCCGGAGAACAGATGGGTGAAGTTTGTAAACCGTGTTCTGGATGAGACAAATCCAAATTATGCTAAGAAATTCCTTCTGAATTTAGGATATGAAGCATTTTTCCGTGGAACAAAGACAATCAGGGCAAACCGTGAGAAGTACAACTGTAATATTCCATGGCTGATTCTTTTTGACCCGACAGACGCATGTAATATGCATTGTGTAGGATGCTGGTCTGGCACATATGGCCACAAGAATAACATGTCCTATGAGGATATGGATAAGATTGTTACACAGGGTAAGGAACTTGGAACTTATCTTTACTTTATGACAGGTGGAGAACCGACTGTTCGTAAGAATGATATTTTAAAACTTGCTGAGAAGCATAATGATTGTATGTTCGGTCTTTTCTCCAACTCTACTCTGATTGATGAGGAGTTATGTAAGAAGATTGTAGAACTTGGAAATATTACATTCCTTCTTTCCATTGAGGGAACACCTGAGACAAATGACGGACGTCGTGGTGACGGACATTATGCAGCCGTTATGAAGGCAATGGATTTGTTGAAACAATATGGTATCATATTCGGAACTTCTATCTGCTATACCAGAGCCAATGTTGAGGCTGTTACCGATGAGAAATTCTTACGTTTCATTGCTGATAAGGGCGCACGTTTCGGTTTCTACTTCCATTATATGCCGGTAGGACAGAACGCAGCTCCGGAGCTGATGCCGACATTGGAACAGCGGGAAGAAATTATTAAGAAGATTCGCTGGGTTCGTACCGGAGACAATGATATCGGATTTTTCCCAATGGACTTCCAGAATGACGGAGAATTTGTTGGCGGATGTATTGCCGGTGGACGTAACTACTTCCATATTAATGCACAGGGAGACGCAGAACCGTGCGTATTTATCCATTTCTCGGATTCGAATATCCATGATAAGTCAATCCTTGAGATGCTGCAGAGTCCATTGTTTAAGGCATATCATGAAGGACAGCCATTTAACAGAAACCACCTGCGTCCATGTCCGATGCTTGAGAATCCAAAGCTCTTAAGGGAAATGGTAAACAAGACTGGTGCGAAGGGAACAAACGCTGAGGCAGAAGAGACTGTGGAGCATCTTTGCTCTAAGTGTGACCACTATGCAGAAGAGTGGGGACCGGTTGCAGACCGTATCTGGGCAGAACAGAAACATAAGAAGGCACCTTATGAGAACTATACGGAAGAAAAGAGAGAACATCCGGAACTTGCAGCATTTGAGCATGCGGATGGTTCCAATGGATTAAGAGATGAGGATCTTCAGTAATTAAATCAGATGTTAAAATAGGACTAAATCAGCACTTGTGATGGAATATTCCATCAGCTGGTTTGGTCCTTTTTTTATTTCAGAAGAATGGTCGAATGGACTTGCAGCAGTTTTTAACAAGAAGACATTTTTTGATACAATTACAGATAATGTTGGTGTATTGAGCAAAAGTACTTTGGAAAAATATTTGAAAAAGTATTTGGAATCTGGTGAAATAGTGCGTATTGGAAGAAATGCGTATTGTGCCAGAGGAAAACTAAAAGATTATGAATATGATTATTCTGATATAGCAGTTCATATAGCGAAAATATTGAAGGAGGATTTTTACGATTTAGATTTCAGAATTTCAGAGCTGTATCAAATGAATCGTTTTTTGAATCATCAAATTGCACATAATGTTATTTTTGTCTTCGTAGAGAAAGAATTGTGTATTTCTGCCTTTGAAAGATTGAAAAAAGAGTATGAAGGCAACATACTTATAAATCCAAGGGAAGAAGATTTTTTTAATTATAGACGAGAAGATATGATTGTTGTAAGAAATCTTTTGACGGAATCACCAAAAGGGAAAAAGGAGGTCTGGCATACAGGTTTAGAAAAATTGCTGGTAGACATTTTTTCGGAGAAGCTGATAAAAGCAATGTTTAGTGAATCAGAGTATCCAGCAATATATGAAACAGCATTTAATTCTTATGTTGTGGATGAGAGTCAGATGTTCAGGTATGCTAAAAGACGAAAAAGCGCAGATAAGATAAAGAAATTTATACAGGAAGAAACGGATGCAAAATTACGATTGGAGTAGAGTAGTTATCAATGATTACTAGAGAGAATTATAGCATGGCGTATTGTAAGAGCAGTCCCGGAACAGAGCTATCATCTGCATTGGAAGCAGGGACGGTATAAGCAATGATATAATCGTTGGCAATGCAGCCAAAGGAAAGGGCTGCGGTGGCACATAAATATAAATACCAGAGCTTTAGATTGCTCAGGCGGACCGTAATAAAATATGCAATAAGGCATACAGACAGGAGTGGGAAAAAGAACATCTCTGGTGGACTTAAAAACCGCCGGGGTGATAACTTTAGATGCAGACGATGTTACTGGTGATGCATTTATCTCTGCCGGTTCAGTTAAGCTTGAGGCGGATCAGTTGCACATCTATTTATCAGGTGGAACGGTGAAGTATCTGATAGAGGCAACGGATGGGCAGAACGGAGAAATCAGCCTGAAAAAGACTGGTTCCCTGAATTCGTTTGATCTGGATAATGGAAATAATATAAATGTAACAGATGCATTTTTTAAAGCAAAAGATACATTTCTGTCATCCAATGGAAACAGTAATTCGAACAGTTCGAGTGGCAGGATAGTTCTTGTGGGTGAAACAATAGCAGAAGGCAATCTTGAATTAGAAACAGTAAAAGATGTAACAATCCGCGCAAAGAAGACTGCGGTAAAAGGAAATCTCGCTGTCAATGCAGAAAATGGATATGGTGTTGAGATAACCAGTGAAGGGGGAGCAGTATCAACCGGAAGTACAGAGATTACGGCACCTTCATTATTTGTTACGCTGCAGGCAAATGGAGATGCTGCCATAATCGAAGGAAATGCAAAGATAAATGCAAATAAAATATCCATGCAGAGTGCGAACAATGCAGCAATTGCAGGGGATGCAAAGCTTCAGGCACAAAAAGACATTGCACTTCTGGGAGGAACATTGCAGACGCAGAATGATATCGTAAAATATAGCGATGGCGGGGAAAACTGGGTACAGATAATGGCAACCGGCGAGACATATGATGCAGATAACTGTGAACATCCGATTTTAGCAGGATATTCCGGCAGATGTATGGTCTGTGGAGCAAGTGACATAGAATATGCAGAGTTGATTGGAACGGATGGAACGACTAAGAGAATGCTGAATGGAGATTTCGGTGGAACCGGAGCACATAATGATTTCAGATACCTGGAAGATGGAGATACCATCAAATTTGTGAAGGATATTTATGGAAATGGAAGAACCGCAGCAATCGGAGACAGTAAAGCCGTAACCCTTGACCTGAACGGACATACATTGATTCTGGATACGATTTCTTCAGGGAACAATCTTACCATTGCAAATGGTAACTATAAGGGAAAGATTACTAATAGCGGTGTCGGACTTACAAAGGAACTGACCTTTAAAAATGCAAAAGCAGCACTGAATGATTTACAGTGGATGACGAACAGTGGAGTAAAGCTTGAGGGAAGTGAAGTTACAGTATCCGGAAATGACGGTTCTGGACAGTGCTGGTTAGAGAAGCTTACAATGGATGAAGATTCAAAGCTGGTATTAAAGAATGTAAGCCAGGGTATTTCGAATTATGCTAATGTTGCACTGGAAGAAAGCCTGGGAACAATCCGGGGATTCCTGCCAAAAGATTTTTCTATCGTAAATAGGAAGAGAAATCCGGCAGATGTTGATTACAGAAATACCATTGTGGATGCAGATGGTCAGATTGCCCAGAATGTGGAGCTTCGTTATCGTAAGATGACAGATGCAGATTTATCGGCAACGCTGAATCCAACGACCTATATTTATGATGGAACAGCAAAGGAACCGGAAGTACTTGTGGTATATGACGGACAGACACTGACAAAGGATACGGATTACACCGTTGCTTATTCGGATAACAAAAATGCAGGAAGTGCAGAGGTAACAATAACAGGTATTGGGGTGTATCATGAAGCAGCACATCTGCAATTTACGATAGAGAAGGCAGGTCAGGCGGCACCAACAGGACTGAAGGCTGTAAATACCAGTAAAACAGGTGCAAGTGATGGAGCCATTGAAAACCTGACTACTGCAATGGAATATAGCACAGATGAAATTCATTGGACCAAGGTTACAGATGGTACAAAGATAAGCCAGCTTGCAGCAGGTGACTATTTCGTACGGTATGCAGAGACAGGGAACTATCTGGCTTCTGCATCTACAAAAGTGACAGTTGCCGTAAAGGAAGACCCTTCCACTGGAAACGGTTCCAATCCAGGTGAAACCACAGGCGGTAATGGAACTACAGGCAGTAACGGAACTACAGGCAGCACTGGAACGAACGGTTCCGGCACAGTAGCGGGAACTTCAAATGGAAGCAGCTCTGATGCAACCGGTTCCAATACGGTAGCCCTGACGGGAACAACACAGAAGACGGCAACCATAAAAACTGGTGATGAAACACCGGTTGGAAGAATACTGCTTCTGATGTTTTCCGCAGCTGGATTGATGGTTGTGGCAGCTGCTGGCAGAAAGAAATATTGTTAATTGTTTAAGAAGGCACGCAGCGCATCCTTTTGTGCTTTATAATCACTGATTCCTAAATCATAAAGCTCCTGCATGATTTTCGGGTCAGTGGTAAAAGTGCCAATCTTAACCTGATGGGACGGTGCAAAGAGAAATGCCCGTCCTTCTTTTTGTAATTTTGCAGCAACTTCTACCGAGTGCCGGTAATTTAAGTGTCTGTTATCAATTGCAGTAATCGTATTTGGAAATTTCCGTAACATCTTTTTGTAAAGAAAACGGTAACTCTCCGGCTGCTTGACATAGCCAAGTGGACGGCAGTAGATAATTACTACCTTGTCGCAGCCATCTGCAATGGCACGTTCAACCGGAATGGAATCTGCAACACCGCCATCATAGTAATAATTGCCGTGAAAAGAAATCGGTTTGCAGAAGCCCGGAAGGGCACAGGTTGCCATAATGCCGCGGTAATCATCACGGCCTAAATCTTCTTTGGAAAAATATTCTGCCTTTCCGGTGGCAGCATTGGTTGCCGGAAAATGAAATTCACTTGGATTTGCTACTAAGGCATCATAATCCAGCGGGTCGTTTCCTGTGGAATTGGTTAAGGTTCCGTAAATATATTGAAGTCCGAAGAGAGAACCGGTTTTAATCAGATTTTTGATACTGATGTAGCGGGGGTCCTTTACATGCTCTATATAGAAACGCAGATTACGGCCACGTTGCCCGGCAAGGTAAGAAGCAGTATTTGCCGCACCGGCAGATACCCCCATACAATAATCAAATGTAACATTGTCGTCTAAGAAGGCATCCAGAATTCCGGCACTGTAAGCACATTTCATACCGCCGCCTTCTACAATCAATCCAGATTTTTCCATGGTATCACCTCTTGAGATATACTTCGTTAATTTTTTCACATATAGTTTAGCACATTGAAGAAGAATGTCAAAATACATTTTTTATTGTATGTATATTCCGGGAAAATATAAGAGTTTGCGGCATTCGGGCTGCTACCCATATGTCACTGCATTGTTAAGAGTCTCTAAGAATTTCATGAAATATAAAAAAAGTTCCGGCAACCGGCACAAATTCACATCCATGTTCATCTGTGCCTTGCTGGCACGTCCATGTGCCAGCATTGCCAGTTTTGGTGAGAAATTCTAAGAGTCTCTAAACAATTTCGTTAATATATGGGTAGCAGCACGAATGCCGCAAATTGATATAATTTCCCCGGAATAATCCACACAGAATCTCCTTCCGGTCGTTGAAACCTTCCGTAAAAAACGTTATAATATGAGACAGTGATAAAAGGCGAAGAATAGAAACAGCGGAAGAGAGGAAACGGGAATGGCATTTGCCCATTTACATGTACATACAGAATACAGTCTGTTAGACGGTTCAAATAAAATAAAAGAATATGTGGAGAAAATCAAGGCACTTGGCATGACAGCAGGGGCGATTACCGACCATGGTGTTATGTATGGTGTCATTGATTTCTATAAGGCAGCCAGGGAGGCGGGAATTAACCCGGTTCTTGGCTGTGAAGTCTATGTGGCTCCCGGCTCCAGATTAGACCGCGAGATGGTACATGGAGAGGACAGATACTATCATCTTGTGCTTCTGGCAGAGAATAACACAGGCTATAGCAATCTGATGAAAATTGTGTCCAAAGGCTTTGTGGAGGGATACTATTATAAGCCGCGTGTGGATATGGAAGTGTTAGAAAAATACCATGAGGGAATCATTGCCCTAAGTGCCTGTCTGGCAGGTGAAGTACAGCGTAATCTGGTACGTGGAATGTATGAAGAAGCAAAAGAAGTAGCTTACCGCTATGAACGCTGTTTTGGAAAAGGCAATTTCTTTTTAGAGCTGCAGGATCATGGAATTCCGGAGCAGAAGCTGGTAAACCAGCAGCTTCTCCGCATGAGTCAGGAGACCGGAATTGAGCTGGTGGCAACCAATGACGTGCATTACACCAATGCAGAGGATGCAGAGCCTCATGACATCCTGCTCTGCCTTCAGACCGGAAAAAAATTAGCGGACGAAGACAGAATGCGTTATGAAGGCGGACAGTATTATGTCAAATCCGAAGAGGAAATGAAATCACTTTTTCCATATGCACTGCAGGCACTGGAAAATACCCAGAAGATTGCAGACCGCTGTCATGTGGAAATTGAATTCGGACATACCAAGGTGCCGCATTTTGAGGTGCCGGAAGGCTATGATTCCTGGACTTATTTAAATAAATTGTGTCATGAAGGACTGGATAAGCGGTATGGAGCCGATGCACCAAAATATTTACAGAAATTAGATGACGAGCTTGCCGTTATTAAAAATATGGGATATGTGGACTATTTCCTGATTGTGTGGGACTTTATCCATTATGCGAGAGAGCATGATATTATGGTGGGACCGGGACGAGGCAGTGCCGCAGGAAGCCTTGTTTCCTATACCACCGGAATTACAGATATTGACCCGGTTCGTTACAATCTGATTTTTGAGCGTTTCTTAAATCCGGAACGTGTATCCATGCCCGATATTGATGTGGACTTCTGCTTTGAACGAAGACAGGAAGTTATTGATTATGTGGTAGAAAAATATGGCAAGGACTGTGTGACACAGATTGTAACCTTTGGTACGCTGGCAGCCCGTGGAGTAATCCGTGATGTGGGGCGTGTCATGGATTTGCCTTATAATTTTGTGGATACGATTGCCAAGGCAATTCCAAATGAACTGGGAATTACCATTGATAAGGCACTGTTGATGAACCCGGAGCTCCGGGGCATGTATGAATCCGACGAGTCGGTAAAGAAACTTATCGATATGTCAAGAAGATTAGAAGGTCTGCCGAGGCATACGTCCATGCATGCAGCAGGCGTGGTAATCAGCCAGAAACCAATGGATGAATATGTTCCGTTGTCAAGAGCATCCGATGGCACCATAACCACACAGTTTACCATGACTACCATTGAAGAATTAGGACTTCTGAAAATGGATTTCTTAGGACTCCGGACACTGACTGTAATCCAGAATGCAGTCCGTCTTGCAGAAAAGAGCAGCGGTAAAAAAATTGATATGAATGCCATCGACTATAACGATAAGAAAGTGCTAGACTCTCTTGGAACCGGCAAAACCGATGGTGTCTTCCAGTTGGAAAGTGCCGGAATGAAGAACTTCATGAAGGAGTTAAAGCCACAGAGCTTAGAGGATGTTATCGCAGGCATTTCTCTTTACCGTCCGGGTCCAATGGACTTTATTCCGGCTTATATCAAGGGAAAAGACCACCCGGAAAGCATTACCTATGACTGCCCGGAATTGGAGCCGATTCTGGCGCCGACCTATGGCTGTATCGTATATCAGGAACAGGTTATGCAGATTGTACGTGACCTCGCCGGTTATACATGGGGCAGATCTGACCTGGTGCGCCGTGCCATGTCTAAGAAAAAGGGCAAGGTAATGGAGCAGGAGCGGAAGAACTTTGTCTATGGTAATCCGGAAGAAAATGTTCCGGGCTGTATTGCAAGAGGAATCGATGAGAAAGTGGCAAACAAGATTTATGATAATATGATTGACTTTGCCAAATATGCATTTAATAAATCCCATGCGGCAGCTTATGCAGTGGTTGCATATCAGACCGCATATTTGAAATACTATTATCCGGTAGAGTTTATGGCAGCGTTAATGACATCAGTCTTAGACAATACTTCCAAAGTCTCAGAATATATCTACACCTGCCGCCAGATGGGAATCGCAATTCTGCCGCCGGATATCAATGAAGGCGAGGGTGGTTTCTCCGTATCCGGACAGGCAATCCGCTATGGACTTTCTGCCATTAAGAGTATCGGAAGACCGGTGATTGATGCCATTGTGGAGGAGCGTAAAATCCGTGGGCCGTTTACTACGTTAAAGGATTTTATTACAAGACTTTCCGGAAGAGAAGTGAATAAACGGACCATAGAAAACTTTATCAAAGCGGGAGCCTTAGACGGACTGGAAGGAAACCGCCGTCAGAAGATGATGATATACGGTTCTCTTTTGGATGCACTGAATCAGGAAAAGAAGACCACAATGGCTGGTCAGATGACACTTTTTGATATTGCACCGGAAGAGGACAAGGCAGAGTACGAAATCAAGCTTCCGAATGTAGAAGAGTATGACAAAGAAGTGCTTCTTGGCTTTGAAAAGGAAGTCCTGGGCATATATATCAGCGGACATCCGCTGGAAGAATATATGGAGCGTTTAAAGAAGAATACCAATGCCGTTACCACAGACTTTGTACTGGATGAAGAGACCGGAACCCTTAAGGTATCGGATGGCGCAAAGGTGCGTATCGGTGGAATGATTACCGATAAAGTCATCAAGTATACCAAGAGTAATAAGGCAATGGCATTTATTACGTTAGAAGATTTGGTGGGAACAGTGGAAATCATCATTTTCCCGAAGGATTATGAGCGTTATGCAAAATATCTTGAAAATGATGCCAAAGTATTTGTGGAAGGTCGTGTAACTGCAGAAGAAGACCGTAACGGCAAGCTTATTTGTGAGAAAATCATTTCCTTTGATGAAGTGAAACGGGAGCTGTGGCTGAAGTTTCCAAGTAAGAGCGATTTCGAAGAAAAAGAAGGTGCTCTTTATGGAAAAATGATGGATGCCGATGGCTCAGAGCATGTCGTTATTTATCTTGCAGCAGAAAAACAGATGAAGCGTCTGCCGGAAAACAGAAATGTTGCAATTACAAAAGAACTTTTAGAAGAACTTGGGAATTTCTTAGGTAAAGACAATGTAAAAGTTGTAGAAAAGTCATTGTAGCCATTGCAAAACCACAGTTTAAGGATTAGAATAAAAATGATTGGATAAAGAACAAAGAGAAGTGTTTACATATAGGAGGTAACAGGGAATGTCAAAAGAAATTCAGACAATTGGTGTTTTAACCAGTGGCGGGGATGCTCCGGGCATGAACGCTGCTATCCGTGCGGTAGTAAGGGAAGCTATTGCAAAGGGAAAGAAAGTAAAAGGAATTAAGAGAGGTTATGCAGGTCTTTTGCAGGAAGAGATTATTGATATGGAAGCAAAAGATGTATCCGATATCATTCAGAGAGGTGGTACGATACTTCAGACAGCAAGATGTCCGGAATTCCGTACAGAAGAAGGACAGAAGCTTGGTGCTGAAATGTGCAGAAAGCACGGGATCGAAGGAATCATCGTAATCGGTGG
>ENA-OPAV01001767-OPAV01001767.1-human-gut-metagenome-genome-assembly--contig:-NODE-1767-length-13900-cov-2.223546_pt1 | contig 13900 bp, 8 predicted proteins | sample MGYA00241056_ERZ501428 | MGnify/ENA primary metagenome ERZ501428 (study PRJEB25962, sample SAMEA2042621) | human gut metagenome | biome: human gut; feature: human-associated habitat; material: faeces... | reverse complement strand
TTTCTACAACCGGTTGCACAAGCTCAACTGTGCCATCATTCTCTACTGCCGCAGCGGTCATGCCACGCTTGCCATCGACCTGAAGAAATACGAGATCACCCCCAATACCCAGGTTGTCCTCCTGCCCGGCTCCGTCATCACCCTTGAAGAGAAGAGCGAAGACCTGCAGATCTCCTTTTTCGCCTCCCACATCGAGATGTTCCGTGAAGCCTGCATCCGCTTCGAACCCTCCTTCTTCCGCTTCCTCAAGGAGAAGCCCTGCTATACGCTCCCTCCCGAATTTACCGCCCCCATCAATGGTCTTCTGCACGCCACCGGCGCCATCTTCGCCGACACCGACCACCGCTTCCGCAACCAGATAGCCCGCAACCACCTGCAAAGCTTCCTGCTCGATGTATACGACAAAGTGCACCGCCTTTTCACCCATAAAGAGATCGAAGGCGGCAACCGTCCGAACGAGCTTTTTCATAAGTTCGTCACCTTGGTGCACGAGCATTGTTGTTCGCAGCGCGACGTTGTGTTCTACGCTGACCGTCTCTGCATTTCTACCAAATACCTGACGAGCATCTGCCGCTCCCTTATGGGCGGCTCAGCCAAAAAAGTGATTGATGATTTCACGGCCTTGGAGATCAAAGTCCTCCTCCAGTCCACTGATCTCAGTATCCAGGAGATAGCCGACCGCCTGAGCTTCCCCGACCAATCTTATCTTGGCCGGTATTTCAAACGTCACGAAGGGGTTTCGCCGATGGAGTACAGGGCGAGGTTGGCGGGTATAAAATAGGAGTTCTCTGGGAAATGCGTAGTTGCGACATCCGTCCCGGTAATCTTGATAATCAGCAGATTGTATTTACCTATATTTTTCTTTCAATGTAAAACCGTTTACCCCGGCACGTAAAGCCATTTACCCCGGCACGTAAAGCCATTTACCCCGGCATGTAAAACTGTTTACCCCGGTATGTAAAACCATTTACCCCGGCACGTAAAACCGGTTATCCCGGCACGTAAATGAAGTCGGCATTTAAGGTAACAGATGTCCCCCCTGTAGGATGCGCATCCAAACGACGCATTCTCCGGATGGAACCGAAGTATCCGGCTCTTGTGTGTGATTGAATAAAAACAGGAAAGGCGGTTGCTTATGTATACCAGATCTCGTTATACACAGGCCTTGTCCGGCTTTCTGCCGGAGTCGCCTTCCATGCCTGTGAAGAGGTATCTCCACATCCTTTTTCAATTGGCGACTGTTCCAACAGAGTCGATTCCAGAACAACTTTTCTGCCCGGTGTGCTGTTGATAATGACTTCGGAATGACTGAAACTGAAATTCCGTGTAGTTTTCATTCCGGAGAATGCTTTCATTTCTTGTGACATAAGCGGTAGTTATTTATAGTATGGTAATGAATAACACCGGAGGTACGAAAGTGTTTGCTAAATGGCGTTGTTTTCTGTTAATTTAAAAGCAGGGATGCCGGTTTCGGATTAAATCTATAAGGAAAGCATGACGTAGTCCGGTTTGTATTACCTTTGCCGGTGAACTAAAGAAATCAGGCTATGTCTGTATTGTCAGAACCTTTGGGCATATCCGATGCCGCCTTGCAGCAATATGCCGGCCAACTCCGGAAAGGGGGACATACGTTTGAGACTTATCAATAATATCCGTGCCTGAATGGACGGACGGCAGAAGAATTAGGATACTGTGAAGGGATAATTGAAAAAAATACCCCTGTCCCTGTCACATAATTAAAAAGAAAGATGTAATTTTGCATGCCAAAAAACAACTTATCTTATGGCAGTTTACGTAGAAGAAGTATCAAGAACTTTCGGTGAATATTTACTTATTCCCGGTCTTACTACCAAACAGTGTGTACCTTCCAATGTATCTTTACGCACCCCGCTGGTGAAACATGCGGCAGGCACACAAGCAGCAATCGAATTGAACATTCCTTTCGTTTCGGCAATCATGCAGTCGGTTTCCGGTCCCGAACTGGCTATCGAGCTGGCACGCAACGGAGGACTCTCGTTTATCTTCGGCTCGCAACCCATCGCCAGTCAGGCGGAAATGGTGCGGAAAGTGAAGAAATTTAAAGCCGGTTTCGTGACCAGTGACTCGAACCTGACACCGGAACATACGTTGGATGATGTACTTCGCCTGCTTCGTCAGACCGGACACTCTACCATCGGAATCACGGATGACGGCACACCGAACGGACATCTTCTGGGATTGGTAACCAGCCGCGCCACCGCTGCCAGCCGCGACTATCGCCTTTCCAGAGATCCGCTGGACAAAAAGATCAAAGACTTCATGACCCCTTTCGACAAGCTGATTGTAGGCGAAGTGGGACTGACACTGAGCGAAGCGAACCAGATTATCTGGGACCACAAACTCAACACTCTTCCCATCATCGACAAGGACGGCCGTCTGGCTTATTTCGTTTTCCGCAAAGATTACGACAGCCACAAGGAAAACCCTAACGAGGTGTCAAGCCCCGATAAGAAATTGCTGGTGGGTGCCGGTATCAATACCCGTGACTATCAGGAACGTGTACCTGCTCTGGTAGAAGCAGGAGTGGATGTGCTTTGCATCGATTCTTCGGACGGCTATTCGGAATGGCAATATGAGACTCTGCAATGGATCAAGCAGCAGTATGGGGATAAAGTACTGGTAGGTGCCGGTAACGTGGTAGATAAAGAAGGCTTCCTCTATCTGGCGGAAGCCGGTGCGGACTTCGTGAAAGTGTGCATTGGCGGTGGATCTATCTGCATCACCCGTGAACAGAAAGGTATCGGACGCGGACAGGCGACTGCCTTGCAGGACGTGGCTCGTGCCCGTGACGAATATCAGGCACGCACAGGCATCTATGTGCCTATTTGCAGCGACGGCGGACTGGTGCACGACTATCATATGGTGCTTGCCCTTGCCATGGGGGCCGATTTCCTGATGATGGGCCGTTACTTTGCCCGTTTCGACGAATCGCCTACAAAGAAGCTCTGCATCAAGAACAATTATGTGAAAGAGTACTGGGGAGAAGGTTCGAACCGTGCCCAGAACTGGCAGCGCTATGATATGGGCGGAACGGAATCTTTGAAGTTCGAAGAGGGAGTCGATAGTTACGTGCCTTATGCCGGTAAGATGAAAGATAATCTGGCTGCCACACTGAGCAAGATCAAAGCTACGATGTGCAGTTGCGGTGCCGTTACCATTCCCGATTTGCAGCAAAACGCCAAGATTACATTGGTTTCGTCTACCAGTATCGTAGAAGGCGGGGCACACGACGTGATTCTGAAGGAAAAAGGATAATAAACTTTTCACTATCCGCACACAGGCCATCCAATAAGTGCGAATAATATAGGACAGGCGGACGGATACGGGGTTTGAGATGACTGTATAGTTGTTGAAACTCGTTTCGGTCCGCCTGTTTCGTAGGTTTGACCTTATTTCTCTGCGTTCCGGAACTTCTGTGGGGTCATCCCCACTTGCTTCTTGAAAAACTTATTGAAGAACGCCGCGTTGTTGAATCCCAGGTTCAAGGCAATGTCTTTCACCGGAGTGGGTGTGGTTCGCAGCAGGGTTCGGGCAGCCAGGATCAGGATACTGTTGATGATTTCCATTGCTGTCTGTCCGCCCGATTCTTTCTTTATGATGTGGCAGAGGGTAGTTGATTTCATTCCCATTTCGGCCGCATAAAACTGTACCTGATGTTGGCGGGCATGATTCTCCTGTACCAGTCGGACAAACTGGCGAAAGACGGCGGAATGTTTGTTGGCGGGCGCTACCTGCGACAACGCTTTTCGCTGACTGAGCTCTGTGAACCCCTGTAGGAGTGCTTCAAGCATAGACTTCAGTGTGGCATGACTGAAGAGGAACGGAGCGTCTTTATGGATGTGTGTCAAAAGCGCGAAAGTCTGGACGTAGATGCCGAAAATTTTCGGGGACAATGGGAGCAAGGGGTGTTCGTTGATGATGTAGAACGTATGGATGATCGATCTGTCCAAGTGGGTTTCGTGGATGAACGCAAGTGAAAAGAGTACCGCATGCAGCTGCACATCGTCCGATGTCTTCAGCACTTGTACGAAACTTTCTGAGGGGATAGCGATCATCGTACCGGGACCGATATTGTATTGCACCAGGTTGATCATTGCCTTGACACGCCCCCGTATGCAGAGGGCAAATATGACGGCTTTTGTCTTTTTGAGTTCGGCACAATATGCCCACAGTGTTTCGCTGCTGATGCGGTCGGCAGTGGTGAAATTGGCCGATATATTTAATTCTGGAGTAAGCATGTTCTTTTGTTTGCTATAACGCTGAGATCCCTTTTTGGTTGCAAAAGTCATTATATTATGGTCTAATATAGTTAATGACTTGTTAATTCTGTACGGGGCTTTTCCTGTCATAGTTAAAAGTGGTCAATCCGTACACGATGGAATATTTTGTGAGAATAATAGAATATTATTTCCAACCCGATCCGTTGCCGATAACTGATATTAGTACGATCTTTGTGCCTTGACACAACTGAATTTATATGAACCGATCTTCATTCAACACCTTTGTTTTTCCTGTCTTTTTTTCTTCTTTGGCCATTGGGGACAATAGTCTGATTACGGTTATTGTTTTGCTGCTTATTGTCGTGTTTGCCTTGTGTGTGGCGGTGAAGTGCCTCTACGGGCAGAGGCGGGCGCTCAAAAAGGCGCTGGTGGGAGATGCCGTATGCAGGCAACTGTTTGATGTGTGGCCGCTGAGCATTCTTGTCCTCGGCGCTGACGGGAAGATAGAACGGATGAACAAGTTGTTGCTGGAAGAACTGCAACTGGATTTGAGGCAGGTTGCCGGGCGGCAGGCAGTTGACATCATCGAACTGATCCAGGACAAGGAGAACCTTTTGCCCCGGTTTCTGGAAGAGATACAGAGCGGAAAGCGCAACATTTTGTTTTCTACCAATTGCTTCATTCGCGAACCCCGTTCCAATATCAGCTTCCTGATTCAAGGCGGCATTGTGGGGATTTATGAAAGCGGGCGCTTGATCAAGATGATCGTCTACCTGCGCAATGTGCTTGAAGAACGGACGCAACGGCATGTGCTGAATATCGCCCTGAGCAAAACACATATCTTTTCCTGGTCGTTCGACATGGAGCGGAACCTGATGGTGATTGACCCGCGTTATTTCGACTACCTGAAGATTCCGACTCAAGATTATACACTGACCATGGAACAGTTTTCCGACTTGGTGCATCCCGATGACCGGAAGGTACTTTTCGACGCCCTTGCCGGGCAGTTGACGGGAAACTTGTACGAGGCACCCGTACCTTATCGTCTGCGCCGGGGAGACGGGGGCTGGGAGTGGTTCGAGGGGCAGTCTACTTATGTGGGGCAACTGTCGGATCTGCCGTTCCGTATTGTAGGTATCTGCATGAGTACGCAGCGGCATAAAGATATAGAGGACAGGCTGAACGATGCCCTCCGGAAGGCACAGCGGAGCGACCGATTGAAGAGTGCTTTCCTGGCCAATATGAGTCACGAGATCCGTACTCCGCTGAATGCCATCGTGGGTTTTTCCACACTGCTGGTGAGCGAGCAGTCCGATTTAAGGCCGGAGGACATCGAGGAGTATGCTGCGTTGATAGAGAAGAACGGGCAGTTGCTGATGTTCCTGATTTCGGATATTCTGGATCTTTCGAAGATTGAATCGAACACCATGGAGTTTAACGTTTCGGTTTTCTCACTGAACAAGATGTTTGCCGACATAGCCCGCATGCAGCGTCTGAACGTGAAGCCCGGTGTAGAACTGATTGCGGATCTGCCCGCAGAGGATGTGTCGATTACTGCGGACCCGGTAAGGCTGGAGCAGGTGGTGAACAATCTGATCAATAACGCGATAAAGTTTACGAGCCGGGGCAGCATCCGGATAGGCTATCGCCGGAGGGGGGAGAAGGACGTAGAGCTGTTTGTCGAAGACACCGGGAAGGGAATGTCGGAGGAGGTGATCGCGCATGTTTTTGAGCGCTTTTATAAAGGAGATTCTTTTGTTCAAGGAACAGGGTTGGGACTTGCCATCTGCAAGACGATTGTGGAACATTTCGGCGGAGAGATTCGTGCGGAGTCCGAAGCGGGTGAGGGGGCGAGGTTTGAAGTCTGCTTGCCGGTAGGAGGAAAATAGAAACGGGGAGGACCCGAATGAAACGGGGAAAGTCACGTTGCGCGTTGTCCCATAACCGCTTGTGATTTCCCCGTTTCTGTGTTTATTTTAAGAATGCCCTCGGGCATGGAGTCAATACACGCTTGCCCCCTTAATCACGATCTTTTCCAGCAATTCCTGCATCTTTCCGATCACCGGTTCCGCTTCCAGCCCGTATTCGGCCGCCATCACCTGCATCTGTGGGAAAGTGGCCCATACACTGCCGTTCTTATCCTCCCAAACGGAGATCTTCAGCGGCAATTCGATCGAGATGCTCGGATTGTCCTGCATCAGCTTTGTGCCCACTTTCGGCGAACCGAAGACAATCACCTGGTTCGGGCGAAGCGTCAAGCCTACCTCTTCTGCGTTCTTTCCGTGGTCGAATTTGGCGAAGACAGGGATTCCCATTGCCCGGAGCGTCTGCTCAATGCGTCCCATGGTCTCGTCTACGCTGAACTGGCTCTCGTAGGTGTAAAGTAGGTTATCGTTGGCTCCCGTGCCCATCTTGGCGCTGTCAAAAGCGGCGGCAATGCGGCGTCCCAGGTTCGTCAGGTCCACTCCCTCCTTGTTGGCGAGCAGGGTGACGCATACCAGTTCCGAAGCGTCGGTGAAACGGCTCAGGAAAGCCGAATGTCCCGATACGTCGCCTTTGATATCCATCAGCCCGTTGTGGTTATAGAACTGCCAGCCTGCCATGGCGGGGACCCCCTTGCCGTTGGCCAGCCGGGTGGGCTTGTACACGATGTCACGGTTTTCCGGTTTCTCGATCAAGGCGCTTCCCGCCAGTCCGATGTCCCAATGGGAAACGTTCTCCGCCGATGCCCAGATGTCGGAGAAACCTTTCAGTGCCGTAGGGCTGACAGCAGGCGCTGCGACGAGCCGGCCGTCTTTTTCAACGTATCCGGTCGTTGTTTCCGAGGGGTTGATATAGTCCCGGTCCTTCTTGAATGTCTGGTGCACGTTGCCCGTAGTGGTCACGTCCTCCTGTTTTACTTTCGCCAGGTCTTCTCCGAAGAAAGTCTGCCGCAGTCCCAGGTAGTCAATCTGATACTTCTTCACGAAATCGTGGTAAGGCATTTTGCCCGCCTTCTCGATGATGGAAGTCAGCAGCAGGAAGTTCGTGGCGCTCTGCTTCACATCCGTTCCCGGTTCGAAGCCCAGTGGCAGTGCGGCTACGGTCTCGATCAACTGTTCCGGACGATAATCGGCAGAGACGTCGAAACCCTTCTGCGCGCGGTAGTCGGCGATGCCCGAGCTGTGCTGCATCAACTGGAGGATGCTGACCGGTTTCCAGCTTTCCGGCACATCCTTCAGGTACTTGCCGACGGGGTCGTTCAGGTCGAGTTTGCCCCGTTCGTAGAGTTGCATCACCGCCACGGCAGCATATCCTTGCGAGATAGGGCCGATGGGCCAAAGCGTCTTGGCGGCGGCGAGGTTTCCTTTCGTGAAATCAGTCACTCCGTAGCCCACCACCCGGGGGATGTAAGGCGCCTGTACGATGGCAAGCGTCATGCCCGGTATTCCCTGTTCTTCCATAAAATCGTAAATCATCTGGTCGATGGCCTTGCCTTGGTAGGCAACGTGCACATTTCCCCTGCCGGTTTGCGGCAATTGGTTCTCATACTTCTTCATAATGGTTCCTCCGTTCTGTGCCGAGATCGTTGCCGAAGTCAGCAGTGCGACTAAAATTAATAAATTCTTTTTCATAACGTTCGCGGGATTGTTTTAGTTGTTTAAATCTGATGTTGCAAAGATCGGTGCTTATCGCTGCTCGGGAAAGAGCGATATCACACATTGAATAGGCAATTGTTCCCGAAGGCGGGGAAGAGTGGCGTTTCCACTCTCTAAAACCTGTTTGTTATAAGCCTTTTATATATAAATAGGTGTCTCCGTTCCCTCTTCTGATCCATTTCCTTTCCTCATAGGGTAAGATAGCATGATTTTCTTCTTATTCGGGAAGAATTGCTAACTTATCCGGCCATATGGCCCTTTCCTGTCCTGTGTGGAATGCCGATCTTTGCAAAGTCGGAAAACAAGCGGTACACCGACGCCGCACCCTGAGCTAAAAGGAGTATAAACGTCTAAAAACAAAAAAAGATTATGGAAGGTATCAACACCCCGTTCGTCATCGACGGACACACAGCGATTGTAATGACAGACCCGCAGAACGATTTCCTGAGCGAGAACGGTCTGGGCTGGGGCGCTTTCGGAGAGAATATACAGAAGAATGGCACGGTGGAAAACCTCCGCTGCATCTTCGAGGTGGCAGCCGCAAAAGGCATGCTGGTATTCATCTCCCCGCACTATTACTATAAGCATGATCACCAATGGCTTTTCGAAGGTCCCATCGAGAAACTGATGCACGACACGGGCATGTTCGAACGCCGGGGACAGTTGACCGGCGAGGGTTTCGAAGGTTCGGGTGCCGACTGGCTGGAACTCTACAAACCCTATATCGACGGGGGCACGAATATCATCGTCACGGCCTCTGCCAAGCTCCCCGGACTGGACGCCGATACGGCAGCGTTCATCAACTTCACCCTGCTGGCGGAGAAGGTCTACACCACCGACGAGTTCGTGGCAGAGATGCGGGAGCGGTGAGCGCGGGGTTATATAGACCGTTAATCGGGGGGGCTCTCTGAACGGAGTTCCTGAAAGGATAATCATCCCGAAAACGGCCTTCCGATAGACGGAAGATTCCCTTATCTCAACTTTCTCAATGGATGGGAAAAGCTGGGATAAGGGAATTCTTAGTATAAGTAATGACGGATTATGAACCGAATCTTACATTGGATAAACGATGACCCTGCTGTTGGGCAGGTCCGGAATATACATCGTTCCGGAGGCTACCGTGATATCTGCCGGGCCGGACAGCGGTTTCTCCGGGTTAATGTCGAGTGGCGTGATCTTTCGGGTATTCATGTCGACGGCACAAACTTGTGCGGGTGTCCAGTTGGTGATGTACATCGTTTTCTTGTCGGCAGAGAGGGCGATACCGTCATATTGTCCCGGGGTGGTGATGAACTTCTCCGGAACGGGTTTGCTCAGGTCGGTAATCTGATAGATGACATTGTTGTCCGTTGTCTTCCCGTCAGCGGGATAAGAGGCGACGTACATGGTTCCGTTTTCGATAATCAGCCCGTTAGGTCCGGCGATGCTCACCCATTCGGCAGGAATCCCTACTGCGCCCGGGTCACTGATGTCGATGCTGAAGATTTTTCCTGTATTGGTGACAGAAGCATAAAGTGTATTCCCTTCCGCCACGAGGTCGTTTACGAAAAGGTTGCCTTCGGGCAGCAGGACGACTTGCGGTGCTTTCTCCGGTGCTTGTAGGTTGTAGACTACGATTTTGTTGACGTCGCAGATGAACAGGTGCTCGTCACGAACAAACATTCCTTTCGGTCCGGAGAGGTTGCCGTCGGCAGGAATCAGGATTTCCGTCCGGTTATCTTTATGGTAGGCGATGTATCCCCTGCCTTCCGTGTTGAGTGGATTGAGCTGCTCCGTTCCGAAGTTGGCGATCAGGATACCTCCCTGATAGGGGTACGTGCTTTCGCAGAAACGAATGCTGTCACTGATGATCGTTGTTTCCGGTTGCTGTGCCTTTTCCGTCGGCTGGTTTTGTTTTTTGCTTTGGCAACACAGAGCGGTAGCCGAGAAGGTGATCAATAGGATGGGAGTAAAGAATTTAGTTTTCATAAGCTGATCTTGTATTTCATAAGATGAATTTCATGCAGCAAAGATACAGGCAAATAGAGAACGGGTTGTTGCCCGTTTGGTTCAGTCTCCGGTCTGTTTGGTTCAGGGTACGTTTACGAATGCTTCGTTCCGGCAGCTTCCCACACCTTATATATAGGTCTTCGATCATCTCCATTTCTCACTTCTCGTCCATCGTTCATCGCTTTTCGCCCATCATTCATCATTCCTCCCCCTATATTCAGTAGGTGTCATCTGATATTGCTCTTTAAAGAGCCGGGCAAAGTGTGCCGCACTTACAAATCCGCTCGCGTCCGTTACTTCTTCGATCGTTTTGTCCGACGTGTCGAGCAGATAAGCAGCGCGTTCCAGTTTTTTTCTGCGTATCCATCCGCGGGGAGCTTCACCATATTCCTGGGCAAACTCCCGCTTAAAGCTCGACAGGCTTCTGCCGGAAAGCATAGCCAGTTCGTTGACGGTGGCCGGGGAATACAAATGCCGGTCGAGCACGGCTGACAGTGCCGGGCTTTCGCTTCGTGCCGCATCCAGGAGGAAGGAAGCTATCAGTTGCCGGTAAGGACTGTCCAGAAGCAGGTATACCAGTTCGGTAAATTTCAGCCGGATCAGTTCGCACATAAACGGACTCTTACTCTTGCTGTATTCCTCCAACGAAGAAAACAGTTTCTCTATTTCCCGGTTGTGGGGAATGATCTTTATGGCTTCTCTTTTTGTCGGCATCCTTTCCGATATACGTTCCGGCAAACATCCGCTCAGTTGTTCGGCCAGTCCTTGCGCAACCCGTTTGCTGAAAAACAACATCAGGCTGCGGAACCCATGTTCGCCGGTAATGTATTCCGACATCACGTACTCTCCCCTTGGTATCAGAAACAGTTCTCCGGGACGGATGTCAAACTGATTGCTCCCTACCTTGATCTGCTTCACCCCGGAGAGGATGTATACCAGGGCATGGTGCGTCAGGAAAGCGTCGAAGTTTTCCTGTGTGGTAGAGTTGACGTATTGGAGCAGGCGTATGTTCTTGTTTTCACCCGGCTGTGCCGGACGGAGAATGTCATCGGGGACGAAAAGGCGCTTAGTGGGCATAAGATGAAAGGTTTTGGAATTAGCTGACGCAAATATAGGATAAAACTTCCTGAAAAATGCGGGGAGACGTGCGAAATCTTGTTCCGGTCGCCTTGCCCCCGCGCATATACCCTCTCTCTGCTTGGTCCGCCTGCTGTGCCTACAGCGGCATGTTTCCGTGTTTCTTCGGCGGATTCGTCTGCATTTTGTTTTCCGTCATCTCCAATGCCTGTATCAAGCGTTTACGGGTTTGCTTCGGCAGGATGATCTCGTCGATGAATCCCAGTTCGGCAGCCTGGTATGGAGTGGCAAACTTCTCTTTGTAGGCATCCAGTTCTTTGGCTTTGCTCTCTGCGTCCGCCTTGCGGAACAGGATGTTTACGGCTCCCTCGGCACCCATCACGGCAATTTCCGCACTCGGGTAGGCAAAGTTCACGTCCGCCCCCGTCTGCTTGGAGTTCATCACGATGTAAGCGCCACCATAGGCCTTGCGGGTGATCACAGTCAGCTTGGGCACTGTGGCCTCGGCAAAGGCATACACTATTTTGGCACCGTGGCGGATGATGCCGTTGTTCTCCTGCGTATATCCCGGCAGGAAGCCCGGAACGTCTTCGAACGTAATCAGAGGAATGTTGAAACAGTCGCAGAAGCGGATGAAACGGCTTGCCTTGTCGCTGGCATCGATGTCGAGCACAACCGCCAGGTATGCCGGCTGGTTGGCCACGATACCTACCGAGCGTCCGGCTAAGCGGGCAAAACCGATGATGATGTTTTTGGCAAAGTTCTGCATCACTTCAAAGAAGTAGCCCTCGTCAACAACCCGTTCGATGATCTCTTTCATATCATACGGTATGTTCGGGTCGGCGGGGATAATGCTGCCGAGTGATGCATCTTCGCGGTTGATGTCATCGGTGCAGTTCTGCTTGCGCGTTTCGTCCATATTGTTTTGCGGGAGGAAGGAGAGCAGCTCGCGGATCGACATCAGCAATTCTTCCTCGGTGTTTGCTATGAAATGCGTTACACCACTCTTGCTGCTGTGCGTCATGGCACCGCCCAGTTCTTCTTTGCTGACTTCTTCGTGGATCACCGTCTTTACCACATCCGGTCCGGTGACGAACATATGGCTTTTCTCCTTCACCATAAAGATGAAATCCGTCAGTGCCGGAGAGTAGCAGGCACCTCCGGCGCATGGACCGAGGATAGCCGAAATCTGCGGGATCACGCCGCTTGCCATCGTGTTCTGGTAAAAGATGTCGGCATAGCCCGACAGGCTTTCGATTCCTTCCTGGATACGTGCACCGCCCGAGTCGTTCAGTGCGATGATCGGCGCGCCATTCTTCAAAGCCAGTTGTTGTACCTTGACTATCTTCTTGGCATTCGATGCCGAGAGTGAACCACCGTAAACGGTGAAGTCGTAAGCGTAGACAAACACTTGACGGCCGTCGATCTTTCCGTAACCCGACACCACACCGTCGCCCGGAACCTTGTTACGGTCCATGCCATAGTTGGTGCAGCGGTGCACCATCAGCTTGTCAAGTTCCACAAATGTTCCCTTGTCCAGTAACATATCGATGCGTTCGCGGGCAGTCATCTTTCCGCTCGCATGTTGTATTTCAATCTTGGCAGCGCCTCCGCCTTGGGAAGCGATACGGTCACGCTCTTCGAACGTGGCATAGGCTTTATTTACTTCTTCCATTGTCTTTCTATTATTCGTTATTCTAACGTTATCAGCGTCTGGTCTCCGGCGATATTATCACCTTCCTGTACCAGAATCTCTTTAATCCGGCAGTCCGAAGTCACCTTGTAGTTACTCTGCATCTTCATCGCTTCGATGACGATGACAGTTTCTCCGGCTTTCATCTCCTGTCCCACACTGACGGGGATTTTCACTACCTTGCCCGGCATGGGCGAAATGATGCGGTCGTTCTGTGTTTCTTCACCTTTCTTGCGCATCCGCAGATATTTTGCCTGACTGTCCACAATCTCGACATTGAAACTGCTGTAGTGTGTATTCACTTTGTAACTCTTTCCGTTCTCTTTGCGAATCAGTTGGGCGTTGGAGCTGCGTCCGTCCATCAGGATGTTGCAATTCCCGTTCTCTGCCATGACAACGTCCGCTTCGAACGTTTTTCCGTCGATGGTGAGTACCACTTTGTTATCTTCTTTGCTGACCAGTTCTATCTCGGCCACGCGATTCCCTATATGTATTTCCATACTCTTCTATATTCTTAATACCCCTTTGTGCAGTCCGAATTCTTTCCATTTGCTGATCGGGCGGTTGTCCGCAGCCAGTCCGCTGTTATTCTCCTCCAGGTTCATCAGGTAATCCATGTAAGCGGCGATCAGTGCGATGTTCTCTGCACGTTCGCTGGTACGGGTGATGCAGTGTTGGAGCACTTCCCCGTTTTTGCTGATGAATCCCGTATCGTAATGCCCTTCCACAAAGTCGGGAGTATCCATGATGGCGCGCAGATAACTGATGTTGTTCTTTACTCCTGTCAGCTTATATTCGTGGAGTACACGGCGCATCCGTTCGATGGCGTATTCGCGTGTGGTTGCCCATACAATCAGCTTGCCGATCATCGGGTCATAATAAATCGGAATCTCGTAACCTTCGTATACATAGCTGTCGATGCGCACCCCGATGCCGTTTGGCTCCGTAATCTGCTTGATGACACCCGGGCTGGGCATGAAGTTCATTTCTGTATCTTCTGCGCAGATGCGGCATTCGATGGCATGTCCGCGTTGCTGGATATCTTCCTGTTTCAGTTGCAATACCTGTCCTTCGGCCACTTTAATCTGCTCTTTCACTAAATCTACGCCGACTACCTCTTCGGTAATCGGATGTTCCACTTGCAGGCGCGTGTTCATTTCCAGGAAGTAATAGTTGCGGTGCTTGTCCACCAGAAATTCGATGGTTCCCGCTCCGACATAGTTCACGGCTTTGGCGGCGGCCAC
>ENA-OPAV01001766-OPAV01001766.1-human-gut-metagenome-genome-assembly--contig:-NODE-1766-length-13934-cov-5.140860_pt1 | contig 13934 bp, 10 predicted proteins | sample MGYA00241056_ERZ501428 | MGnify/ENA primary metagenome ERZ501428 (study PRJEB25962, sample SAMEA2042621) | human gut metagenome | biome: human gut; feature: human-associated habitat; material: faeces... | reverse complement strand
AGAATCGTCCCGTGGCCACAAATTTTCAATTCTTGAAAATTCTTGCCCCTTTGGGACAGCTTCTTGTTAGGGCGTGCGGAGCCCCAAACCCTGCTAAGAACGAGTACGGCAAACTGGAATTGACCGAGCTGATAGTTACCGTTTTCTAACACTCCATTCATCATCTTGAGCTTTTCTTTCAGCATAGTAACCGCAAGGCATATCCTTTAGAATACCAACAGAATTATCTAAGTCGAATACTGATTTTAAGGATACTAACTTTGCTTCGTCTGTTTCATGTGCTTTTCCACATAGAAATTGCCACATTCCATCATCTTCATCATGTGATACATATAAAATAGGTTCTCTATTCTCTAATATGTGGCAACAGGTTATTGTAGCTGTATTTGGTGCGTCATAAAATGGGAATTTCATATTTAACACTCCTTCAAATTCCGATTTGTTGAACTGAGCCGAGTATACCACGCCTTGTTAAGAATATCAAAAGGCAGGATATCGCCCTCATGGTGATACCCTGCCTTTGCTTGTCCCGGTTCTCGTCCTGTACCGTCTACCAAAACAAAAAGACCCGACTCGAATGAGTCTGGCGGCATCTTTCTTGGTAGACATTCCTAGGCGTTGGGAACCGCGCACTAACAAACACCCCACTGGGGTGTTTGTTGCCCCGCCTGCGGCATGGCCGTGCTGTTCGAGTCCTGTACCGTCCACCACGAAAAAAGTCCCCAGACCTTTTTGGTCTGGGGACTCGTGGTGGACGGTACAGGACTCGAACCTGTGACCTCCTGCACGTCAAGCAGATGCTCTACCAGCTGAGCTAACCGTCCATAAGTCATATCGACTTGAACAGTTTACCACAGCCTATGCAAAAAAGCAATACTTTTCTGTGATTTTTTATTTTTCCACCTTCAGCGACATGCGGACGATATCGTACAGCACCGGCTTCATGGCCTCGATGTCATCGGGCTTGCCCTCCAGCACGCTGGAATAGCACACCGACATGCACATGCTGCCTAGTGCCGTGATGCGCTGGTAGATCTCCCGCTCGGTGCGGCCGGCCATTTCCGGGCTGGTCAGCACCACATTCAGCAGCTTGCGCATCAGCGGCTCGGCTTCGCGGCTGGCCTCGATCTGATCCAGCCCCGGCCATATGAAGTTGTGCTCCAGAAACTTGAGCACCAGCGTATCCTTCCGCAGTGCTTCGATGATGTGGTCGATCACCGCCACCATCTTGTCCGGGAAGTTTTCGAGCTCTGTCTGCTTTTCCACCGCTTCGCACGCGTTGCTCAGCAGCTGGTAGCTCACCCGGCCCAGCAGCGCCTGCATCACCGCACCCTTATCCTGAAAATACAGATAAAAGGTGCCCTTGGCCACCTTGGCCCGGCTGGTGATGTCCTCCACGCTGGTTTTTGCGGCACCTCGCTCCAGAAACAGATCATAGGCTGCTTCCAGCAGCGCCCGGCGCTTCTCCTGCTTTTTGCCCTCCACGGTACCCATATTCCCTGACGATTCCTCTTTTCCGCTCGGTTTCATTCGCGCATTTGTGTTGTCTCAATCATTTTAGCAGTCCTTTCCCGATAGTGCAAGTCAAAAAAGCTATACAATTTCAGGCAGTTGATAAGAAAACTGACTTCTGGTCATTTTTGTACTTGACACCCGGTTTGTCATGGTTATAATAGTGTTTGCTTGGAAATGACCACCAGTCATTTTACTAAGATTTTTAACCATTTTCTATGGAGGGTTCTCATGAAAAAGATCGCACAGGGCATTGTGCGGCTGCGCAAGCTGATCCTGACAGTAGCATTCCTGCTGTTGATCCCTTCCGCAATCGGCGCAATTGCTACCCGCATCAACTATGACATCCTCACCTACCTGCCGCAGGATCTGGACTCCATGATCGGAGAGGTAGCCCTTGAGGACGATTTCCATTTGGCCTCCACCGGTATGATCACGGTAGAAGGCTTACCCACAAACGAACTGATCGCCATGAAGAAGGACATCGAGGCTGTTCCCGGCGTCACCCAGACCTTCTGGCTCAGCGATGTGATCGACCCCAGCATCCCCACCGAGATGCTGCCCGCCGATGTACAGCAGTTCATGTTCGGCAAAAACGATTCCACCATGCTGATCGTCCGCTTTGACGCCCCCAGCGCCAGCGACGAGACCATGGAAGCCGTCGCTCAGATCGAAAAGCTGCTGCGCAAGGACTGCTTCTTCGGCGGTATGAGCGTTATCCTGCAGGACACCAAGGCACTGGTCAATCAGGAAATGCCCATGTACATCCTGATCGCCGTGGGTGCCAGCCTTTTGGTGCTGTTCCTTTCGCTGGAAAGCACCATCACCCCGCTGCTGTTCATGCTGGGTCTTTTGTTCCCCATTGCGTACAACTTCGGCACCAACATCTTTCTGGGCCAGATCAGCTACATCACCGAAGCACTGGCCACCGTGCTGCAGCTGGGTGTCACGATGGACTTCTCCATCTTCCTGCTGCACCGCTATCAGGAAGAGAAGGAGCTGCGCTCTTCCAACGAGGAGGCCATGTCCAGCGCCATCTGCAAGACCATGACCTCCATCTCCGCTTCCAGCCTGACCACCATTGCAGGCTTCCTTGCACTGTGTGCCATGCGTCTGACGCTGGGCCGCGATATCGGCCTTGTCATGGCAAAGGGCGTTGCCCTCGGTGTCATCTGCACCGTGGTCATCCTGCCCTCCCTGATCCTTACCTTTGATAAATGGGTGGAAAAGTACAAGCACCGCACCGTGATCCCCAAGCTGAAAAAGCTCAGCTACTTTGTCTCCAATCACTCGGTGCCCATCGTGGTTATCTTTATCCTCATCCTCATCCCCTTTGCCATCGCGCAGAACAAGACCGAGGTCTACTACACTCTGTTCGACTCCCTGCCGCAGGACCTGACCGGTATCGTGGGCACCAACAAGCTGGGCGAGGACTTCGGCATGACCACCAGCCACTTCATTCTGGTGCATGACGACCTGACCGCCACCGAGGTGAGCGACCTGTGTGATGAACTCAAGGACGTGGACGGCATTACGCAGGTGGTAAGTCTGGATTCCATCACCGGCCCGGGCTTCCAGACCGAGCTGCTGCCCGACAGCATCATGGAGATCCTGCAGTCCGGCGGCTACAAGCTGATTTTGGCCAACAGCTCCTATAAGACAGGCACGGACGCCATCAACAACCAGCTGGACGAGATGATTTCCCTCATCAAGACCGTTGACCCCGAGGGCGTCATCACCGGCGAGGGTGCCATGACCAAGGACCTGATCGAAGTGGCAGATGTGGACTTCAAGAATGTCAACGTCTGGTCCATCATGGCCGTTCTGGTCATCATCGCCGTTTCCTTCAAGAGCATTTCCATCCCGGCGCTGCTGGTGGCCAGCATTGAAGCCGCCATCGCCATCAACATGGGCATCCCGTACTTCACCGGTACGCAGCTGCCCTTCATTGCAAGCATCGTCATTGGCACCATCCAGCTGGGTGCTACCGTGGACTACTCCATCCTGATGACCACCCGTTACCACGAGGAGCGCGCCTTTGGCCGCACCCCGAAGGAAGCCGCCCAGCAGTCGCTGGAGCACTGCAGCCAGTCCATCCTGACCAGCGGCCTGACCTTCTTTGCCGCCACCGTCGGTGTGGCTGCCATCAGTAAGATGGAGCTGCTGAAGAGCATCTGCCTGCTGATCTCCCGCGGCGCACTGATCAGCATGGTGGTCATTCTGGTGATGCTGCCCGCAGCCCTGATGCTGTGCGACTGGATCATCCGCCACACCACCCTCAAGTGGATGGTACCCGAATCCGCCAACGCCAAGAAGTCTGAAAAGGAGTAATTACGTTATGAAAAAATCGCTTCGTTTCGCCAGTGCGGCGCTGGCTCTCACCCTCGCCGCAGGCTGTGCAATGCCCGCATTTGCAGCTGGTAAGAGCAGCTTTTCCAAATCCGAGACCGTCTATGCTGTGATGAACGGCGACGGTTCCATCAAGAGCACCACCGTCAGCGAGCACCTGTACAGCGCCTCCGGCCTTGCAAACGTCACCGACAAGACCACCCTGACCGACATCCAGAACACTGAGAGCGATGCCGAGTTCACCCAGAACGGGGAAGAGCTGGTGTGGAACACCAACGACACCGATGTTTACTACAAGGGCAATACCGACAAGGCCCTGCCCATCGATGTGAAGGTGACCTACGCTCTGGACGGTCAGGAAGCCGTCCTTGAGGACATCATTGGCAAGAGCGGCCACCTGACTGTGACCGTCAACCTGAAGAACAACGAGACCGACACCGTGAACGTGAACGGCAAGGACCGCACCATCGTCACTCCGCTGATCACCGCTGTGGGTGTCATTCTGGGCGGGGATGCTTCCAACGTGACCGCAGAACACGGTATGATCGAAAGCGCCGCCAAAAGCAGCGTTGCCGCCTTTGTCACCCTGCCGGGCGTGAAGGATTCCCTGTCCGGCCTGCTGCCCGATGAGGTGAACAGCATCGAAGACTATCTGCAGGACACCGTGACTGTGGAAGCCGATGTGGAAGACTTTACCTGCCCGCAGGTCATGGTGGCCTGCGCTACCAGCACGGCCGCTCTGGGCACGAGCAACGTGTTCGACCTGAGCAGCATCAACGACCTGACCGACGGCATCAACCAGCTGAACGATGCCATGAGCCAGCTCATGGACGGCGCTTCCCAGCTGGTGGACGGCACCTCTCAGCTGGCAGGCGGTGTTCTGGCTCTGCTGGACGGTGCCAACACCCTGAACAACGGCGCTGCCGCTCTGGACGACGGCCTTGGCCAGCTGACCAACGGTCTGGACACCCTGAGCGCCAACAATGCAGCACTGAACGCCGGTGCGCAGCAGGTGGCGGACGGTGTGCTGGCTTCTGCCAACAAGACCCTGAAGGAAGGCGGCCTGATCGACGAGGACATGACATGGTCGAACTACGAGGCTGTGATCGACAATATCCTCACCATGAACGACAAGACCCTCGCTGCCGGACGCCGCAAGATCGTGCGCACCGTGTGGGAGCAGGCTCCCAGCTTCAAGGACAGCCAGCTGGATCTGGCCCTGTACCTGTCCGCGACCAAGACGAACCACGATCTGGAAGCAGCCCTCAAGCTGATGCAGAACTTTGACGCTTCCATGCTGACCGGCGCTCTGGAGATGGTGACCAATGCCGATGCCAAGAACACCGCCAAGGCCGAGCTGAAGTATCAGGTGGAGAACAGTCAGGATATGGCCGATGTCCGCGCCCTGAAGACCAGCCTTTCTCAGATCCAGTTCTTTGTTTCCAGCGTGAACCAGTACACCGCAGGCGTGCAGACCGCTGCGGACGGTGCCCACTCCGCAAAGGATGGCAGCGCACAGCTGGCTGCAGGCACCAAGACCCTGTATGACGGCGTGAACACCCTGAACACCGGTGCAGGTCAGTTGAATGACGGCGCAGGCCGGCTGAACGACGGTCTGAACCAGTTCAACGAGGAAGGCATCTCCAAGCTGACCGGCGCGCTGGATCAGGATCAGCTCCATGGCCTGAAGACTGTGCTGGACGAGATGACCGACCGCCTGAACGACTACACCAGCTTTGCCGGTGCACCGGACGATGCCGAGAGCAGCGTGAAGTTCGTCTATAAGACCGCCGAGACGGCTGCCTCTGTGGACGTTGCGGCAGCCGAGACCGAGACCGTGAAGGAAGGCAATATCTTTACCCGCCTGTGGCAGCGCATCGTGAACCTGTTCAAGTTCTGATAAGACATCTTCGAGAATTCATGTTGAACCTCTTTCCATAGAGAAGGGGCTGTTGCAAAACAGCCCCAACGAAAAAATGAGATAGGCTTCCCCGAAAGGGGCTGCCTATCTCATTTTTTTTTGAGATCTGCCTTTGAGTTTTCAGCGTTCTGCCCGTTTTGTACGGTGAATGCGGCTGTTTTCAACATTTTAAAGAGACGCTGTTTTGCAACAGCCCTGCGGGTGATGGAATGGCCCGACTCGTGTCCGGCAAGAAAGCTGCCCGCCCACGATATGCAGTTTACTTGCGTGCGATCATTTCGGTGTAAGCCAGCACCAGCGGGCCGACACCCTTGGCATCGTTGCAGACCACCGGCTCGCTGAAGTAGTAGGCCAGAGAGCCGTCGCGGTGATCCTTGCCGCCAAGACCCGCCACCAGGCAGATGCCGTCCAGCTGCAGACTGCCATCCGGGTTCTTGGAAAGGTACTTGTCGCAGGTGCCGTAGAAGGCCTTTTCGGCCCATGCGGCCATGCGTTTGGGCAGGTAGCCCAGACGAACGCCTTTGAGCACCGCGTAGGCAAACAGAGCGGTGCCGCTGGTCTCGAGGTAGTTGCCCTCCACACCGGGGTGGTCCATCACCTGCCAGAACATGCCGGTCTCCTCGTCCTGGAATTTGTGCACATCCTCAATGGTCTGCTTGAGCATTGCCATGATGCCGCGGTACTCGTTGTACAGCTGCTCATCCATCCGCTCCAGCACGTCCACCATGGCTACCATGAACCAGCCCATGGCACGCAGCCAGAAGTTGGGGCTGCAGCCGGTGACGGGGTCGGCCCAGTACATCTGGCGGCTCTCATCGTAGCCGTGGTAGTACAGGCCGGTCTTTTCGTCCCGCATGTGCTTTTTGATATTCATGAACTGTTTGTAGCTGTCGATGCAGCCCTGCATCTTGTTAAAGCGGGTCTCGTACTCCATGTAGAAGGGCTGGGCCATGTAGGTGCCGTCCAGCCACACCTGCCACGGGTAGATGTCCTTGTGCCAGAAATTCCCCTCTTTGGTGCGGGGCTGGGTGGCCAGCTGGCTGCGGATGGTCTCGATGGCCTTGCGGTACTTTTCATCCCCAAAGATATCGTACAGGGTGAACAGGTTTTTGCCCTGATTCACGTTGTCCAGATTGTACTCCTTGGGGTCGTAGGTCTTGATGGAGCCATCCTCCTGCACAAAGGAATCAATGAAGCTCTTGGAAAAGTTCAGATACTTCTCGTCGCCGGTGGTCTTGTACAGACTCAGGCAGGCCGTGATCATGCAGCCGTCGATGTAGTTCCACTTGTTGGGCTTGCCGCTGCGCACCTTCTCGATGTTCCACATGGGTGCTTCGGCGCTGGAATTGGCGATCAGGTAGTCTACGTAATCGCCCAGCATGGCAAGAATTTCTTCATGGGTCATGGTATCAGTCCTCCTCAAAATGGCCGACATTTGCAAAGTGCAGGCGTTCGCCCTCGTAGCCTTCGATCTTCACGTTGTGCAGGTCGATCTCCTTGACGTTCTCGGCGTAGATGGCCAGCTTCTTCACCAGAGGGCGGTTATCTGCCATAGCGGCCTGACCGGCCTCGGCATTGGGGTCAAAGGTGATAGTGACGTTCTTCATGGAAACGCGCTCAATGGGCTGCTCCGGCAGGCCGTCGAAGTAGCATCCCGCGAACTGAGCGTCGGTGGCGACGATGTCCTCCATGGTCAGGCTGCCCAGCTTCGGGGTGTACTCGTCCACGGGCATGGCATCGCGGCACTGCACATAGGGGCCGTGGCCGTCCGGGTCGCAGAAGTAGAACATGTTGATGACGAAGGGTGCCTTGACACCGCGCATCTCCACGTTGCGGAACACCAGCCCGTCGATGACGGCGGTGTTGCCGCGGCCGCGGCGGGTCTTGACGCGTAGGCCGCGGTCGGTGTGGTCCATCAGGCACTGGGTGACCACCATATCCTTCACGCCGCCGCTCATCTCGCTGCCAATGACGATGCCGCCGTGGCCTTTGTCCAGCAGGCAGTTGCGGATAACGGTGTGCTCACAGCTCTTTTTCAGCTTCATGCCAAGGAATACCTTGCTGGCCTTCATGGCAATGCAGTCGTCGCCCACATGGATGTTCACGCCGATGATGCGGATATACTCGCAGCTTTCGGGGTCAATGCCGTCGGTGTTGGGGGCATTGTAAGGATTGTTGATGTTGAAGTTCAGCAGGTCAAGGTGCTTGACAAAGATGGGGTGGATCGTCCACGAATAGCTGTTCTGCACCGTGATGCCGTGCAGGCAGATGTTCTCGCTGTCCACAGCAGCCACAGCGCGGGGCCGCCATGCGATGCGCTTGATCTTGGGCGTTACCCACCAGTCGCCGTTCTCGGCATCGCAGTCCAGCGTGCCCTCGCCGGTCACAACGACATCGTGCACCTGCGTGATGTTCAACAGACCCGCAAAGCTGTCCAGCGGGTTGCCCTCCCAGCCGGTCAGGTAGTATTCATCCACCTCGTTCTCGCTGGGGATCACGCCGGGCAGGATGGGGTAGTGGGTGCGGTCGTTGTCGCCCAGCAGCACAGCGCCCTTTTCAAGATAGAGGGTGGTGTTGCTTTTCAGGAACAGGCTGCAGGTGCGGTAGCGGCCTGCGGGCACGTACACTGTGCCGCCCTTGGGGCAGGTGGAAAGAGCCGCCTGCAGCTTGAGCGTGTTGTCCGTGGTGCCGTCGGCCACCAGACCGTAGCGGGAAGCATCCACAAAGAAGGTCTCGGCCTCGGTGGTAAAGATGCAGGTCAGGCTTTCGCCCTCGGCCTGCACACCCACCGTGTACTCAGTGCCGGGCAGCAGGGAGAACAGGGAGAACACGTTGGTCTGGCAGGCTTCGTAGACGGTCTTGCCGTTCAGGGTAACGGTGAACGGGTGGGCCGGACGATAGCACAGGCCGTTTTCCAGCTCGAAAACAGCGCTGCGCGTCATGGAACGGATAAGCGACAGATTCATGAGAGAACCTCCTGATGGTTTTGTCTTGCCCGCAGGGTGCAGGCGTGGTATGATGGGGAAAATACAAAAATGAGGATTTTTTTATGAAACCGGAACGGGAAAAAATCACCGGCAAAGTGGCCGCAGCCACCCTGCGCCTGAATATCGGCCGCTACGAGCTGCCGCCGGATGAGGACACCTGCTATCTGCTGCTGGTGTCGGAGGGCAGCGTCACGCTGGAATACGAGAGCGGGAATGTGCTGGTAAACCCCGGCAGCGCCGTGCTGCTTGGCCCCGGCGGCTGCAGCTTTGCACAGACCGGCAGCGCCGTGCCGCAGATCGTGGGATGCCACTTTCCGCTGGGGATGCTGCATGATTTGAAAAACACAGCCGGGCGGGATTTCGGCCGCCTGTTTGCGCCCGGGGAGCGCACAGTGCTGTATGCACCGGTGCAGTGGCAGAGCCGCATCCGTACCCTGCTGGAAATGATGGCCAGCGCCAGCACCGAGCAGGATTACCCCGGCCCGCTGTACCTGCTGCTGATCCTGCACTATGTGGAGCAGGAGTGCATTGCCGAGAGCAGCGCCGTGGCGCGTCCCCACAACGAAACGGTGGAGCGGATCTGCGCCTACCTTGCGGCCAATTACCGGCAGAAGTTTTCCCTCACCGAGGTAGCGGCGCAGTTTTATCTTTCGCCCTACTACCTGAGCCGTTTGTTCCGGCGGGTAACGGGCCAGTCCATCGTGGATTATATCAACAACCGCCGCATCGAAGCGGCCCAGAAGCTGCTGGAAACGACTGAGCTTTCCATCAGTGCGGTGGCCGAACAGACCGGCTTTGCCAGCGCCGCCCATTTCCGCCGGGTGTTCCGCGATGTGATGGGTACCGGCCCACTGCAGTACCGCAAAGGACATAAGAAATAAGAAACACCCCCTGCACCATCTACGGGAACGGCACAGGGGGTGTTTGTTTGTATCAGATGATCTTACGCTGTGCGGGGAAAGGGCTTAGCCCTTGACGGCACCGGCAGAGATACCTTCAACGAACTGGTCCTGTGCACAGAAGAAGACGATCAGCTGCGGCAGGATGGAGATGAGGGACAGAGCAAGGATCTTGTTCCATGCGAAACCGGTATCACCGTCCATGGACAGCTTGACGAACAGGGACATCGGGTACTTACCGGGAGTGCTGACGTAAAGCAGCGGACCCATGAAGTCGTTGCAGCTCCACATGAACTGGAACAGTGCGCAGGACACCAGAGCGGGGCCAAGCATGGGCACGATGACCTTGTACAGGGTCTGGAAGGAGGAGCAGCCGTCGATGGCAGCGGCTTCGTCCAGATCACGGGGGACATTGCGCATGAACTGCACCAGCTGGTAGACGAAGTAGGTCTCGGTCGCAAATGCGCAGTGCACCCAGATAGCCAGATAGAAGGGGCTGTCCAGCCAGCCGAACTTGTTGTACAGCAGGTACTGCGGCACGTTCAGAACGACCTGCGGCAGGAACAGGGTGGCCAGCATGATGTTGAACATCAACTTACGGCCGGGGAAATCGAAGCGGCCAAAGCCGTAGGCAGCCACACAGGCGGAGACCACCGTGCAGATCACCTTGGGGATGACGTAGCTGTAGGTGTTCAGCATGGCCTGCAGGATGTTGATGGAACCGCCGAAGTTGTTCAGTGCGCCGCGGTAGCCATCCAGAGTGGGGTGCTTGATCCACAGGCTGATGCCTGCAAAGATCTCGCTGTTGTCCTTAAAGGTAGCGCTGATCATCCACAGCAGGGGATAGATCATGATAACGCCGACCAGGATCAGGACGAAATACTTGAAGAAGGTTGCAATTTTGTTCGATGTTTTCATTCCCATACTGGTCACCTTACCTTTCGTCAGAGTAGTAGACCCACTTCTTCTGGCTGGTGAATGCAATGATCGTCAGGATGCAGACGATGATGAACATGATCCATGCCAGAGCGGATGCCATACCCATGTCATAGGACTTGAATGCGTAGTTGTAGACCAGCAGAGAGATCAGCGTGGTGGAACCACGGGGGCCGCCGTTGGTGATGATGTAGGGGCCATTGAACTCCTGGAAAGCCTGGCAGATCTGAGTGACCAGATTGTAGAAGATGATGGGGGTGATCATCGGAACGGTGATGGAGAAGAACTGACGCCACTTGCCGGCACCATCAATGGTAGCGGCTTCGTACAGGTCTGCAGGCACACCCTTCAGAGCGGCCAGGAACAGCACCATGGCGGAACCAAACTGCCAGATGCGCAGGAAGCAGATGATCCACAGCGCGTAGCTGGGGTCAGACAACCACTCGGGGCCCTGCACCAGACCAAAGGTGACAGCGCGCAGCACGGTGTTGAGCAGGCCATCCACGCTGAACACAGCCTTCCACAGAACGGCGATTGCAACAGAGCCGCCCAGAATGGAGGGAATGTAGTACACCGTGCGGAACAGGTTGACGCATGCAATCTTGAAGTTCAGGATGTATGCGATGAACAGCGCAAAGACCAGCTTCAGAGGCACGGTAATGAAAGCGTACTTGAAGGTGATGAGCAGCGCCTTGGTGATCTTGGTGGTGGTAAAGGCCGTGATGTAGTTGGCCAGACCAACGAACTGGGTGCCGCTCTTGAAGAAGTTCATATCGGTGAAGCTGTAGTACAGCGACTGACCAAAGGGAACTGCCTTAAAGACGACGAAGCCGATGATCCAGGGGATCAGATAAAACAGACCCTGATATTTGTCCAGCCACTTCTGGAACGGGGTGCGCCCGACGGCGGGAGCATTGCTTTCTTTCATCTGGGAAATCCTCCTTTTTAAGGAATTTCGGAGCATGAGACGGACGAAGGGGGTAACAGACCGGATACAGCTTTGTCAAGAATTTGTAACATATTCCTGACAAAAAAGGGGCATCTGCCGTATGGGCGGCAGGTGCCCCTCCGTTTTGGTCAAAGGGTGCCTTTTATGATATGTACGTCACCGCACACAGCGGCACTCTGAAGAAAAACTTAGCCGATGGTGTAACCAACAGACTCCATGCCGTCCAGCAGGGTGTCAACAACATCTGCACCGGAAACGCCGTCGTAGTCAACGGTGTCGAACACTTCCTGATAGATGCCGGTGCCGGAAGCCTTCAGGTCGTTGTTCTCGAACAGGGGATCCAGCTTGTTGGTGGTGAAGGCCATGACCTTTGCATTTGCCTCAGCAACCAGATCCTTGACAGCGCCGGCTTCCTGAGCAGCAGCCAGACCAGCCTTGGAAGCGGGAATGCCGCACTCGGAACCCATGATGGCAGCGCCCTTGCCGTTGTTCAGCAGGAAGTCGATCAGGGTAGCAGCCTCAGCAACGCACTGGCTGGTCTTGGTGATGGCCAGACCCATGGAGACCTTGGAGAAGCCGCCGTTGTTGTCGCCGAACTTGATCTCTTCGCCAACGGTGAAGCCGTCCTTGTTGGCATCATCCAGAGCGGAGGAGTACTTGGAAGCAGCGGAATCCCACTCGAAGATACCTGCGATCTTACCGGTGATCCACTCGTTGGACTGGTGGGTAGCGGTATCGGAGTTAGCGGAGTAGTAGGTCTTCAGGTTCATCATGACGTGGCCATCCACCAGGCTCTTGATGAAGTCGATGCCCTCAGCGATCTCGTCCTCGGTGTAGTTCAGGGTAGAGGTGACGGGATCAGCCCAGTCCTTGCCGTACTTGGACTCGAGGTAGAACACCATCAGGATCATACGGTCGTATGCGCCCAGATGCATGGGGTAGTAATCGTCGCCCAGCTTCTCCTGGAATGCCTTGCCGGCAGCCATCAGATCATCCAGAGACTTGGGAACTTCGGTGATGCCAGCCTTGTTGAAGGTGGTCATGTTCCAGAAGAAGATACGGCCGGTCATGGAGACAGGCACGCACTGCTGAGCGTTTGCAACGTAGCAGGCATCCAGAGCAGCGTCATCCCACTGGGTCAGATCCAGAAACTTGGAAACGGTGTTCAGATCCACGAACTTGCTGCCATCAGCAGAGTAGTTGTACAGCCAGTTCCAGTTCACCTGGCACACATCCTGTGCGTTGCCAGCGATGAAGGCAGCTGCCATCTTCTCTTCCCAGCCGGACCATGCGGCGAAGGTGGGCTCAATGGTGATGTTGGTGTGCTCAGCCTGGAACTCCTTGATGGCGTTCTGGTAAGCCTCGTGACGGCTGTCGCCGCCCCACCAGCTGATGGTCATGGAAACAGGGCCGTCAGACAGTGCCAGGCTCTCGTCTGCAGAAGCAGCGGGAGCGGAAGAAGCAGTGGAAGCAGCAGAGCTGGATGCAGCAGAGTTGCCGCCGCAGGCAGCCAGAAGGCCGGCAGCGCCCACAGCGCCGGTGACCTTCATAAAATCACGACGAGAAATTGCCATGCTCATTTTTGTTCTCCTCCTAAATACAGAAAACATCATCTCGAACGGGGGTTCTGCACATACCCCGTTGTATACAATTATGATAACAAAACAACAACCAAAAAGAAAGACGCAAATTGCAGATATCTAAACAAAAAACGTACAAATATTGCTCTTGTTTTCACGCGAGAATTGATGCCTTTGCTGAAATGAATAAACTTGGCTCGAAAAACTGTGCAACATGTATATTTCGCCATTTTGCATAGAAAACTGGGATGTATCATAGGGGGAACGTCGAATTTTGCAATAATTTTGTAAACATTCGGTTTTGGAATATGGAACTGTTGCATACATTGTGGCAGAGCAACACATTAAAATGGCCCGGATGCGGGCTTGCAAACTGATATATCAATAGTGCAAAAAATGTGCACTCTGATATATCAATCGCGTGAAGCAGGCATCCGGCACCGGTCTGCAGGCGTTGAAATCGGTGCTTCTTCGCCCTTTTGGGGGGTGAAGAAGCATCGACAGCGACATATTTTGCGCTGCTGCGTGGACAGCGCCTGTGGGCCGGGGAAAAAAAGAAAGACTGCCGTGTCGTTGAACACAACAGTCTTGTATACAAGCTTATTCGACCTGCGAAGCAGCTTTTTCGGCGTAGAACGCGCGTTTTGCCTTGAAGTAGCACTGGGGGCACATGCTCACGTACTGCACATCGTTTTCCAAATCGATGGCCACCTGCTCGCCCTCAAAGACGAACCTGCCGTTCACCCTGCGGCAGTTGCAGATGGCCTTGCGGCCGCAGGTGCAGATAGTCTTCATCTCCTC
>ENA-OPAV01001737-OPAV01001737.1-human-gut-metagenome-genome-assembly--contig:-NODE-1737-length-14130-cov-2.516021_pt1 | contig 14130 bp, 7 predicted proteins | sample MGYA00241056_ERZ501428 | MGnify/ENA primary metagenome ERZ501428 (study PRJEB25962, sample SAMEA2042621) | human gut metagenome | biome: human gut; feature: human-associated habitat; material: faeces... | reverse complement strand
ATGTCAGGGCGAAATACAGTTGCCACTAAGCGATTGCGGTGTCGTAGCACTGGACTACCGCGGCGAAAAAGGTATCGCCACCTCTATCGGACATGCCCCGCAAGCGGCATTGGCCGATCCGGCAGCCGGTTCTATTCTCTCTGTCAGTGAAGCACTGACCAATCTGGTATGGGCACCTATGGCCGAAGGTATGGACAGCATTTCATTATCGGCCAACTGGATGTGGCCCTGCCGCTCTCAAGAGGGAGAAGATGCCCGTCTGTACACAGCCGTAAAGGCATTAAGCGATTTCTGCTGTGCTCTGCAAATCAATGTACCTACAGGAAAAGACTCTTTGTCCATGACTCAGAAATATCCCGACGGCGAGAAAGTAATCTCTCCGGGAACCGTGATCGTTTCTGCCGGCGGCGAAGTTTCCGACGGAAAGAAAGGAGTTTCTCCCGTACTGGTAAACAATGAAAAGACAACGCTCTATCATATAGACTTCAGCTTCGATGCACTGAAGTTAGGCGGCTCTGCCTTTGCACAGTCATTAGGTAAAGTAGGCGACGAGGTGCCTTGCGTACAAGATGCCGAATATTTCCGTGATGCATTCTTAGCTGTACAGGAATTAGTGAAAAAGGGTCTGATCCTTGCAGGACACGACATTTCGGCAGGAGGTCTTATCACCACACTGCTCGAGATGTGCTTCGCCAATGTGGAAGGCGGTCTCGACATCAACTTAGACAAAATGAAAGAAAACGATATGGTAAAAATTCTCTTTGCCGAGAATCCGGGTATCGTGATCCAAATTGCCGATAAACATAAAGAAGAGGTGAAAAAAATCCTGGAAGATGCCGGTATAGGCTTCATCAAATTGGGTAAGCCAACCGACGAACGCCACATTCTGGTATCGAAAGACGGGGTTACTTACCAATTCGGTATCGACTATATGCGCGACGTATGGTATGCTTCCTCTTACCTGCTCGACCGTAAACAATCCATGAACGGCTGTGCCAAGAAACGTTTTGAGAATTACAAGATGCAACCTCTGGAATTCGCATTCATGCCGACTTTCAAAGGAAAACTGTCTCAATACGGCATCACACCGGACCGCCGCACCCCAAGCGGTATCCGCGCAGCTATCATCCGTGAGAAAGGTACGAACGGTGAACGCGAAATGGCTTATTCACTCTACTTGGCAGGCTTCGATGTGAAAGATGTGACAATGACCGACCTTATCAGTGGCCGCGAGACACTGGAAGATGTAAACATGATTGTTTACTGTGGAGGTTTCTCCAACTCGGATGTATTGGGCTCTGCCAAAGGATGGGCAGGAGGCTTCCTGTTCAATCCGAAAGCCAAGGAAGCGCTCGACAAATTCTATGCCCGTGAAGACACCCTGTCATTAGGTATCTGTAATGGTTGCCAGTTGATGATGGAATTGGGACTTATCAATCCGGAACACAAAAAGCAAGGTAAGATGCTTCACAACGACTCTCATAAGTTCGAATCCACTTTCATAAGCCTGACCATCCCGACTAACCGCAGTGTGATGTTCGGTTCATTAAGTGGCAGTAAGTTAGGTATTTGGGTAGCCCACGGAGAAGGAAAATTCTCTTTGCCTTATGGCGAAGACAAATACAATGTAGTCGCCAAATATTCGTATGACGAATATCCGGGCAACCCGAACGGTTCGGATTATTCAATAGCGGCTTTAGCCAGTGCAGACGGTCGTCATTTAGCAATGATGCCACACTTGGAACGTGCTATCTTCCCTTGGCAGAACGCATGCTATCCGGCCGCCCGCATCCATAGCGATCAAGTAACCCCTTGGATCGAAGCATTCGTTAATGCACGCAAATGGGTGGAAGATAAAATGAAATAATACGACTTTAAAGATTATCCCTCTAAAGATAACATTTTCAAAAGCTGTCACTATATGAAGTGACAGCTTTTTTTACATAATGTTTCAAGCAGGCATTCTCTTTTCCTAAAGTTAAAAGAAGTAACCGTCACAATGTACACAATATACAAAACCTTGTACACTTTAATCAAGTAGAAGTATAAAACAGAATCCTATCTTCCTGATTTATTTTGTTATATCGAAAATACTTCTTAATTTTGTAACACAATCATCCCCCCCTTAAAGCTAAGTTTTGTAACTCTAAATGTCTTACTAACATGAAGAAATGGCTTATTATTTTGTTACTATTTCCATTTTCTTGTATAGCGCAAATCTACAAATACATAGGTGTAGAAGATGGGCTGAGCAACAGGCGGGTATATTCTATCCAAAAAGACCGGAAAGGATATATGTGGTTTCTCACTCATGAAGGTATAGACCGTTACAACGGTAAAGAGTTCAAACAATACAAACTAATGGACGGCAAAGAAGAAGTCAACTCTTTACTGAATCTGAACTGGCTATACATCGACACGGAAGGTGTATTATGGGAAATAGGGAAAAAAGGAAAAGTATACCGATACGATAAAGCCCACGACACCTTTGAACTGGTATACAAACTCCCCGTTGTGGAAAACAAAGACATGCCGGCACCTGTCAGCTACAGTTACATCGACAACAGTCATACAATCTGGTTGTGTTGTGAAAAGAGTATCTATCTGTATGATACAAAATCTCAAGACACCACCGAAATAGCCAATGCAATAGACGAAACCATTACGGATATCGCACAAATAGACGAAACACACTTCTTTATAGGTACAGAAAAAGGGATACACTATGCAGAATTGAAACAGGGTACGCTTTCACTCATCCATTGTGATAAATTGGATAAAATCGCAGTACAGATTAATGAATTGTATTTCGATCAGAAAACGAAAAAATTATTTATCGGAACTTTTCAACGGGGTATTTATGTCTATGACATGAATACCAAACAAAGTTTCCAGCCTCAGATAACCCTGACAGACACCAGCATCAATGCCATCAAGCCCTTAAATAACAAAGAACTGCTGATAGCTACCGATGGTGCAGGGGTATTCGAAATGAATATTGATTCCTATCAGGCCAACCCTTATATCGTAGCCGATTATAATAAAAACAATGCTATGAACGGCAATAGTATCAACGATATTTATGTAGACGAAGAAGACCGCATCTGGCTGGCCAACTACCCGATAGGGGTTACCGTACGCAACAATCGCTATTCTGGTTATAACTGGATAAAACACTCCATTGGCAACAAGCAATCACTGATTAATGATCAGGTAAACAGTATCATAGAAGATTCCGAAGGCGATCTTTGGTTTGGCACCACTAACGGTATCAGTCTCTACTATTCCAAGACTAAACAGTGGCACTCTTTTCTCAGTTCATTTGAATCCACAAACAATAAAAATCATATTTTTACCACTTTATGTGAGGTAGCCCCCGGCATAATCTGGGCAGGAGGATACAATTCCGGTATGTATCAAATCAACAAAAAAAGTTTATCTGTCGAATATTTCCCTGTTCTCACATCTGAACATACGCCCGGATAAATACATCCGGACCATTATGAAAGATTCCCGGAATGATATCTGGTCAGGGGGATATTACAATTTGAAACGGATCGACATCACCAAGAAAACGATACGTCTTTATAGCGGTTTGAACTCTATCACCTCCATTGTAGAGAAAGACAGTGCCGAAATGTGGATCGGCACAGCCACCGGATTGTATCTGTTAGACAAAGAATCCGGCGGATTCGAACGCATCAAATTACCGGTCGAGTCAACTTACATATACTCACTGTATCAAGAAGATGGTAACCTCTATATAGGAACCAGTGGTTCGGGATTATTGATATACGATCCGAAAGTAAAACTTTTCACTCATTATCATACGGAAAACTGTGCATTGATATCCAATAATATCTACACCATACTATCCGACCACCATGGTGAGATATTTATCAGTACGGAAAACGGATTGAGCAGTTTCGTCCCAAAACTGAGAACTTTCCATAACTGGACCAGAGAACAAGGTTTGATGACCATTCATTTCAATGCCGAATCAGGTACATTACGGAGCAACGGTTTCTTTGTATTCGGAAGTTCAGACGGAGCGGTAGAATTTCACAAAGACATGAAGATACCGAGAACTTACTCCTCCAAAATGGTTTTCAGTGACTTTAACCTGTTTTATCAGACCGTCTATCCGGGAGACAAAAACTCCCCGCTTCAAACGGATATCGACGATACTCAAGTCCTTAAATTAAAATATAACCAGAACATATTTTCTGTAAAAGTATCGTCCATCAATTACGACTATCCTTCTAATATTCTCTATTCTTATAAGATGGAAGGATTCTACGACGAATGGAGTAAACCAGATGACGAAAACACAATCCGTTTCACAAATCTGAGTCCGGGAGAATATGTATTACACGTGAGAGCCATATCCAACGAGGACAGGAAAATAGTTCTGGAAGAACGAAGTATGAAAATCATCATAGCCCAACCGGCCTGGCTTTCACTGTGGGCATTATTACTTTATGCAGTTGTCTTGGGTCTGATAGGTATCAGCGCTATCCGGCTTATCATGCTGAGAAAACAAAGGAAAGTATCTGATGAAAAGATACACTTCTTCATCAATACGGCACATGATATCCGTACTCCACTGACTCTCATCAAAGCGCCATTGGAAGAGCTGCGGGAAAAAGAACAACTCAGCAAAGACGGCATTGCCAATACCAATACGGCACTACGCAATGTAAACGCATTGTTGCGCCTGACCACCAATCTGATCAACTTCGAACGGGCAGATGTATACTCCTCGGAACTATACATATCGGAATACGAGCTGAATACCTATATGGCAGAAACCTTCAATGCATTCCGCCCCTATGCCACAGTGAAGCATATCAACTTTACGTATGAAAGTAATTTCCGTTACCTGAACGTATGGTTCGACAAAGAGAAAATGGATTCGATATTGAAAAATATCATTTCAAACGCTTTGAAGTACACTCCCGAAAGTGGTAGTGTACATGTATTTGTCTGCGAAAATGACGATACTTGGAGTGTTGAAGTAAAGGATACAGGTATCGGCATCCCGGCAAATGAACAAAAGAAGCTTTTCAAAATACATTTCCGGGGAAGCAATGCCATCAATTCGAAAGTGACAGGTAGCGGTATTGGTCTCATGCTGGTATGGAAACTGGTACACCTTCACAAAGGAAAAATCCATCTAAGCAGTATCGAACACCAAGGATCGATCATCAAAGTAACGTTCCCTAAAGACAATAAACAATTCCGTAAAGCGCATCTGACAACAAAAACCCGCCAGATCGTACAAGACGAACAAGCTATCTATAGTACCAGCGGCACGCCGGACATTTACGAAAAGGCGAAAAAAGAGCATAATGAAAACCAACAGCGTTTGCTGATTGTCGAAGATAATGATGAACTGCGTAACTATTTGGGACATACGCTCTCGGATATGTACACCATACAGATGTGCAGCAACGGTAAAGAAGCACTCACCATCGTAAAAGAATATAAGCCGGAACTTATCATCTCCGACATCATGATGCCGGAAATGCGTGGAGACGAACTGTGTGCAGCAATCAAGAACGATATCGAGACATCACACATTCCAATCATCCTGCTTACTGCATTGAACGATGAAAAGAACATATTGGAAGGACTCAAAATCGGCGCAGACGAATATGTTGTGAAGCCTTTCAACATAGGCATATTGAAGGCAACCATAGTCAATCTGTTATCCAACCGTGCTCTGCTACGTAGCAGATATGCCAACTTAGAACTGAATGACGAGGAAGAGGAAGGAAAATGCCTCAAGTGTTCCGATGATATCGACTGGCAATTTATTGCCACAGTGAAAAAGAGCGTAGAAGAAAATATGGATAATCAAGCTTTCAACGTAGATGTGCTTTGCACATTGCTGAATATGAGCCGTACCAGTTTCTATAACAAAATAAAAGCATTAACAGATCAGGCTCCGGCAGATTATGTCCGCCTAATCCGTCTGAAACGGGCTGCACAACTACTGAGAGAAGGAAAACATTCCATAACTGAAATTGCAGAAATGACAGGTTTCAATGATGCCAAATACTTCCGCGAAGTATTCAAAAAGCATTTCAATGTAAGCCCGAGCAAGTATGCCAGAAAAGAAGAAGAACAGACCAATAAAGAAGATGAACATTTATCTTGAATTATTCGGTATCTTTTTTAAAATAGGTGCCTTTACAATCGGTGGCGGTTATGCGATGGTGCCACTTATAGAAAACGAAATCGTAACCAAACGAAAATGGATTGCTCAAGAAGACTTTGTCGACTTATTAGCCATCTCACAATCGGCACCGGGTATTCTGGCCGTAAATATTTCTATATTCATCGGATACAAATTAAGAGGAATACGGGGAAGTATAATAACAGCATTAGGCACCATACTACCCTCATTCATCATTATTCTGGCCATTGCCTTATTCTTTCATAATTTTAAGGACAATGTTATTGTGGAACGTATATTCAAAGGAATCCGTCCGGCGGTAGTTGCCCTAATCGCTGCTCCAACATTCAGCATGGCAAAGTCCGCCCGAATCAATCGCTATACAATATGGATTCCCATTGTATCGGCATTGCTTATTTGGCTATTAGGCTTCTCCCCCATCTGGATTATCATTGCAGCAGGAGTGGGAGGTTTCTTATGGGGAAAATTAAAACAGTGATTAGCGATAAGTGATACGCAAGCTGCGCTGCAATATTGGCCAATGCTAATCACTACTTATCATTAATCACTGATTGCTTATTACTAACCAGTTTTGAAGTCTCCCCCCCAGCCCTCTCCGTGGGAGAGGGAGCTAAGTTGGTTTTGAATCGATTCAGAAGACAGAAGAACAAAAGAACATATTTCTTGTATAGCCTTTACAGGCAGCTTATTTGTTCTTCTGTCTGAAAAAAAATAATCAGTTCATGTCTAATCATTAATCACTAACTTTATGATCTATTTACAACTCTTCTATACTTTCTTCAAAATCGGACTCTTTGGTTTCGGAGGTGGATATGCGATGCTCTCTATGATACAGGGAGAGGTGGTGACCCGTTACGGATGGGTCAGTTCTCAGGAATTTACAGATATTGTGGCTATCAGCCAAATGACTCCGGGTCCTATCGGTATCAATGCAGCAACCTATGTAGGATTTACATCAACGGGCAGTGTATGGGGATCAATTATCGCTACCTTTGCAGTAGTACTACCTTCATTTATTTTAATGTTGACAATCAGTAAATTCTTTCTGAAGTATCAGAAACATCCGGTAGTAGAATCTGTATTTAGCGGCTTACGGCCGGCAGTCGTAGGATTACTTGCATCGGCAGCATTGGTACTTATGAATGTAGAAAACTTTGGTTCGCCAACTAAAGATACTTATACATTCGTAGTGAGTGTTATCATCTTCCTAATAGCCTTTGTAGGAACAAAAAAATACAAAGCAAACCCCATATTAATGATTATTGCTTGCGGAATTGCCGGACTAATACTTTATTAAAAGAGGGGAGATGGGAGAATGGAGAGGAAAGAAGTACTATGCAGCGTGATAGCACAGCCTATTTCTCTCATCTCCATTCTCCCATCTCCCTTTTTCGATCTCCCTTTATTAGAGTTTTACTTTTTTGCTTACCGATTTAGATTCGTTATGCAAGCGGTCGAGTGCTGTTACGACATAGCGATATTTAGTCTTACCGTTTTCATAAGGCATCTTGTAGAAATTATTACGAGTAACAGCTACAATATGGGAAGGATCTTCAAGATCAACATCTTCTTTGTTATCAAAGCGATAAACCACATACTGAACAGCTTTGTCCATTTCATCCTCTGCTTTCGGAGCAGTCCAGAAAAGCAGATAGCCGTCGGCGGTCCATACCTTCTTTACCTTACGCACTTTATCAGGTGCTTTATTATCCATAAAATCAAAAACAGGAACAAGCGCGGGATATTTGTGATATTCCTGTACCAAAGCATCACGATATTTTCCGGCATTTTCTATTACAGCACTGGCCGGCCATTGGCAACTTCCGCCAATCGTCTGATAGGCACGTTGCAAAGCCATCTTACGCGGTAACTGATTGATTGAAGAATTATCAGGATCGGCATGCTGAACGGTATTCATCACAGACTGCCCGATAAACAGAGGCCGGTTTTCCGTATTCTTTGCCCACCATTTGACCAATGTTTCATAATCGGCACGCGGATGTCCTACTTCCCAATAAATCTGCGGTATATTATAGTCAACCCAACCTTGACGTGCCCAAAGAAGAACATCTGCATACAGATCGTCATAATTCTGCAATCCGTTCGTTTTACTTCCAAGCGGGTCACTGCTTTCATTCCGGTAAATACCAAAAGGACTGATACCGAATTTCACCCACGGCTTTATCTCACGGATCGCCTCATGAATCTTCTTTATCAGAATATTGACATTGCTGCGACGCCAGTCGGCCTTGTTTGAAAAGCCACCGCCATAACGGGCAAAACTGGCATCATCCGGAAAATCCTTACCGGAAATCGGATAAGGATAAAAATAATCATCCATATGAATCGCATCCACATCATAACGGGAAACAATATCGGTAATCACCATACAAATGTGTTTACGGCTTTCGGGCAAAGCCGGATCAAAATACAACTGATTGCCATAAGTAACAAACCACTCCGGATGAATGTTATAAACATGATTGGCAGCCAAATCGTTATTCTGATTAGTTTTCGTCCGATAAGGATTAATCCATGCATGAAATTCCATCCCACGTTTATGACATTCATCAATCATAAACTGCATAGGATCCCAATAAGGAGAAGGCGCCTGACCTTGTATTCCTGTCAGAAAACGGCTCCAAGGTTCCAATTGTGAAGCATACAAAGCATCGGCTTCCGGGCGTACTTGAAAGATAATCGCATTAATACCGGCACCCTGCAAAGAGTTCAGTTGTCCAACAAGCGTCTGCTTTATTTTTTCAGTAGACATTCCTTTAAATTGTCCGTTGACAGTCTGTATCCACGCAGCGCGAAACTCACGTTTCGGATGGGCATTGCCCGGCGTCTGTGCCTTCACTCCTACTGCAAGGAGTAAGGCCAACAAAATAGTAAAGGTTTTCAGATTCATATGTTTATTCTCAATCTATGTATATGACCGCAAAGATAATACAATCTGAATTATCTCCAACTATCCGACAGGCCATTCCACTACAAAACGTGCTCCATCCAGATAAGTCGTATCCAGATATATTTTTCCGTCTACAATATCCATAATCTGACGGGCGACGGCAAGCCCCAGCCCTGTGCCCGGAGTAAAATTATCAACCTTGACGAACCGTTCGAAAATGGATTCTTTATACTGCGCGTCAATGCCCGGTCCGGTATCTTCGACTATAAAACGGACGAGCCGTTTCTGTTTATCCTCCGTATAAGACAGGCGGATGATACCGGTTTCCGCAAATTTTCCGGCATTAGCAAGCAAAGCAAGGAGTACCCGTTTCACCCACGGATAAACAGCCAACATCATTACCGGTGCCAAAGAAGGAACGTATTGCAATTCGACCCCCTCTTTGACGGACGGAAGTATTTCAGAAACACACTCCTTGCAACAGGTATCCACATCAAAAGAACGTTTAGGCATGTCCTCCGTCAGAGAATCCATATCGGCTATATCCACCACATTATTTACCAGATCGAGCAGATAAGCATTACTGCTTTCTATCTGTGCGGCATATTCCCTATTCTCCTCTTCGCTCACACCACCGGCAGCTATTAACGAAGAAAAACCAACAATAGAATTCAGAGGGGTACGAATTTCATGTGTAATATGCTGTATAAAAGAGCTTTTTATCCGACTGGCTTTTACTACAGCCTTATTGGCCGCATCGAGCTTCTTATTCATTGCCAATGTCCGGATATAAAAATAGGAAAGGATGATCAACAGAATCAGAATACAAGTACTTCCCGTAAGAACGGCAATCAAACGGTTCCGGTTGACTTCGGCACTCAACTCCAACTTCTCCATTTGTAGTTTGTCTACATCAAACTGAATCGTATATTTGCTTAATTTATCGTCCAGTTCTACCGAACGGACAGAATCATTCACCTGATTATAGTAAGTATAGGCTTTACAGGCTTCCTTAAACCGTCTCATAGACTCAAGACATTGTGCTTTAAACAACAAATTGGAAGGATAACAGGCCCCGATAGACTTGTGGTAGTTTTGCAAAGAATCCAGATAAGACAAAACATCGTCAACCTTTCCCATGGTTCGGTAACACATGATTTTGTATCCGAACCATGCATCTTTTGCCGTGCAATCCGGATGTTTCAAATAAAACTCATCAGTCTCATGCAAGTATTTTCCGGCAGCATTTTCTCCCTTACCGGCAAGAGTAGCGATGACACGAAACTGTAAAAAACGCATATAAAGAGGAGCACGCAACTCTTTTCCCGATGTCTTTATTTCCGTGGCAATCTTTTCTAACCGATCGAGGTATGAATGCACGTTTTCATACTCTTGTCGGGCAAGGTAAGTCTGCACAATATTCAAGCAAACCACGTAGGCATCTTCGTAGTATTTGGCTTCCTCAAAAATCTTAAGAGCATTGTTATAATATTCAATACAGAGTTTGACGTTATTACTAAATACCCGATGATTATATCCGATACACATTTCACCGCAGGCTTGCCCGTAACGGCTGTTATTCTTCTCTGCATCTTTACTCAGCAGTTCTGTTTCCGCTATCGCTTCGTCTTGTTTTCCATTTTCGGTCAATCGTTGAATGTAATGACGCCACAACTGATAACGTTCATCCTTTTTATTACGCCTTGTATACCAGTCCATCAACTCATATCCCACAATTCTCAAACTATCCACTTCGCCCAACCGATAATAATGGTCGAACAGTTCGGAATAAGCCGCTTCCATTTGAATAGAATCATTTAAATCCCGTGCTAACTGCATCCATGCGGTATTCACCGGTACAAATCCACTTTTTCCTAACAAATGCCGGGCACTATCGGCCAAGACTTCCAAATTCTTTGTTTTGTCTATGCTCCGTATAGGGAGGTTATATGCAAAAAGAAGAATGACTAAACAGGAAATAACCCGAATACGTTTCATAAGCCAATTCTTTTATTTTCAAGACTTAATGTCGTGACTAAATTACTGCTTTTATTAACAACCGGTCATGACTTATTTCAAATTATAACATATCTTAACCTGTCGGACAAGTCGCTTCCTGCTACGTCCTGCCGATAAAATCGCTAACTTTGCCGACCATCTATAGAAAGGAACATTATATGTCAGAAAATAACTTCATATCGATCAAAGGAGCCAGAGTTAACAACCTGAAAAACATTGATGTAGATATTCCACGAAACAAACTTGTCGTTATCACCGGACTTTCGGGTTCGGGCAAATCATCACTGGCATTCGATACACTTTACGCCGAAGGGCAAAGACGCTATGTCGAAAGTCTCAGCAGTTATGCCCGGCAGTTTTTGGGACGAATGAGCAAGCCGGAATGTGATTTCATCAAAGGTATCCCTCCTGCGATTGCTATTGAACAGAAAGTAAACAGTCGCAATCCCCGCTCGACCGTAGGTACATCGACCGAGATTTACGAATACCTGCGATTACTGTATGCACGTGTAGGAAAAACATACAGCCCGATAAGCGGTCAGGAAGTAAAGAAACACTCTACGGAAGATATTGTAAACTGTATGCTTTCCTATCCGGAAGGAACACGCTATACTGTACTCACCCAAATACTCCTACGCGAAGACCGTAGTATAGAACAACAATTAGAACTAGACCTCAAACAGGGATTCAACCGGATCGAAGTAAACGGAGAAATGGTCCGTATCGACGAATACAAGCCGGGAACAGAGGACACGGTATACTTATTGGTAGACCGTATGGCGGTGGCCGACACGAAAGATGCCATCAGCCGTCTGACGGATTCGGCCGAAACCGCTATGTATGAAGGAGACGGCATGTGCATGTTGCGTTTTTATCTGCCGGACGGAACAACCCAATTACATACATTCAGCACTAAATTCGAAGCCGACGGTATCACGTTCGAAGAACCGAACGATCAGATGTTCTCATTCAATTCTCCTATAGGAGCTTGCCCCGTATGCGAAGGCTTCGGCAAGGTAATCGGTATTGACGAGCATCTGGTAGTGCCCAATCGGTCACTCTCCGTTTATGACGGAGCAATCGTATGCTGGCGTGGCGAAAAAATGGGGGAATGGAAAGATATGGTAATCCATAATGCAGAAAAAGCCGGTCTGCCGATATTCACCCCCTATTTTGAACTGACGGACGAACAACGCCGCATGTTGTGGGAAGGAACTAAATATTTCGAAGGTATCCATGCTTTCTTTAAGATGCTGGAAGAAAACCAATATAAAATACAATACCGCGTAATGCTTGCACGCTATAGGGGAAAGACACTCTGCCCCAAGTGCCACGGCACCCGACTGAAACCGGAAGCGGGATACGTTCGTGTAGGCGGACACAGCATATCGGAATTGGTAGACCTGCCGATCACAGAATTAAAAAAGTTTTTCGATACCCTTCAACTGGATCCGCACGACACCGAAGTCGCCCGCCGTATCCTATTGGAGATCAACAGCCGGATCCGTTTTCTCATCGATGTAGGATTGGGATACCTGACACTAAACCGTCTTAGCAATTCGTTATCCGGCGGTGAAAGCCAACGTATCAATCTGGCCACGTCTTTGGGGAGCAGTCTGGTAGGCAGTCTTTATATTCTCGATGAACCGAGCATCGGATTACACAGCCGCGACACCGACCGCTTGATTCATGTATTGCGCGAGTTACAGGCATTGGGCAATACGGTAGTGGTAGTAGAGCACGACGAAGAGATTATCCGTGCAGCCGACTATATTATCGATATCGGTCCGAATGCCGGACGCCTGGGAGGGGAAGTAGTCTACCAAGGTGACATGAAAAATCTGCAAAAAGGCAGCAACAGTCATACCGTACGCTACCTGTTGGGAGAAGAGCAAATTCCCGTACCCGATCACCGCCGTCCCTGGAATAATTACATTGAAATAAAAGGAGCCCGGGAAAATAATCTGAAAGGGGTTGATGTACGTTTCCCATTGAATGTAATGACAGTAGTAACCGGCGTATCCGGTTCTGGAAAGAGTACATTGGTTCGCGATATCTTCTATCGGGCATTGAAACGGGAACTGGATGAATGCAGTGATCGCCCGGGAGAATTTGCTTCGATCGGGGGCGACATCCGCAACCTGCGTAACATCGAGTTCGTCGATCAAAACCCCATTGGCAAATCCTCACGTTCGAATCCGGTAACTTACATCAAAGCATACGATGAAATACGCAAACTATGGGCTGAACAGCCTTTAGCCAAGCAGATGGGATATTCAGCCGGATTCTTTAGTTTCAACAGCGAAGGAGGCCGTTGCGAAGAGTGTAAAGGAGACGGAACCATTACCGTTGAAATGCAGTTTATGGCCGACTTGGTGCTCGAATGTGAATCCTGTCACGGAAAACGCTTCAAAACGGATACCTTGGAAGTCAAATTCCACGAAAAGAACATTTACGACGTATTGGAGATGACCGTAAACCAAGCCATTGAGTTCTTCACTGAGCACGGACAGAAGAAGATCGTTAAAAAACTGACTCCATTGCAAGATGTAGGATTGGGGTATATCAAACTCGGACAGTCTTCCTCTACTCTATCGGGAGGTGAGAACCAACGTGTGAAACTTGCTTATTACTTAAGCCAGGAAAAAGCAGATCCTACTCTGTTTATCTTCGACGAACCGACTACAGGGCTACACTTCCATGATATCCGAAAATTACTGGACGCATTCGACGCCCTCATCCGTCGGGGACATACCATTATCATCATTGAACACAATATGGATATGATAAAATGTGCCGACCATATCATCGATCTTGGACCGGAAGGAGGAGATAAAGGAGGATATATCGTAGCCACAGGAACCCCAGAAGAGATAGCAGCCTGCAAAAACAGCTATACGGGGCAGTTTCTACAAGAAAAACTATAGGCCTCTCCCCCACCCTCTCCGTGGGAGAGGGGGTACAGATACTATTGTTTATTAATCAGTTACAAAACTAA
>ENA-OPAV01001722-OPAV01001722.1-human-gut-metagenome-genome-assembly--contig:-NODE-1722-length-14251-cov-2.843829_pt1 | contig 14251 bp, 11 predicted proteins | sample MGYA00241056_ERZ501428 | MGnify/ENA primary metagenome ERZ501428 (study PRJEB25962, sample SAMEA2042621) | human gut metagenome | biome: human gut; feature: human-associated habitat; material: faeces... | reverse complement strand
ATTAAAACCTTTTTCCCCGGATTTAATACCTTTGCGCTCTCACCCATAAATCCCACACCGCAGAAAACAACGACATCTGCTGTTGTTTCCGTTGCAAGACGGCTTAAGTAGTACGAGTCCCCGATGTAATCTGCAATTTCCTGCACGGCATCTTCCACATAGTAATGTGCAAGAATGACTGCATTTTTCTCTTTTTTCAGTTGCTTAATTTCCTCTGTTACCGCGTTCATCATTTACCTCATTTTCCTGTATAAGTGCTAAATTTTTTGTTGGTAATTATATCACGTTTCTTTACAGGTGACAAGACAGTTGTAAAATCATTTTACAAAACACCCGTCTACCGCCGTTTTAAGCCTGTTTCTGTGTGGTATAGACACGTGCCGGAAATGTAATTGTAATCGTTGTACCTTCGCCCTGTTTACTGTCCACCTTTAACGGATACTGATCCCCGTAATACAGCTTTAACCGCTCGTTGACATTTCTTGCACCATATCCGCCGGACTGCACCGTTAAAAAATCTGCCGCCGTCTGCGTATCCATGCCGACACCGTTATCCGATACCGTCAATACTACCAGATAATCTGTGCCGGATTCCACATCTGGTTCTCGACGGGATTCTGTACCGGATTTCGTTTCGGATTGTGTGTCAGATTCCATATCTGTCCGGTGTGTGAGCGGCTTTTGTGCAGGCTCCTGCCAGCCGCGGATTGTAATCCGCCCTCTGCCCTCTGTTTTTAAGTCTATTCCGTGATCAATCGCATTTTCAACCAGCGGCTGTAAAATCAGATTCAGGGATTCGTACTGTAAAATTTCCGCTGCCACATCTATTTCCACATCAAAATCCCCGTCATGCATAAGCTGCTGGATTTGCAGATAGGAGCGTACATTGCTTAATTCCTGCTCTAATGTCAATGTGTTTCTTCCTTTGTTTAATGAGGTTCTGTAATAATTGGAAAGTTCAAGTGTAATCCGGCTGATGTCCTCCTGCCCGCTCTCAATGGCTTTCCAGTTAATCAGGGACAGCGAATTGTATAAAAAATGCGGATTTATCTGCGCCCGGAGTGCCTGCATTTCATATTCCTTCTGATGGATTCTGCCCTCATAAACCTCGGTAATTAAGGTGCTGATGCGGCTGACCATATGATCAAAGCCGTTAATTAATGCACCGATTTCATCGTTGCTGTCACTGTGGACACGTACTGTGAAATCGCCCTGCTCCACCTTCTGCATATTGTGCTGTAACAGCTCAATTCTCTCTATTAAAAAGCGTGAGGTCGATATCAGTGCAAGCACTGCACCGGCTATAATCACCGTCACTGCCACAAAAATCATGCGCATCATCGGCTTTGCCGACTGGATAATCAATTCTGTCGGTTCATACATATAAATCGTCCAGTCCGTTGTCGCAAGCGGTGTACTGATAACCGTGTAATCGCCGCTGCCGTCCCGTATTCCACAAAAGTCTGCAAAATTTAACGCCTTATCCACATTTTCACCGGTAAAGCTGTGGAATTCGTACACCTCGCTGCCCGCAGAATCGACAATATAAATCCCGTAGTTTTTCTGCGTATTTTCTTCAAGTGCTTCAAACACCTTATCATAATCCACTGAAATGTATAAAATGCCGAGTTTATTCTTCTGATAAAGCAGTGACATTTTTCGTGCCGATGACAGCGTGTGCGCCGAGCTGTCCGCAAACCACTGAATCGTTGTATGTTCCTTTGACGTATCAAACCACGGTGCAGCTTCTATTTCTGACAGCGGTGCAAGCGTGGTATCGTGCTTTACCGTGCCTTCAGCGTAAATCGTCACCTGTTTCACGTCTTCGTGGAAATATTTAAGCGACGATAGCATCGGGTCAAACAACAGCACAAGCTGGTCGTACATTTCATAATCGCTTTTATAGTCGTAGCTGACAACCCGCGAAATCGTTTCATTAAAGGTGATGTAATTGGACAGGTTGTTATACACCTCTAACTGGGCATCAATGCCCGCTCCCGCCTGATTGACAAAATTCTGGATACTTTTCGTATCGCGCTCAATTAAAATATGCTTCATCTGCCCGTAGGAAAATGTAAACAGCACAATAACCGGCAGTACTGCCGTGAGCAGGTAAATCCCTGCCAGCCTGTATTTCAACTTCATATTTTTTATATTCATCTTAAATTCCATTTCTGAATTTCTGAGGACTCACCCCATAGCACTCACGGAAACTCTGGCAGAAGTACGAAACATTCTGATAACCGCACGCTTCGCTGATATTTACAATTTTCATATTTGTATTTTCAAGCATATCCTTTGCCTTTTCCATGCGGTACTGCTTGATAAATTTACTTAAATTCTGTCCGGTTTCTTTTTTAAAAACCGTACTTAAATAACTCGGTGCCAGATACACAATGTCTGCAAGCTGTTCTACGCCCAGTTCATCCCCGAAATGCGTATAAATGTACTTTTTGACTGTTTCAATTTCTTTATGCTGTGTCTGCGGATTTTTTGCAAATGCCACTTCCAGCTTATCAATATGGCTGTTGACAATCGACACAATACAGTTAAAATCCCCGGACTTATATAATGTATCAATTTCCTTATTAAATTCCTCTTCCCGCGTCTCAGGCAGATTCTGATAGAAATCTTTTAACAGATTAGAAAAAATAAATTTAATATAAATCTGTGAAAAATATGATTTTTTGCGGTACTTGGCACACATTCTGTCAAAATGCTCCCGGAGCGCCCGGATATCTTTCATCTTAATATCCTGTTTCATCTGTTTCATGAGCGTGTCGTCATCAATCTGCACCAGCACCGGTGTTTCCTCACTGATATCCTCAGAATACACATACACATCAGGGCGGTAAAACTTATTTTCCATCAGGGCTTCAAGCATATCCATTGTCTGCGGTATTTTTTCATAATCGTCAATTTCGCCTGAAATTGCAAAATGACAGTGTTCGCCGTATTTTTTGAAAACGGCATCATGCAGCTTTTGTGCCGTCTGCTGCAGGGTCATGTAATGCGGACTGGCATTTAATAAAAGGACTGCCTGCTGCGGGTTTAAGTTTAAATACTGATATTCTTCACCCATATTTTCTTCAAGTATCTCCGCCTGAAAATCAAGCGCTTTTTTCCCAAAAAATTCACGGTCAAATTCAAGAAATACAATCCGGTGGAAGTGATTCCAGAAATTTTCTCCCGCAAGATTTCCTGCCAGTGTATGCACCTGTTCTGCACTGCCCCCATTAAATAAGGTATATAAAAGATATTCCCGCATATAGCTGCTCTGCTGCAGACGTTGTTCATTTTCAACATACTGCTTTTGCAATTCTCCTGTAACCTTCTCTATGGTCTGTGCAAATTCCTGTGGATTGACCGGCTTTAAAATGTAGTCCGATACGCCAAGACGCACTGCCAGCTTGGCATACTCAAATTCATTATACCCGCTGAATATAATTGTTTTTAATGTAAACCCCTCTTCTTTGGCTGCTCCAATAAGTTCTATGCCGTCCATAAACGGCATTTTTACATCGGTCAGCAATATATCTATCTTTTTTCCCTGATTGCGCATTGAACAAAGCTGCTCGAGTGCTGCTTTGCCGTTTGGTGCTTCATAGATTTCAAACGGCTCTGCCTGCTTCTTTAACAGAAATTTAATTCCGTTACGTTCAATCTTTTCATCATCCACTATTAAAATTGTATACATACCATTCCCCATTCTGTCCATTTACTATATAGCCAGTATACCACACCTTCCATTTAATGTAAAAAATAACTGGCTTTTGAACTGCTAATATACTATAATGTCGCTATGAAAGTGCCTTTGCTCGCTTTCTGATGATAACAGTGTGCTATATATCAGGCACAGAAATGAGGTCTTTATGAAACATATCTTACATATATTCCGCAAAGACGTTACCGGTCTTAGCCGCAATTTATTCGCTTTGGTGATTGCGGGCGGATTGTGTATTATTCCGTCCCTGTATGCGTGGTTTAACATTTATTCCAACTGGGACCCGTATGCCAACACATCTTCCTTAAAGGTTGCTGTCGTATCTGAAGACAGTGGATTTTCTTCAAAGGGAAGCGACCCTGTCAATATGGGAAATCAGGTTGTGGAGCAGCTCCATGACAATACCGGTGTAGGCTGGGTTTTTCCACAGGATACAGATGCTGCTTTAAAAGGGGTATATGACGGCAGTTATTATGCTGCCATTATTATCGGTGATGATTTCAGCCGCAGTCTGTTTGATTTTCTGGATAACGGCATGAATCACCCAAGCGTGACATATTACGAAAATTCAAAGAAAAATGCCGTTGCCACAAAGATTACCGATACGGCAAGTTCTACACTGCAACAGACGATTAACACAGAATTTATTAACGTTGCCGCACAGACGGCATTAAGCGGTCTTGAAAGTATTACTCAAAAGGATTCTTCCATTTCCGATAAGCTGATTGACGATATGAAAACCATTCAGGATAATCTGTCCGGTTATGCCGATACCATTGCCACTTTCCAGAACGGCAATGCTTCTTTATCAGAAAATCTGGAATCCATGAGTTCATTGATTCCGGAATTACAGGATATTTTAGAAAATTCAAAAGATACAACAAAGCTGACACAGTCTGCACTGTCCCGCTCTGTCGATAACATGACCGACCAGCTTGACACAACACTTGCCGCCATGGAAACCATTTCCGAACAGGTGCAGAAACAGTTAGACACAGCACAAAATAAAATCACAAGCGATACACAAGGGGCATCCGATGCACTTTCTGCCGCATTAGACGGCTTAAACTCCCTGCTTGAGCAGAATCATAAACTGGATGACCTTTTAAACAAATTAGATGATCTGGAATATATTGACCATAACATTATTGCACAGATCCGCGGACAACTTGAAGCAATTTCTACTTTACAGGACCTTGCAAAGAATCTGATTGACCAGACTTCTTCGATTGTAAAGGAAACACCTGAAATCGCCGCTGCAAAGGCAGAGGTGCTGCATACCCTGTTATCCTCCTGCCTTAATAAAATGACACAGACCCAGCAGAAGTATCACACCATTGCTTCATCCGGTTTAAGTTCATTAAAAATCACCGTGAACGCAGCTGCGGATTCTGCCTATAAATCACTTGAAAATTCAGGCAGCCAGCTAAACAGCTTAGAACAGATTTTACTCGGAACCAGCAAAATCGCCCTGACGGCAAACCAGACCCTTGGCGATACCGGAACGATTATTTCGGGCATGTCCGATAAAATCCAGCTGATTTTGACTTCCTTAAATAATATTACGGATTCTTCGGCTTATCAGACGCTTTCACAGTTATTACATGCCGATGCGGCCTCCTATGCCGAATTTATTGCAACACCTGTGGAAGTTGAACAGATTGATGTCTACCCGGCAGTCAACTACGGTACGGCAGTTACACCGTTTTACACAGCACTGGCGCTGTGGGTCGGCGGTATCGTACTCGTGGCACTGATGAAAGTACACGTTGACAATAATCCGAAGATGGAACTGATGGCAAAACCGCACGAACTGTATCTGGGCAGATTCCTTTTATTCTTTGTGATGGGACAGATTCAGAGCCTGATTATTGTACTCGGCGATTTATATTTATTAAAGGTTTCCTGTGAACATCCGGGACTGCTCATTTTGACGGCTTCTGTCGCAAGCTTTGTATTTGTCCTGCTGATTTACACGCTGACACTTTCCTTTGGCGATGTCGGAAAGACCATTGCCGTTGTTATGGTTGTTATCCAGATTGCCGGTTCGAGCGGTACATTCCCGATTGAACTGCTGCCGCAGTTTTTCCAGAACGTATATCTGTACTTCCCGTTCCCGTATGCGATTAACGCCATGCGCGAAGCCATCAGCGGCATGTATGAAATGAACTACTTTATTTATATGGGAAAACTGCTGATTTTTGCCGCAGCTTCCCTTTTACTCGGACTGGTAATCCGCAAACCTTTCATTCCGCTCAATCATTTCTTTGAGGAAAAGATGAAAGAAACCAAAATGATGTAATCAATACATATTTGTTAGTGAGGTAGAACTATGACTTTAAAAAACAGCCCTGTGGCAGATGACCTTCTGGCAACACCCATAGCACGGACTTCTGCCAGAAGCCTGTCCGATTCCGGTTCACCGGATACGGATTTTACGGACGTGTCTTCGTCTAAGAACGGACGTGATGAAGATTTTAACGCGACTTTAATGCAGATTCAGGAATTCAGCCATACACTGCATGAACGCAATCAGAAGCGTATTAAGGCGGGACTCTGGTGTATTGCCATTATCCCGATGATTTTCCTTATTTTGCTGCTGCATATGGAGAGTTCAAAGGTTGTGTATCTTTTATTATGGGTAATTTCACTCTTTTTAATTTCTGCATATCTGGTAACGGTCGCTTACATTGATGACCAGATGCAAAAAAAATTAAAACAGCTCGGACTGGATTTGAAAGAGGGACACGACTACCTTGTACAGGATTTACCATCCCGTCTCAATAACAACTTACAGTCTATTATCACTGCTGCAAAGGAGATTAAACTATGAAAAATATTTTTCTTGTTTTTATACAGGACCTCAAACGTATCAGTACCAATGTGGTCGCCATTGTTGTACTGATTGGTCTTACCGTCATTCCATCCCTGTATGCGTGGTTTAACACTCTGTCAAACTGGGACCCCTACGGAACAGATTCCACTTCCCGCATCAAGGTTGCTGTGGCGTCTGATGATCCGGGTGTAACTATTGACGGTGTGACTGTAAATATCGGCGACCAGATTATTTCTAATTTAAAAGCCAATACAACCATCGGCTGGGTGTTTACGGATTCCACGCAGGAAGCCATTGACGGCGTGTACAGCGGCGACTACTATGCCGCACTGGTTCTACCGTCTGACTTTACAAGCGATATGGTAAGTTTTCTCTCGGATTCCCTAGAACATCCGCAGATTCAGTATTACTGTAATCAGAAGAAAAATGCCATTGCGCCGAAAATTACGGATAAGGCAAAAAAAGCAGTTCAGTCCCAGACTAATTCCACCTTTGTGAACACTTTAACAAAAAGTCTTGTAAGCGCCAGCTCCGCTGCTATCACCGTGGATTTTGACAGTCTGACACTGGATGATACCACCGGGAATTCACTCATTGATGTCATATCCGGTAAACTGACCGATGCCTACAATGAATTGCAGACATACAATGTGATGTTAGATTCCCTGATTTCCATTACACAGATTTCTTCCGATGTTTCCTCTCTTGCGCGCAGTTCTTCATCGGATTTACCGGAAACACTGGATACTCAGCAGGAGAACTTGCCGCCCTGCAAAAGCTTCTGGATGCCAATTCAGTTTCTTCCCTGTCAGATGTTTCCGCTTCACTTTCGGAAAATGTATCCTCTATCCGCAGTGTAATGTCTTCCATTTCTTCTTTATATCAGGATATGGACGGCGACATGAACACCTTTACGGATGCGATTACACAGGGACAGGAAAATCTGACACTGACACAGCAGACTTTAAATACACTGATGACTAAGCTTTCCGATTCTATTGAATTACTCAATAAAATCGCTTCCGACCCGGAATATGATTTTGTGAATGAGATTTTAGGCAGTGACCCGCAGACACTGGCAGACTTTATTGCCTCACCGGTAGAAATTACGACCAAAAAGATTTATGAAATTTCAGCTTACGGTTCTGCCGTTTCACCGTTTTACACAGTTCTTTCCATCTGGGTCGGCGGTCTGATTATGGTGGCTATCATTCATACACAGGTAAAAAAATCCAAACATCTGCCAGCCGGTGTAAAGCCGTATCAGAAGTTTTTCGGACGATACCTGACATTTTACTGTATCGGACAGTTACAGACACTTCTGATTGTACTCGGAAATCTGTTTTATATCCAGATTCAGTGTCCGCACCCGGTTTTATACTGGTTTGCATGTTCTGTCACCAGCCTGGTCTTTACGATTTTTATGTATGCACTGACGGTTGCCTTTGGCAATATCGGTGAAGCCCTTGCAATTATTTTCATGGTAGTCCAGGTTGCCGGAAGCGGCGGTACGTTCCCGATTGACGTCCTGCCAAAGGTTTACCGGATGATTTACCGCTACCTGCCATTCCCATATGCCATGGATGCCCTGCGCGAAACGATTGGCGGCATGTACGGCAATTATTACTGGGAATGTATCGGCAGACTCTTTATCTATATTATCATTGCCATTCTCATCGGTCTTGTCCTTCGCAAGCCGTTTGAACAGCTCAATCACTATATGGAACGGAGTAAGGAAAATTCCGGAGTGATGCTGTAGATTGGGCAAAAAAACAACCCGCATTTTCCACACGCTGTTTGACGGAAAGTGCGGGTTGTTTTTTGTCCGGCTTACAGTTTCCAGATGTCAGTGTTGTACTGGCGGATGGTGCGGTCTGAGGAGAAGAAGCCTGCCATCGCGGTATTTATCAGCATTTTTCTGCCCCATGCGGCTCTGTCTTTATAGTCTGCAAGCGCCTGTTCTTTTACCTTTATATATTCCTTGAAATCCAACAGTGTCATGAACCAGTCTTTGCTGATGATTTCATTGTGCAGACGGGATAAGTTTTCTTCATCACCATACTGCTTTAACTCATCTGAAACGATAAAATCAACACATTTTTTTATCATTTCATCCTTTTCATAAAGGTCCTTTGCACAGTAATCGGCATTTTTGTAATGCGCGATGACTTCGTCACTGGATGCACCAAAGGTATAGATATTGTCTTTGCCGACAAGCTGTGCAATCTCGACATTTGCACCGTCAAATGTTCCGAGTGTCAGTGCACCGTTTAACATAAATTTCATATTGCCCGTTCCGGAAGCTTCCTTGGAAGCCAGTGAAATCTGTTCTGAAATGTCGCACGCCGGAATCAGCTTTTCCGCCATCGTCACATTATAATTTTCCACCATGACAACCTTTAAATACGGACTGACATCCGGGTCATTTGCAATCAATTCACCCAGGCACAAAATTAAATGAATAATATCTTTTGCAATCGTATACGCTTTTGCCGCCTTCGCACCGAAAATAACCGTAACCGGAGTATCCGGAATATTTCCGGCCTTAATCTCAAAATATTTGTAAATGACATACAATGCGTTCATCTGCTGGCGCTTGTACTCATGCAGGCGCTTTACCTGAATATCAAAGACGGACTGCGGATTGATTTTTACACCGCATTTTTCCTGCATATATGCAGCAAGACGTTTCTTATTTTCCGCCTTAATTTCAAGCATGCGTGCAATCACATTTTCATCATCTGCATATTTTATAAGCTGCGAAAGTTCCCCTGCTTCCTTTTTAAAATCTGAACCAATCAGTTCTTCAATATAAGCGGCCAGTGCCTGATTGCAGTGCAGTAACCACCTTCTGAACGTAATGCCGTTGGTTTTATTGTTAAATTTTTCAGGATAAATGCGGTAAAAAGATTTCAGTTCTTCCTGCATCAAAATCTCTGTATGCAGCTTTGCCACCCCATTTACACTGAAACCATAATGAATATCAATATGCGCCATATGCACGCGGTCGTTTTCATCAATGATGTAAACGGAAGAATCCGTATAACGGGCACGCACATTTTCATCAAGATAACGGATAATTGGAACTAACTGCGGCACAACCTCCTCAAGATAATCCAGCGGCCATGTTTCGAGTGCTTCTGCAAGAATCGTGTGATTTGTGTATGCACACGTCTTTGTCACCACCTCTGCCGCCTCCTGCATCGTCATCACACTGCCGTCAATATCTTTCTGCGTTGTTAAAATGCGGATTAATTCAGGAATAACCATTGTCGGGTGCGTATCATTAATCTGAATCACCGCAAATTCATTCAGATTCTTTAACGTCTTTCCCGCCTTTTCACATTTCCTGCGGCACTCTGAAAGAATCAGCTGTGCGGCGTTGCTTACCATAAAATACTGCTGGTAAATGCGCAATAACTGTCCGGCTCTGTCGCTGTCGTCCGGGTACAAAAAGAGCGTGAGATTCTTCTCAATCACATTTTTATCAAAATCAATGCCGTCGTGCATCGGTATTTTTTCATCAACCGTGTCGATATCAAATAAATGCAGTTTGTTGACCCTGCCCTCGTAACCTGTCACATCAATGTCATACATTCTCGACATCACGGACAATTTGCCAAACTGTACCGGGTACTGCACATCGGTCTTTGTCAACCAGCTTTCCTTTTGAATCCAGTAATCCGGCTGTTCTGTCTGCTTATTCTGTGCAAACACCTGACGGAACAGTCCCAGATGATAGTTGATGCCAATGCCGTCCCCGTTTAAGTTTAATGTGGCAATGGAATCCAAAAAGCACGCTGCCAGCCGTCCCAGTCCGCCGTTTCCAAGTGACGGTTCCGGCTCCACTTCTTCGATTTGTGCAATGTTCTTTCCGTTTTCCTCTAATTCCTGCGAAACCTGCTCATACAGCCCCAGATTAATCAGGTTGTTTGACAGCAGCTTTCCAATCAGAAATTCTGCGGAAATGTAATACACTTTCTTGCCGTTTTCTTTTTCCTGCCGCTCCTGCGCTTCTTTTCTTTCTTCCGTGACTTTCTTTACCAGTGCCAGCAGTGCTGTATAGACCTGTTCGTTACTGCACTCTCTGACTGTTTTTCCATACATTTTGTTACAAATTTCTGCTATGCTCATACTTCTCTCCACTCCTATTTTTATTTCTGATTATTTTTCGATAATTCTGATTATTATTATATATTTCTAAGATTTTTTATCTTGCATAATTACCGCTTAAAATAATACAATACTATCATACTTTGATATCTTGATATCTTAAACGGCCGGGCTAAATCAATATGAGCCTGCTCATTACCGGAATGGTACAAATCTAAGATATCCGGAATATATAAAATCGGTGTTTGTGCAGTAAATCTGCGGATTGGAGGGGCTATGCACATATTAGAATATGAAAATTACGAAGAAACGAAAAAACACTATGATACGGATTTTTCCTATAATACTTATCCTTGCTCGATTCCGCTGGATTTTCCGTGTGTGCCGATGCACTGGCACCGTGAAACGGAAATTATTTATGTAAAGAGCGGCAGGGGAATGGTCAATGTCGGTGGTATTTCCTACCCGGTTGTCAAAGACAGCATTGTCTTTATTCTGCCGGGCAGGCTTCATTCCATTGCGCAGTATGAATCGGAAGCATTTTCATACGAAAATATTATTTTTGATATGCAGATGTTAATCCCAAAAGAAGGGGATACGATGTCTTTTAACTTTTTTCACCGCCTGCAAAATTTCCCCGAAGATTTTCCGGTTTTAATAGACCGGGTTCCGAAAGCGCACCGCGCTGTTCAAATCTGCCTTGACCGGATTGACGATTTGCGTACCACCTATCCTGCCGGGTATTATCTCGGCATTAAAGGCTGGCTGTATCAGTTGTTTTTTATTCTGGAATCAGAGATTCTTGCACCGGATAAAATGCGTGAAATTACAACTTGTGATTTACCGCAGCAAAAAAACAGTGCTGTTTCCTCCCGGAAAAACGGTTATTTTAAAGAAAATACGAAGGAAAAGCTGTGTCTGATTACCGATTATATTGCAAATTACTACCCACAAAAAATCAGTATTGAGCAGATTGCGGCAGTCTGCGGTTTCAGCAGCTCCCATTTCATGAAATTTTTCAAGCTGTATATGGGAAAGCCCTTTATTGCTTACTTAAATGAGTACCGCCTAATCCGTGCCGCGCACCTGCTGTGTGCATCAGATGATGACATTCTTGCGATTTCCCTGGAATGCGGTTTTGAAAATGTATCTTATTTTAACCGCTTATTCCTGCGCGAATATCATATGACACCGTCCAAATTCCGGCAGGCGCGCAGAAACTGATGCCGCTTTTATATCTTATGCACGTTTTTAAGATAATTTAAAAAACCTGTACACCCTGCCACCACATCATTCCATGTCTGTGTAAAATCCCCGGAATACCACGGGTCTGCGATTGATTTGCCGCGGCGGCTGATTGTCTGGCTGATTGAATTGCTGCTTTTATTTTTAGTCTGAAGCTGACTTCCCTCTTGAAGTTCGTCTGCATAATCTAACAACAGATGAATTTTTCCTTCGGTATCCGCGCCTGTGATACGCTCTGTGTTACGGATGTTGTTGGTATCCGCACAAAGCAGGTAGTCATAGTGATGATAATCTTCTTTTGTCACCTGTCTGGCGCGCTTGCCCGCAAAGTTGGTGTATGCGGTCTTTCCAATCCCATGCTTTTTTAGTTCTGCCTGCGCCGGCGGATAGATTGGATTTCCTTTGCCGTTCCAGATTTCCTCTGTGCTGGTCGCCGCCGAAACGATTTCAAACTGTTCTGTCAAGCCACGCTGTTCCACCATGTCTTTTAATACGAATTCTGACATTGGGGAACGGCAGATGTTGCCGTGGCAAATAAATAGTACTTTAATCATCTTTTCATATCTCCATTTAAGTCTTGTATTTCTTCTCAAACGCTTGATATTTCAGGGTTTTCCGACTTTTGAGTTTTCCTTTCTTTTCAAGGTATCTTCTCAAATCTTCTCGTATTTTCTTGTGTTTTTCCCTGCAATCTTGGTAAATCCGTTGGTAAAGCAAGCGTCCTTACCAACGGGCTTTTTTAACTATTCGCTATCCGATATACTTCTTCCTTTGCATCATCAAAATTCACATGGGTGTAAGTGTTCAAGGTTACACTGATGTCTGCGTGACCCATGATATACTGCAAGGTTTTCGGATTCATCCCGGATTTTGCCATATTAGAACAAAAGGTGTGCCTGCATACATGAGGGGTAACTTTCGGCATCTGGATACGGTAAATTTTATTGTATTTCTGAATAATATGCTCCAGATACTTTTCCCAGTGAAGGGCAACCATCGGCATATCGTTTTTATCCAGAAACAAGAATCCTGCATATCCTTCCACCATCGGTTCAACTTTTGGTGTCTTGCGGTTGGCAATGATTCTGCGAAAACACGCTGCGACAGCTTCCGTCATCGGCACATAGCGGATGCCTTTGTCAGTTTTTGGTTCTTCAATTACATACTGCATCTGTGCAGTACGCTGTAACTGATGGTCTACCTTGATACGCATTTCTCCAAACTCAATCTCCGAAATCGTCAGCCCACAGAACTCTGAAATACGAAGCCCCGTGTGAAAAAGAATATAGATTGCATCATAGTATCTGCTGAAATGCTTATCCTCCTGAATAAACTTCAGCAAATCTCTCTGCTGCTTTCGGGTAATCGCTTCTCTGGTAACAGAATCATTAACAATGACGGATGCCAGCTCAAATTCAAATGGATTTTTGCGAAGCAGGTCATCATCTACTGCCATCTGAAATGCTGGTCTGAGAACTCCCCGGATCGAATGAATGGAACTGTATCCTCGTCCATCAATTTGTTGGAGCTTAATCAACCATGCCTTTGCGTCTGACAAACGCACCTTATCAATTCGCAGATTCCCAAAACTCTCTTTTTTCAGCATATTGATGACCGTTTTATATCCGGCAACCGTATTGTGACGAACTCCTGTTTTCAATGAAACATACTTTTCTACCAGTTCCAAAACAATATAGTTGCCACCGTTGGTTACGATACGGTCAAACAAATCCGCTTCAATCTGTTTTTCTTTCTCACGCAGGGAAGGCTCCCGCTTCTTCCCTTTTGGCATTGGGTCATTCTTGTCCAAACGCCAACTGTATACATTTTTCTCTTTTCCGTCCTCATCAATATAGCGGAACCGATACCTCCCATCTTTACGCTGGTACTCGCCCTCTCGCAAAATCCGATTACGGTTATCTCGTCTTTTCTCACTCATCGTGAACTCTCCTTTCAAAAAAGAGAGCCAGACTTGCGCTCTTATCATAGCACAAATCCAGCTCTCCGCATAGTTATATCATGTGAAATCGGTAAATCTGTCAGCTCTGTTTACACAGCAGTAGCCTGATCCAGATACCTCTCAAATTTCTCACGCTTAATGAGGGCACGATTGCCGTTCATCACATAAAAATCCTCATTGGGATGTGTGTCAATAAGCGTTCTCAATTTTCCTTCGCCGATATGATAATATCTGGCTGCTTCCTCAATGGTAAGCGTATATCTACGCCACACCGGAATATCCGAGTAATTTTTTCCTTCAATATTCATCTTATTATTCGCCATAGGCAGTTATCCTCCATACATGAAAATAGCCAGACAGAGGGTGTCGGCAA
>ENA-OPAV01001709-OPAV01001709.1-human-gut-metagenome-genome-assembly--contig:-NODE-1709-length-14323-cov-2.458438_pt1 | contig 14323 bp, 13 predicted proteins | sample MGYA00241056_ERZ501428 | MGnify/ENA primary metagenome ERZ501428 (study PRJEB25962, sample SAMEA2042621) | human gut metagenome | biome: human gut; feature: human-associated habitat; material: faeces... | reverse complement strand
TGCCGGAATGGTAGGCTATATTACTGCAAGCCTTAAGAATGTGAAGGATACGCGGGTAGGCGATACCATCACGGATGCATCCCGGCCATGCGACAAGCCTCTGCCAGGCTATAAAAAGGTCAATCCCATGGTGTACTGCGGCATGTATCCGGCGGACAGTGCCAAATATCCGGATCTGCGCGATGCGTTGGAAAAGCTGCAGATCAACGATGCGTCGCTGCAGTATGAACCGGAGACGTCGCTGGCGCTGGGCTTCGGATTCCGCTGCGGTTTCTTAGGACTGCTTCATCTGGAGATCGTGCAGGAGCGTCTGGAGAGAGAGTTTCATCTGGATCTCGTGACGACGGCACCGGGCGTTATCTATAAGGTGCACAAGACGAACGGAGAGGTGATCGATCTGACGAACCCGTCTAATCTGCCGGATCCGTCCGAGATCGAGTATATGGAGGAACCGGTCGTTTCGGCGGAGATCATGGTGACGAGCGAGTATGTCGGCGCGATTATGACGCTTTGCCAGGAACGGCGCGGTGTATACAACGGTATGGAGTATCTGGAGGAGACCCGTGCGCTCATCAAGTACGATCTGCCGCTCAATGAGATCATCTACGATTTCTTTGACGCCTTAAAGTCCCGCTCGAGAGGATACGCTTCGTTCGACTATGAGCTGAAGGGCTATGAGCGTTCCGAGCTTGTGAAGCTGGATATTCTGATTAACAAGGAGCAGGTGGACGCGCTCTCGTTCATCGTCTTTAAGGACAGTGCTTACGACAGGGGCAGAAAGATGTGCGAGAAGTTAAAGGAAGAGATTCCGAGACATCTGTTTGAGATTCCGATCCAGGCGGCAGTCGGCGGCAAGGTGATTGCCCGTGAGACAGTCAAGGCGCTGCGCAAGGATGTGCTTGCAAAGTGCTACGGCGGCGATATTTCGCGTAAGAAAAAGCTTTTAGAGAAGCAGAAGGAAGGCAAGAAGCGCATGCGTCAGGTCGGAAATGTAGAGATTCCGCAGGAGGCATTCATGAGCGTCTTGAAGCTGGATGAAGATTAAAGGAACAGATCGGAAAATGCAGCGTCAGTGATGATTCCATTACGATAGAGGTTGGAACATATAGTTCCGATGACGGAACGCTTACACTGAGCGGAGAAGCCATCTCAGGAGATGAGCCTTTCGGATTTGACAAAGCCGGAAGAGCTGTAAATCAAAAGTAATTTATAGAAAAATAGTAATAAAATAAAAAGTGTATAAAACCAGATAGTTCTTTCTTTCATAAGAAAAGGCTATCTGGTTTTTCGCTGCCTACTTAAGTTTTTCACTCAATCAGCCGACATAATAAAATAGCAGGACATTTGATAAGACCGTGAAAATGGAGGAATTTCATGCGGATAGAACAGAATCAGAAAATGGATGCCAATGTAGTGACAGGAAATGCCAGACAGGAAAATGTTGCAGCTGCGAAGAAGGATGCATCCATCGTAAGAATAGAAAAAGACAGAAAGGCAGACCGTCTGTTAGAGCAGCCGACTTATGGCAAGCCGGAAAAAGAGGAAAATGCCTTAGAGGAGATTCGGGAGCAGGCATCTAATCTGGACGCAACCCAGATGAAAAATGAGATGCTTTTTGCATCAGACCATACTACGGGAAAAGACGCAAAGACAATGGAAGAAGATGGATTTTCCCTGACGGATACGGAGATTCCAACAGTAGTAACCGAGACCGATAAGATGAAGATGCGGCTGGCAAAATCAGGAGAGGACATCAGCTATTTCGGGGACGGACTCAGTGATGCCCAGATTGAAGCAATGGCAGGAAGTACTGCAATGGCAAAGCATATTGAGTCAGCTCTTAATACTGTCAATATTCCGGTGACTGAGAATAATGTAAAAGATATTACAGAGACTGCCAATATGATGGAAGAACTTCATACACCGGATGAAGGAAGCATGAAATATATGCTGGATAATGAGCTGCCGGTTACCACTGCAAATTTATATAAAGCAGAATTTTCCGGGAGTGCAACCTATGCCGGAATGCAGCAGATGACAGACCTTGATTATGATGCGTTAAAGCAACAGATAGAAGCCGTAATATCCGAAAGCGGTATGGATGTCAATGAGCAGAATATGGCAGATGGCAGATGGCTCATTGAAAATGGTATTCCACTGACTGCAGAGAATTTAGAGAAGTTATCCACATTGCAGCAGTTACAGCTTCCGCTTGGTGAGGAAGAAATTGTAGCGGTATCGGCAGAGGCAATTTCCGATGGAATCCGTCCGCAGGATGTCGTACTTTCCGGAAATGATTTCAAGGATCAGGCACAGGATGCATTGGACGTCATTACCAATGTAACGGATGAGGAACTTGCCTATGTGGTAAATTCCGGAGAACCGCTTACTATTGAGAATCTGAAAAAAGCTGCGGATGAGATAAAGAACAAGGACACAAAAGTTTCAGCGGCAACGGATAAAACAGCTTATACGAAAAGCGGCTTAGACCTTCTGACTGCAAGAAGACAGTTAGAGGAAACCAGACTGAAAATGACCAGTGAAGCGAACCTTTCTTTACTGAAAAAAGGAATTTCCATTGATACCATGGAATTGTCCCAGCTGGTGGAAGAACTGAAAACACAGGAAAATGAATATTACAGCAGACTCCTTTCCGGGGATGGCATTGCACCAAAGGAAGCGGATGTGGCATTGTTCCGGAATGTCATGGACACATCTGAAGCATTAAAAGCGATGCCGGCATATGCCCTAGGAATCCATCCGGTAGATGAAACAACATTGCAGAGTCTTTATGAAGATGGAGCTGCCTTAAAGGATACCTTTGAAAAGGCAGGGGAACGATATGAGACCATGATGACAGCACCACGTCAGGACATGGGAGATTCCATTTCCAAGGCATTCCGCAATGTGGATGATATTTTAAAGGATTTAGGCCTGGAGACAAGCTATGGAAATCAGCGTGCCGTCAGAATCTTAGCTTATAACCAGATGGAGCTGACACCGGAAAATATTGCGGAAATGAAAGCTGCGGATGAAGAAGTGCAGCGGGCATTTGACCATTTAAAACCGGCAGTTGTTCGTACCATGATAAAAGAAGGCATGAATCCGCTGGATATGAGCTTTGAAGAGATAAACACCGTATCTGAGCAGATTCAGGAAGAACAGGGCATTACCGAAGAGGAAAAATTCAGTAAATACCTTTATAAATTAGAGCAGAATAAGGAAATCAGCGAAGAAGAACGAAGTGCTTATATTGGTGTATACCGGCTGATCCGTCAGGTAGAAAAGACAGACGGCGCAGCAATCGGAGCCTTGCTGCAGCAGGGCGGAGATATTACATTGCGTGGACTTCTGACCCAGGTTCGTTCCGCAAAGCATGGTGCCATGGATTATCAGGTAGATGATGATTTTGGAGGCGTACAGACCAAAGAAGGAGCCGGCATTTCCATTACGGAACAGATTGAGGGAGCGTACCAGAAGAACAAGCTTTCTGATGTGAAAGATGGGCTGGTACCGGAGAAGATTGCACCTTTTATGGAAGATGAAAAATGGCTTTCCATGACACCGGAAGAACTTGCAGATGCCATGAAAGAAGTGGAGCAGAAAGATGAAACAGAGGCAGCTTACCGGAAGGAACAGGTACAGGAGCTGTCCCAGGCAGCAGCGGCACCACAGGAAGTCTATGAGTGGTTAGAACAGCTTGATATGCCGGCAACCGTCAACCGGGTGCTTGCAGCGGCAGATTATATGAATAACCGGAATCAGGTATTTAACCGTCTGTTTAAGATGGCAGACCGGAGCGAAAATCTGTCAGAGGAACTGGAAAATATCAAAGAAAAAATATTTTCTGATTTTGCAGAGGCAGTTAAGACACCGAAGGAAATGGCAGAGGCCCAGCGGAAGCTGGCGGATACCGCAGAGAATGTCATGAAGACCATGATGATGTCGGAGAATAATCTTACAAGCCTTGATTTGCAGGAGCTGAAAATGATGCATACCCAGATTGCATTGGGAAGTGCGGCAGCAAAGAAAGAAGAATATGCAGTTCCGGTGCTGGTACAGGGCGAGACCTGTAACGTTTCACTTAAGATTGTCCGTGGTGAAGAAAAGAAAGGTCTGGTGGATGTTGTTTTTGAGACAGACCGGTTAGGAAGGGTGGCAGCACAGCTTCGTGCCGGAAAGGAAAAGATTTCCGGTTATATTGCAGCAGAAGCCAAAGAGACAACGGCATTATTTGAAAGCCATGCGAAAGAGTGGGAAAATCTTTTTGCACATGAGCCGGGACAGGAAGTCAGCATCAGCTATATGACCGGGGAAATAAAGAAGGATGGAATCCATCACAGCACAGAAGTTTCTTCTGAAAATACAGACAAGACGGAAGAAAAGAATTCTTCAGATACGGAAATTCAGACAAAGACACTTTATGGAATGGCAGAAAGTTTCCTAAAAGCGGTTAAGTCCTTAGAAAGGTAGTCCGATATAGAATACATAAGACATGGAACGTCGATAGACCGCAAGGATGCGAGCATGAATGGAAGAAAGGAATTAAGATAAATGAAAGTAAACCATAACATGTCAGCGGTAATTACAAATAAACAGTTATTGCGTACAGAAAATAAAGTAACCGAGGCAATGGAGCGTCTGTCCTCCGGATTAAAGATTAATCATTCCAAAGATAATCCGGCAGGTATGGCAATTTCCAATAAATTAAATTTACAGATTGAAGGACTTGACCAGGCATCCCAGAATGCGTCTGATGGTATTTCCGTATTACAGACAACCGATGGAGCCTTAAATGAAGTGACTTCCCTGATACAGAGAATGCGTGAGCTTTCTGTACAGGCAGCCAGTGATTCCAATACACCGGATGATAAGAAAGCAATTCAGCAGGAAGTAGAAGAATTAAAGAAAGAAATTAACCGTGTCAGCAAGGATACCGAGTTCAATACTAAATCCTTACTGGATGGCAGCATCCAGCGAAGAGTATATGGAACCAACGCTACAAGAATGGCAGTATCCAGTAATGTAACCGCAGCAGATTATACCGTAACCATCAATCAGGCAGCTGAGACTGCAAAGAAGGATGCAGATACCGTTGCATTTAATGATATGACAGCAACAATCGGAGCGTCCGGTAAAATGAAAATTAACAGTTCATCCGTAGAAATAGAAGCAACCGATACCTACGAGCAGGTCTTTGAGAAAATCAGGACAGCCGGTGAGTTAGGCGAGACTACCGTAAAAGCAGATGGCGGTAAGCTTTCCTTTGAATCCACTGCATATGGCGAGACAGGCAAAGTAGAAATCACAATCAGCGATGCTGCGTTGGCAGCACAGCTTGGATTTAATTCCATGACACCGGCAGTATCTTACGGAACCAATGCTGAGGTAGATATTCATGCTGCAGGAAGCGGATTTTCAACCACTGCAACTGCCGCAGTCGATGGCAATAAAGTAACTATTACAGACCGTGATGGATTTGAAATGTCTTTTCTTACCAAGAGCGGACTTGCCGCAGGAAGCACTGCTAAATTAGAAGTGACCGACATTGGAACCATGGATCTTCAGGTAGGAGCCAATGAAAACCAGACCATTAAAGTAGATATTCCTGAGATTGATACCGAGACCTTATATCTGGATGATTTAGATGTAACAACTGTAACCGGAGCAGACCGGGCAATCGTTGCATTAGATAATGCACTGGCAAGAGTATCTTCCGTACGTTCTGCCATTGGAGCCTGTGAGAACCGTCTGGATTCTACTGTAGGAAGTCTTGATGAGACCAGCGAGGATATGACATCTGCACTTTCCCGTATTTCAGATGTAGATATGGCAGAGGAAATGACCAATTATACACAGCAGAATGTATTGTCCCAGGCAGCAATTTCCGTATTGTCCCAGGCAAATGACATTCCACAGCAGGTATTACAGTTACTTCAGTAATCAAAGGAGACTGTCATGGATAGTAGAACGAAGCAGGACTTTACCAGAAGGATTACCCAGAGTAACCGCAGTGAACTGGTAGTGGTCTTATATGATATCTGCTTTTCTTATCTTGATGAAGCAGAAAAAAATCTGAAGGAAAAAGATTTTGATGTATACAAAGAAGCCGTCCGGAAAGCTGATGCAGTGATTGGAGAACTTCAGGCGGCATTGAATTTTCAATATGAACTTTCCCCACAGCTTTATCCGCTTTATTCCTATTGCAGAAGAGAGCTGATGCGCAGTATGTATCAGCGGAGCGGTGACGGCATTGCCCATGCAAAAAGAGTTCTGAACGGTTTGTATCAGGCCTTCTGCGAGGTCGCAAAGCAGGATACCTCAGAACCCTTAATGCACAATACCCAGCAGGTATATGCGGGTATGACGTATGGAAAAGAACAATTAAATGAAAATTTTCAGGAGTCAGATACTTCCAGAGGATTCTTCGCATAAGGATCCTCTGTTTTTTGTTTTAAGCGGCGCAGCAGAAATTTATATTTAAGCTGCATGGCATTTACTTCATAAATATAGGCATCAATCAGATCCGGTTCTACAACATTCTGAAAATTCGCATATGCGAAGTCCAAGTCATTCTTTGTCCGGTTTAAATCATCTAAAAGTAAGCGGTAGCCGGCATCCGGCGCAGGTGTGTTTTTTACAATTCCAAACAATACGATCCCCACTTTCTTTATGGAAAATAAATCCTCTTTTTACTAAGTATAATCAGAAAAATCCAATCTATACAAAAAAAGGAATATTTTTTTTGCAGAAAAATATGTTAATGGTAAGGAAATGGATACTTGAAAAGGATTTTAAGCAGTGTAATGAGTAAAGAAACAGGAATTATGGTGATTATAGGCATTTGTCTGCTGGTTTTGTTTATCGGAATCTTAAAACAAAGGGCAGATCTTGTCTTAAATTTTGTTGTCCGGATGGCAGCAGGAGCGGTGGCAATTGTCTTTTGCAACCAGCTGCTTTCGAAGAATGGCATAGATATTATGGTGGGACTGAATCCATGGAGCCTTACAACGGTGGGACTGCTGGGAGCAGGAGGATTTACCCTGCTTTATGGAATTATGGCATATCGTCTGATGTAATATTTTGTGGAATGTGACGAAAGAAAAAACTTTCCCAATTCGACATGTACAAGGTCATGGGTACATCGTATAATGCGATTACAGCGAAGGGGGAAGGAATTATAACAATACTGGTGATAATCATGCTTGGACTGGCAGTTTGCTTTGACTTATGGAAGTCAAAAATACCGAACTGGCTGACGGGCATGGGGGTGATGACAGGATATGCAGCACATATCCGGGGAGAAGGAGAAAAGGGAATTATACTGGTAACAGTAATGATGTTAATTCCTGTGATTCTATTCTATTTATTATTCTTGATGCATGCAATGGGAGCCGGAGACATTAAGCTTTTTATGGCACTCTCCTGCATGACAGATTATTCTATTGTGCTTCACACAATTATTTTTTCCTTATGTTTGGCAGCAGTATACGGATTGTTCCGGCTGATAAGGCAGGGAACATTACTACAGCGCATATTGTATTTTAGAACTTATATGCAGAGCAGTCTGGTGAGAAAACAGTGGGTGCCTTACCGGGAGCAGTCCGGTATGGATGATTCCTGCATGCATCTGGCACCGGCGGTACTGGGCGGCTATTTACTGACATTGGGGGTGGTGTAATGAATCAGATATCAATTGCAATCTGCGATGCGGACAGTGCCTATGGAAATAAACTGGCAGAATATCTTCTGGAGACAGGAAATGTGGCAAAGGCAGAAGTATATACAGACTGGAACAGTGTGGAGGCAGATTTAAATGAAGAAAAAAGAGATATCTGGCTGATTAATTCAGGGCTGTTGAAAGAAGCAGAAACCCTTCCTTTAAAGAAAGAAATGGTATGTCTGGCAGAAGAACGGCTGGGAGCAAGAGAGGCAGCATTGCCGCATATTTATAAGTACCAGTCTGCCAATGTCATCCTGCAGGAAATGTATGCATTACTGGCGGAGCGTCCAACGGAAATCTGTCTGCGGGGAAGCAGGAAGGGTCGTACCATAGGACTGCTGTCACCCTGGTATGACGGGCTGTCTTTATTGGCAGGACTGGCTGTAGCACAGGTTTTGGCAGAGAAGGGAAAGGTTTTATACATTAATACCAGAGGATATTGCGGCATGAAGCTGCCGGAAATGGAAGAAAGCCATAATTTATCCGATGTTTTGCTATCTCTCCGGCTTGGAAGTACCAATGGGGGTGCCAGCGTGATGAGCGGAATTACTACTGTGGGCGAACTTGGCATTATGGTTCCGGTAGAACAGGCAGTTTTATTGGGTGAAGTAAAAGCACAGGATTATCACAGACTTTTAGAAATTATCTGGCAGGAATTGTCCTTTGATTATGTGATATTAGAGATACAGCCGGAGCTTGCTGATACGGGAAGAATTATCGAAGAGTGTGACAGGGTGTATGCATTTTTAAAGCAGGAATATGGAATGGATACAGTAGAGCAACAGCTTATGTCACAGGAAGTAAAAGGAAAGATTCAGATTATAAAGATTCCGGAACGATTGCAGACAGGTGAAAGATATGAAAATTCCGGCAGTCCGGTTGCAGCAGCAGGCTATTTCAAAGAGTGGATAGCGCAGGAAATAGAAAGAGAAGAAGGCAATGAAAAAGGAATGCCTTAGGAAAGAAGTAGATAAGGAAATGTATAAGAAAATGTATTGGGGAAAGGCATTCAGATGGAGACAAAGGAGAATTTAAAGGAACGCTTGAAGCATCAGGTAATGGAACGGATGGACATTTCAAGAACCATGGAAGATGAAGAAATCTTAGAACTGGTGCAAAAGACTTTGGAAGAAGACAGCCATAGAATGCCTATGAGTATTTCCATGCGGCAGAATCTGATTCGGGAAATTTTTCATTCCCTGCGGAGGCTGGATATTTTGCAGGAGCTTATTGAGGATGCTGACATTACAGAAATTATGGTAAATGGGACCAAAGGAATCTTTTATGAAAAGGCAGGGAGGCTTTATCAGTGGGATAAACACTTTACATCAGAAGAAAAGCTTCAGGATGTCATACAGCAGATTGCAGGAGGCAGTAACCGTATGGTAAATGAATTACATCCTATTGTAGATACCAGACTGCCGGATGGCTCCCGGGTAAATATTGTCTTAAAACCTATTGCCATAGATGGAACAGCGTTGTCCATCCGCCGTTTTCCCAAAGAGCCTGTCCGGATGCAGACACTGATAGAATGGGGGTCTATTTCAATGGAAGTGGCAGATTTTTTAAAGCATCTGGTATGTGCCGGTTATAACATTTTTGTGTCAGGAGGAACAGGAAGCGGCAAGACAACATTTCTAAATGCCCTGTCGGAATTTATTCCAAAAGAAGAACGTGTGGTTACCATTGAGGACTCAGCGGAGCTGCAGTTGCTTGGACTACCCAATCTGGTGCGTCTGGAGAGCCGGGATATCAAGCTTCCGGGGGCAGAGGAGATTACCATCCGGCATTTGATAAAAAGCGCACTTCGTATGCGGCCAAACCGGATTATCGTCGGGGAATGCCGTGGGGCAGAAGCACTGGATGTCCTGCAGGCAATGAATACAGGACACTCCGGCAGCCTGAGTACCGGACATGCCAATTCGGCAATGGATATGGTAAGCCGCCTTGAGACGATGGTGCTGATGGGAATGGATATGCCGCTGGCAGCAATCCAGAGTCAGATAGCATCGGCCATTGATATTATCATACAACTTGGCAGAATCCGGGATGGCAGCAGAAAATTGCTGCAGGTTGTGGAAGTGAAGGGGGTAGAAAATGGCAAGGTATGTTTACACGAGCTCTTCCGGTTCCAGGAGAAAAAAGAACAGGGAAGCATCGGCGGAATCTGGGAGAAGAAAGGAGAACTTCTCTATCAGGAAAAATTACAGGCTGCCGGATTATCGTAAATATCATTTTAGGAAAAAACAGTTTTTATTATATGTTGGAGAATTTCTGCTGCTGGATATTCTGATAGGCTGGCTGTTTTATCAGTCCACTCTGGCAATTCTTACAGGATTTGGTTTATGTCCAGTATTTCTTCGAAACAAAAGGAATTCTGCTAAGATACAGCGCCAGAATGATTTAAAGCTTCAGTTTAAGGATGCACTGCTATCGGCAGCAGGAGCAATGCGGGCAGGATATTCCATTGAAAATGCGTGGCGGGAAGCAAAAAAAGATGTGATACAGCAGTATGGCATGGAAAGTGATATGGCGGTGGAAATGCGCCAGATGATACACCAGATGGACTGTAATGTGCCATTGGAGCAGCTGTTAGAGGATTTTGCAGAGCGGAGCCGGATAGAGGATGTAGAGCAGTTTGCGGGAATTTTTTCTTATGCCAAGCGGAGCGGCGGGGATTTTACTGCAATTATGGGAAATACAGTTCGGCAGATGGCAGACCGGATGGAATTGCAGGAAACCATAGAGACAGCATTGACAGCAAGGAAGATGGAACAGAAGGTAATGAATGTAATTCCCTTATTTATACTGGCATTTGTCAATGTGACATCGGGAAGCTTTTTGGAAGCATTGTATGGGAATGTGGCGGGGGTGCTGATTATGACAGGGTGTCTTATTCTCTATGGACTGGCATATCTTTGGTCAGAGAAAATCGTAAGACGTATTGGAGAAAGTATATGTTAAAGCAAATGAAGAAGCAAAAGAAAAAGCTGGCAATTCTGGTACTTCTGGCAGCAGTTTTACTGGGAATTGCAGCGGAGTGGATGCAAAAGCAGGAATCTCATTTTAAGGAGAACTGTTTAATAAGAAATGAACCGGGGGAAGGAGACCATCAGGAATCTTTAAATTATATAGAAGAAGATAGTGGGGAAAAAGGGCAGATTGTATTAAATCTGCAGGAACGTACTTTAACAGCAGCGGAATGGAAAGAGATATTGCCGGAGGCAGAAAAAGAAGCAGAAGAAGTATTTCGAAACGGGCAGCAGGCAGACCATGTCAGTGGACAGGTGGTTTTATGCGAACGTGTTAAAAATGGTCTCATTTCTGTGGAATGGAAGTTAGAACCGGATATCTGGATTGATTTACAGGGAAATATAGAGGAAGAAAATCTTTTGCCGGGGCAGGTGGTGAATGCTACCGCAATTTTGTCGAATGGAAAAAATCAGGCAGAGTATTCCTTTCCCATCTGTCTTTATCCTTCAGAAAACCAGAATGAAACCAATCTGGGAAAAAAGATAGAACAATATCTTTATAATCAAAATGCAGAAGAAAAAGAAGTGGAGCTGCCACAGAATATGGATGGTGTAGCACTTCGCTGGGAAGAAGAAACCGAGAAGCCGTTGGTTATTTTTCTCTTCCTGGGGATATTTGCAGCAGTAGTGATTCTATGGAGTGGGAAAAAGGAACAGCAGGATGCAAAAAAACGTTGGGAAGAGGAATTGGTAAAAGATTATCCGGAAATGGTTAGTCGATTGGGATTATTATTAGAAGCCGGTATGTCATTGCGTCAGGCGTGGAAGAAGCTGACAGATACATATGAGAGTAAACGGAAGGAACAAAGACTGCCAAAACGTGCCGGTTACGAGGAAATGCTGCTTACCAGAAGAGAATTAGAGGATGGAATGGGGGAAAGCCTGGCATATGAGCGGTTTGGAGAACGATGCGGACTGGCATCCTATCGCAGGTTTGCATCTATTCTGACACAGAATCTCAAGAAGGGAACTGTAGGAATCGGCAGAATTCTTGCAAAAGAATCAGAGGATGCATTTTCCCAGCGAAAGACTATGGCGCAGCGACTGGGAGAGGAAGCAGGAACAAAATTATTGTTTCCTATGCTAATGATGATGGTGGTGATTATGGTCATTCTTGTTGTGCCTGCATGTATGACCATGCACATATAAGTTACCAGGCAGCCGTAAGAAGCTGTCAGTGGCAGGTTTCGGCTGTAAGCAGATAACAGGTAACTAAAACAATAGGTAAATAAAGGAGGAAGGAACATGAAAGGTGTAGTAAATGTAAAACGGACAAATCCAATGAACGTTGTAAAAAGAATAAAAGGAAGTCTGACCCGGTTTTTAAAAGAGGAAGATGGGGTAGGTGTTGTGGAAGTGGTTCTGATTCTGGTGGTTCTGATTGGACTGATTGTTATTTTTAAATCAAAACTGACGGTTCTTTTAAACAGTATCTTTTCGACAATTACCCAGCGGACCGGTTCTTTGTAGAAAATGGAAAGAACAAGGGAAAAAGGGAGTATTACATTGTTCTTAAGCCTTGCATTGACGATGATTTTAAGTCTGGTATTTACTCTGCTGGAATCTGCACGCCTCTATGGATTAGAGGCGCAGAGCAAAATGGAAACGGAACTTTTGCTGGAATCCAAAATGGCAGAGTATGATACCGCGCTTTTTGAGCAGTATCATCTCTATTTCCTGGAGGCAGGCAGGAAAGGAGAGCCGGAACTTAGTAGTCTGGAACAGTCATTGCAGGAACTTGGAGAAGAGAACCTTAAGGCGAAGCCGGGATTCTTAAAAATGTCATATACCAATCTTTATGAGATGCAGTTAGAGAACTGCTATATTACGAATTATACGATGGCAACCGATGATGCGGGAACTGAATTTCGAAGGCAGGCGGCAGATTATGTAAATCGTACCATGGGAATTGCGGCCATTGAAAAATTATATGAAAAGGCAACAGAAGCAAAGGAACTGACGGAAGACAATAAAGACATCGAGAAGAAGTTCGAAACTGCTATTCAGGAGACCGATACACAGAGTGGGCTGGAAAGAAACACAAAACGGAATGCCGCAAATCAGAAGAATGAGAATCCACTGGATTATGTAAAAGAACTTAAGAATAAAAGTATCCTGTCACTGGTGGTAGAAGATGTATCAGCGGTATCGACACAGACCATTGATTTATCCGATGATATTGCAAAGAGAACCTGTTTTACAGGAAATGGACAGGCACAGCAGGAGGATATGACAACGGGACTTTTCTTCCGGGAATATTTACTGAAGCAGTTTAGTGATTACCGAAATCAGAGTGAGTCGGAAGTGTTGCAATATGAGATGGAATATCTCATTGCAGGGAAAGATTCTGATGTGGCAAACCTTGCTGGCGTTGCAGAACGCATGCTGGCGATTCGTGAGGTGGCAAACTATATTTATTTGAAAGGGGATGCCGAGAAAACGGCACTGGCGAATACCATAGCACTTGTAACTGCGGGCTGGACAGCTAATCCGGCGGTAGTCAAGGTGGTAGAAGAAGGAATTCTTGTGGCATGGGCATTTTCAGAAAGTATAAAAGATGTAAAAACGCTTTTAAAGGGTGGCAAGGTTCCTTTTTTAAAAGGAAATGCCGAGTGGACATTAGACGTTGGAGCATTGTCGGAATCCTTTGCAAAAGAAGAGGAAAGTAAGACCAGTGAAAGTGGTTTAAGTTATGGGGATTATTTAAGAATTTTATTATATCTTACCGGACAGGAGAAGCTTACCTATCGGGCAATGAATCTGATGGAGCAGAATGTCAGGCTGCTGCCGGACCGGGAGAATTTTCGGATGGACTGCATGATTGGTAGTATGGAAATACAGTGCAGTTATCTGTCAAAACCATTGTTCTTCGGGTGGTTTGGAAGTGGCGAAGGCTTCAAAGGAGATTATCATTTTCAGGAAAAAAATTCATTTTCCTATGTTTATTAACAAAAGAAGAAAGGGGGTGCATAAAGGTGTCTCTTCTCAGAATTCAAATAAAAAATCAATATAAAAAAACTCTCTCTAACCCAGATAATACAAATCTATTGTATAGCAATTCTACAAACAGAAAAGAGACACCTTTATGTGCCTCCACAACGGCGTCTATGACAATAGAAGCAGCTATCGCATTGCCACTGTTTGTAATCTGTATACTATCGGTAATCTTTCTTTTCCGGGTATTGGAATTACAGCAGGATGTGGAATATGCCTTGCAATATGCCGCCAGAAAAAGTGCCATTCATGCACATATGACACATGAAAGCGGGCTGGAATCTGTTGTGCCAATTGCAGAAGCAAAAATCCTGTTTCAAAGAAAATTAGAAGAACTGAAGGCACCGGTAAAGGAAGGAACGACGGTGGGAGAAATCTGTTATCTGGTGGATGGCGAAATCTGGCGCAGGGAGCGGCTGTATGCTGCTTGGACAGTGGAGGCCGTGGATCTTTCCTGGTGCGGCAGACAGATCCTGAAACGTTTTCTGGTAGCATTCCCGTAGGGATTGCAGAAAAATGGAATGGAAAAAATGACGGGGAAATTGTTCAAAATGAGGTACAATATATAAAAAAT
>ENA-OPAV01001707-OPAV01001707.1-human-gut-metagenome-genome-assembly--contig:-NODE-1707-length-14350-cov-2.650297_pt1 | contig 14350 bp, 10 predicted proteins | sample MGYA00241056_ERZ501428 | MGnify/ENA primary metagenome ERZ501428 (study PRJEB25962, sample SAMEA2042621) | human gut metagenome | biome: human gut; feature: human-associated habitat; material: faeces... | reverse complement strand
CTGCGTGTAGCTGCCGGTGTAGGTGTGACTGCCGACACTTTCGACCGTATGCAGGCGTTGGTGGATGCTGGTGCGGATGCCATCGTGATCGATACGGCTCACGGACACTCAAAGGGAGTGATCGACACCTTGCGCGAAGCGAAAAAACGTTATCCCAATATTGATATTGTGGTTGGTAACATTGCTACGGGCGATGCAGCCAAGGCCTTGGTGGAAGCCGGGGCTGACGGTGTAAAAGTAGGTATCGGCCCGGGTTCCATTTGTACGACACGTGTGGTTGCCGGTGTAGGCGTACCGCAACTTTCGGCTGTTTATGATGTAGCCAAAGCCTTGAAAGGTACAGGTATCCCTTTGATTGCCGATGGCGGACTCCGCTATTCGGGTGATGTGGTGAAAGCTCTGGCTGCCGGAGGATACTGTGTGATGATCGGTTCATTGGTTGCCGGTACAGAAGAAAGTCCGGGCGAGACGATTATCTTCAATGGACGTAAGTTTAAGTCATACCGTGGTATGGGTTCTCTCGAAGCGATGGAAAATGGTTCGAAAGACCGCTATTTCCAAAGTGGTGAGATGGATGTGAAGAAGTTGGTTCCGGAAGGCATTGCTGCCCGTGTGCCTTATAAAGGAACTTTATATGAAGTGATTTATCAGCTGACCGGTGGTTTGCGTGCCGGTATGGGATATTGCGGTGCTCCTGATATCGAGAAACTGCATGATGCCAAGTTTACTCGCATCACCAATGCCGGAGTAATGGAAAGCCATCCGCACGATGTGACGATTACAAGCGAATCGCCTAATTACAGTCGTCCGGAATAACAGCCTGTTTATCGGGCGTTTGGCCGTTGCCGTCTGGTTGCTGTTCTACCACAGATTACACGGATTAACACAGAACTTTTAATCTTCAATATCAATGAGATAAATTATCAATCTGTGTTAATCCGTGTCCTTTGTAGTGAACTCGATTTATTTTATTCCGATATGAATATCTCAACGTAGAATGGTATGAAGAAGATTCTGGTTGGTGCACTGACCTGTTTGTTTGGGTTTATTGCCGGCTATGCCCGGCAAGATCCTGTGTTGATGCGGATCAATGAACAAGACATTTCCCGCTCGGAGTTTGAGTCTTTCTATCATCGGAATAAGCCTTCGGGAGTATCCGGGAAAGAAGCCTTGAAGGTCTGTGTTGATCTCTTTGTCGATAAGAAGTTGAAACTGCACGCGGCACAGAGAGCCGGGTTGGATACTCTCTCTGCCTTTCGTGCGGAGATGGACAACTACCATCGTTCATTATCTAAATCCTATCTTACAGATTCGTCTGCAGAGGAAGCCTGTGCCAGAAAGCTTTACGATCAGATGAAGAGCCGCGCCATAGCCGGCGAGGTCCGGGTTATGCATATTTTCCGTTATCTTCCCCAGACGGCCCTGCCCCATCATTTGCGGGAGGCGCAGGCTTTAATGGACTCTCTTTACAATGTATTGAAGACAAATCCCGATGCCGATTTCAAGACTCTGGTAGACCAATATTCTGATGATAAGGCAGAATCCTGGATCAGTTGGTTGCAGACACCACAGGAATTTGAGGAGGTCGCTTTCTCTTTGAAGGATGGCGAATATTCCCAGCCGTTTTTTACTCCTAAAGGACTTCATATCGTCAAAGTAACGGGCAGACGCGAACTCCCTCCATTTGAACAGATACGGGACAGGCTAGTCCGTAAACTGTCCCATCGTCCGGGTGCGGATAAAGGAACCGAAATCCTGGTAAACAAACTGAAGGAGAGCTATCGGTATACTCCGGACAAAGCGGCGATGGAAGAGTTGCTTTCTCAAGGCAAGACCTCTCGTACTCTTTTTACGCTGGACGGTAAAAACTTTACAGGGAAGGACTTTGAACGGTTTGCCGCTGCCCATCCCATGGGGACAAAGAGGCAGTTGGATGCTTTTGTGGTAAAATCAATTCTCGATTATGAGAACAGTCACCTTGAGCAGAAACATCCTGAGTTCCGCAGGACACTGCAAGAACATCGTGATCATTTGCTGCTGGCCGCTATTACCCGCCGGGAAACCCATCAGGTCAGCCTGGCAGATTCTGTTGCACTGAAGAACTTCTTCAAGGAGCACCGGACCGATTACAACTGGGATTCACCCCGCTACAGAGGTGCGGTGTTGCACGGAACCCATAAGAAAACGCTGAAGAGCGCCCGTAAATTTCTGAAAAAACTTCCGGAAGAAGAGTGGAAAGATGCCATTCGCCTGACATTTAATACCTCTGCTTCACCGGCTGTCATCCGGATAGAACAAGGGACCTTTGCCGAAGGTGACAATGTTTTTGTCGATAAGTTAGTGTTTAAAAAAGGAGACTTCGAACCATTAAAGTCCTATCCTTTTACCGTTGTTTTGGGTGAGAAAAAGAAAGGTCCGGAGTCCTACAAAGAGATTGTTTCCCGTTTGATCGAAGATTATCAGAATCATCTGGATGCACTTTGGGCAGAGCGTCTCAGGGCTTCTGCTAAGGTTGAAATTAACCAAGAGGTTTTAAAAACGGTTAATAATCACTGAAGCAACGAATTATTGTATTATCTTCGTACCTTAAATTAAGTATAATTCAGTTGACAATGCGAAAAACGGGCCTTCTGCTAATCTCTCTCCTTTTCTGTGTGTCGTGTACTGACAAGCATGATCACAAAGGACAGACTCCTTTGGTAGAGGTCGATGGAAACTTTTTGTACAAAGAGGACCTTCAGGCCGTGTTCCCCGCCGGTTTGTCGAAAGATGACAGTCTTCTTTTCGCCGAGCACTACATTCGTAGCTGGGTTGAAGACGTTTTGTTGTTTAACCAGGCGCAAAGCAATATCCCCGACAACGGCGAAATCGATAAGTTGGTCGCAAATTACCGGAAAGCATTGATCATGCATACTTATCAACAAGAACTAATCAGCCAGAAATTGTCGGGCGAGATCCCCGAACAGGAAATAGCAGACTATTACGAAAAGAACAAAGAACTGTTTAAACTGGACCGTCCGTTGATGAAAGGTCTGTTTATCAAGGTTCCCCTTACCGCTCCCCAACTGGGAAATGTCCGTAAGTGGTATAAGACGGAAACTCAGGATGCCGTTGAGCATTTGGAGAAGTATAGTTTGCAGAATGCTGTGAAGTATGAGTATTTTTATGATAAATGGGTGCGGGTAGCCGATGTACTTGATATGATCCCGTTGAAAGCGGAATCCCCGGAAGCCTATATGGATAAGAACCGTCATATCGAACTGAAAGATACGGCATTCTACTATTTTCTGAATATCAGCGATTTTCGTGTGGCAGGCGAACAGGAACCTTACGAGTTTGCCCAACCGAAAGTTAAAGATATGCTTGTCAATATCAAGCGGGTTGATTTTATGAAACAAGTAAAGGACGACTTGTACGAACGTGCAGTAAAAAGAAAGAAGATTATAAATTATTAAATACACAGAATGAAGAAGTTTGTGAACTTTAAATTTGTTGTTATGTTTGCCCTGGCACTGGTTGCTAACGTGGCATCCTATGCGCAGGACAATGTGATTGACGAAGTGGTTTGGGTCGTTGGTGACGAAGCTATCCTGAAGTCCGATGTGGAAGAAGCACGACTGGCCGCTTTGTATGAGGGGCGTAAGTTTGATGGTGATCCTTATTGTGTGATTCCCGAAGAGTTGGCGGTACAGAAACTTTATATGCACCAGGCTGTGCTCGATAGTATCGAAGTTCCTGAATCAGAAGTGATACAGCGTGTCGATTATCAGATCAATAACTATATTCAGGCTTTGGGTAGCAGAGAAAGGATGGAAGCTGAGTTTAACAAGACTTCTACGCAGATCCGCGAAGCCATGCGCGAGAATGCCCGTGACGGATTGATTGTACAGAGAATGCAGCAGAAGCTGGTAGTTGATATCAAAGTGACTCCGGCCGAAGTGCGCCGCTACTTTAAGGATCTTCCTCAGGACAGTATCCCTTATGTCCCTACTCAGGTAGAGGTGCAGATCATCACACAGCAACCTAAAGTGCCCATCTCTGAAATAGAGGATGTGAAAAGACGCTTGCGTGAATATACCGACCGTATCAATAAGGGCGAAAGTGATTTTTCTACGCTTGCCCTGTTGTATTCCGAGGACCGCGGTTCTGCCATCAAAGGTGGTGAAACCGGTTTTATGGGTAAAGGCCAGATGGTGCCCGAATACGCTAATGTCGCTTTCAACTTGCAGGACACCAAGAAGATATCTAAGATCGTAGAGTCCGAGTATGGTTTCCATATCATCCAGTTGATCGAGAAACGTGGCGACCGTATCAATACCCGCCATATCCTGTTGAAGCCCAAAGTATCGGATAAGGAGTTGAATGAAGCCAATGCACGTCTTGACTCCATTGCCAACGATATTCGTAGCGATAAGTTTACATTCGATCAGGCAGCCGCTGCTTTGTCTCAGGATAAAGACACACGCAACAATCACGGTCTGATGCAGAATCCGATGAATCAGACTGCTAAATTCGAGATGCAGGATTTGCCGCAGGAGATAGCTAAAGTGGTAGATAAGATGAATATCGGTGAGATCTCCAAAGCCTTCACTATGGTCAACCCCAAAGATGGTAAGGAAGTTTGTGCTATTGTTAAGCTGAAGGCACGCATCAATGGACACAAAGCCACTATCACCGATGACTACCAGAACCTGAAAGAAATTGTGCTCGACAAACGTCGTGAAGAGGCGTTGCAAAAATGGATTGTTGAAAAACAAAAACATACGTATGTGCGTATTAATCCGGCATGGCAGCGTTGTGACTTTAAATATCCGGGCTGGATTAAAAAAGACTGATCCTGATTTGATATGTTTAGATTAAACAAAGAACATAAATTCCACGGCAGGCATAGATTTCTCTTAGCGGGTATTCTATGCCTGCTTGCCGTATGTTTTCTGGTGGCCCAGGACAAGAAACCGCAGCATGACAAGAAGCCACAACAGGAGAAGAAGGCTGAACCGGAAAAGCCAACGGGAAATAAAAAGACCCGTGTCGATTTGCTCCATGCCGATCGGGGGCAAGCCGATAAACTGGCGCGTCCTGATGTTCAGGTGCTGATTGGTTCGGTTAAGTTGCGTCACGACAGCATGTATATGTATTGTGACAGTGCCCTGATTTACGAAAAAACGAATTCATTCGAAGCATTCAGCAATGTGCGTATGGAGCAGGGAGATACTCTTTTCATCTATGGTGACTATTTGTTTTATGACGGCATGACTCAGATAGCGCAACTGCGTGAGAATGTGAAAATGATCAACCGGAATACTACCTTGTTGACAGACAGCCTGAATTATGACCGTTTGTACAATTTGGGTTACTATTTTGATGGGGGTACATTGATGGATGAAGAAAATGTGTTGACTTCCGACTGGGGTGAGTACAGTCCTGCCACTAAACTTTCTGTTTTCAACCATGATGTCAAGCTCGTGAACCCCCGTTTCGTGCTTACTTCCGACACCTTGAAGTATAGTACGAATACTAAGATTGCCACCATTCTGGGACCCTCCAATATTGTCAGCGATCAGAACCATATCTATTCCGAGCGGGGCATTTACAATACCGTTTCCGGACAAGCCGAACTGCTCGACCGTTCGGTTTTGACCAATGAAGGTAAGAAGTTGACCGGTGACAGCCTTTTCTATGACCGTAAAGCGGGTTATGGTGAGGCGTTCGATAATGTCCAGATGAACGACACTGTCAATAAGAACATGCTTACCGGTGATTATTGTTATTATGACGAGTTGAAGCAGAATGCTCTTGCCACCAAGCGAGCTGTTGCCGTGGATTATTCACGGGGTGACAGCCTCTTTATGCATGCCGATACGTTACTGATGAATAGCTATAATCTCGACACCGACTCCCTTTTCCGTGAGATGCGCGCTTTTCATAAGGTACGTATGTACAGCACTGATCTGCAAGGCGTTTGTGATTCTTTGGTCTTTAATACGAAAGACTCTTGCCTCACCATGTATCGCGATCCTATTATTTGGAACGAAGGGCAACAACTGCTGGGAGAAGAGGTTAAGGTATATATGAACGACAGTACGATTGATTGGGCTCATATCATCAATCAGGCGCTCACGGTGGAACAGAAAGACTCCATTCATTTTAATCAGATCTCAGGAAAAGAGATCAAAGCCTATTTTGCCGAGGGTGAGGCACGCAAAATAGATGTGATAGGGAATGTCCTTGTAGTATATTATCCTCAGGAGCAAGATAGTACTATGATTGGTATGAACACCTCCGAAACCAGTCTGTTGAATATGTATCTCAAAGACCGGAAAATGCAGAAAATGGTCATGAGTCCCAAATCGAATGGAACACTTTATCCAATGGATCAGATTCCGCCCGACAAAATGAAATTGCCCACCTTCAGTTGGTTTGATTATGTCCGTCCCTTGAATAAGGAAGACATTTTCAACTGGAGAGGGAAAAAGGCAGGTGAGGCTTTACGTAAAACAGAGCGCAAGGTCATCAGTGGTCCTAAACGTGAAATAATTAATATGAAATAGCTATGGGAATGTTCAATGTACGAAAGCCGCGTGGATTCAATCATCAATATATCTATGTGGACGAGCGGAAAGAAAAATTGACGAAAATGGAAGAAGATGCCAAGCGTGATTTGGGAATGTTACCCGAAAAAGAATTTTCTCCGGAAGATATTCGCGGAAAGTTCATCGAAGGCACCACACATCTGAAGCGTCGTAAGGAGAGTGGGCGTAAGCCTGCTCATTTGGGTGTCATTCTGGCTATCATTGCCCTGCTTATTTTTCTATGGCATTATTTGCAGACCGGTAGCTGGTCTTTTTAAGTCCTATAAATTAATCAGTCAAAGCTAAATCTATTATGAGCGATATCATTCATTTATTACCCGATTCGGTTGCCAACCAGATAGCTGCCGGAGAGGTGATACAACGTCCGGCATCTGTCATCAAAGAGTTAGTCGAGAACGCCATCGATGCTGAGGCACAAAATATTCATGTATTGGTTACCGATGCAGGCAAGACCTGTATACAGGTGATTGATGACGGTAAGGGAATGTCCGAAACCGATGCACGCCTCTCCTTCGAGCGGCATGCCACCTCAAAGATCCGCGAGGCATCCGATTTGTTTGCCCTTCGCACGATGGGCTTTCGTGGTGAAGCGCTGGCTTCCATTGCCGCCGTTGCTCAGGTAGAGCTGAAGACTCGTCCCGAATCCGAAGAGTTAGGGACCAGGATTATCATTGCGGGCTCCAAAGTGGAGAGTCAGGAAGCAGTGTCTTGTCCCAAAGGAAGCAACTTTTCCATTAAGAACCTTTTTTTCAATATTCCTGCCCGGCGTAAGTTCCTGAAGGCCAACTCTACCGAGTTGAGTAATATTCTGGCCGAATTTGAACGTATTGCCCTGGTGCATCCTGAGGTTGCTTTCTCACTGTATAGCAATGACTCCGAACTGTTCAATCTTCCCGCCTGCCATTTGCGGCAACGTATTCTTTCTATTTTTGGTAAGAAGCTCAATCAGCAATTGCTCAGTGTGGAAGTGAACACTACGATGGTGAAGGTTTCAGGTTATGTGGCCAAGCCCGAAACAGCCCGTAAGAAAGGTGCCCATCAGTATTTCTTTGTGAATGGCCGTTACATGCGTCATCCTTACTTCCATAAAGCGGTGATGGATGCTTACGAACAGTTGATTCCCGCAGGCGAACAGGTTTCTTATTTCATTTATTTTGAAGTCGATCCTGCCAACATCGATGTCAATATCCATCCTACCAAAACAGAGATCAAATTTGAGAACGAACAGGCTATCTGGCAGATTCTTTCTGCCTCGGTAAAAGAGTCGTTGGGCAAGTTCAATGCCGTCCCTTCTATCGATTTCGATACGGAAGACATGCCCGATATCCCTGCATTTGAACAGAACTTGCCTCCTGAGCCTCCTAAGGTGCATTTCAACTCCGATTTCAATCCATTCAAACCTTCGGTGCCCTCTTCCGGCGGTGGCAATTACTCCCGTCCGAAAGTGGACTGGGAAGATTTGTACGGTGGTCTTGAGAAAGCCAGTAAGATGAATCAGCCTTTCGCCGAACCCGATCCCGAACTGGAAGAATTTGCGGTAATTGAAGAGGAAAGTATTGTTACAGCCGCTCCTGCAACTCTTTATGCCGGTGAGTCGGCCATAATGGAGAAGGGGACCCAGCACTTGCAGTTCAAGGGACGTTTCATTCTTACTTCTGTAAAGTCCGGATTGATGCTGATCGATCAGCACCGGGCCCATGTTCGGGTGCTCTTTGACCGTTATCGTGCCCAGATTCAGCAGAAGCAGGGATTCTCACAAGGCGTTCTCTTCCCCGAAATCCTGCAACTTCCGGCTTCTGAGGCAGCCGTATTGCAAGACATTATGGACGATTTATCTGCGGTAGGTTTCGATCTCAGCGATCTTGGTGGAGGCAGTTATGCTATTAACGGAGTACCTTCAGGCATCGACGGACTGAATCCGGTCGATTTGGTGCGCAGCATGTTGCATACCGCTATGGAGAAAGGCAACGATGTCAAAGAAGAAATTCAGGATATCCTTGCGTTGACCCTTGCCCGCGCGGCTGCCATTGTCTATGGGCAGGTTCTGAGTAATGAAGAGATGGTCAGTTTGGTCGATAATCTGTTTGCCTGTCCTTCGCCTAACTATACGCCGGATGGACGCGTGGTATTGACTACCATAAAAGAAGAAGAGATCGATAAACTTTTCCGGTGATTATCATTCTTCTGTACTTATCAGAGTAAGTATTATGTCAGTTCCACTCTATCTCACACGATAGACAGATTCATATCTGTTTATTGCATCTCTTTCCTAATAGATTAATAACCAGCAGAATATGCTATTAATATCCTCCCTGTACGAAGTTTACTTTAACATTGTGTTAAAGTTAACTTCGTACAGGGAGGATATTAACTTCGTACATCCGGGAAGTTAAGAACCTGTTCGCACCCTATTCATCACCTGAAAATCTTGTTAATAGTGTTAATAAACATGTTCCTAAAAGAATAACAATCTACGAATAGTTCGTATATTTCAGCATGCTTTTTAGAACAGTATGTTTTTGTTTTAAACTAAAATCTATTTTATATGAAGGCAAGATATTTTTTTTATCCGTTTCTCTTTCTTTTTTCGGTTGCAATGTTTGCTTCCTGCTCTTTATCTGTACCCAAAGAGAGGGATATAATAGAAGATTCCGCCTTTCGTTCTGTTGATTTGCGTATAATAGAGAAGACAAAAGGGACAGTGATGTCTTTGGGTGATTTAATGGAATCATACGAAATCATTAGATTGGACAATAGGGATGAGGCGCTTATTAAAACCTATCCATATGGTGTATATGTGACGGATAATTATATTTTGTTGCGACCTGCTGACGTTGTATCTCCTGTTAAGCTATTTACGCGCAAGGGACGATATGTGGCTGATATTGGCGGAGTAGGTCAAGGCCCGGGAGAGTATTTATATTTATTTTCATGGTTGGTGGATGAGAAAGAAAACCGTATTTATTTGGGTCCGGGAAGAACCGACAAGGTGCTTGTCTATGATTTAAAGGGGAATTATCTGCCGGATGAGGTTATTCGTTTCGGGGAAATAGTACATAAGTCTCAGATATGGGTGGACTATGATAAAAAAAACGTAGTTGTGGTTACTTTACCCTTTTCTGCTAATGTGAACTCGAACTTTGCAATTAGTAAGAATGTGTGCTGGGTGCAAAATAGGGAGGGTGATATCGTGCATCGGATTCCTGTAAATCATTACGGTTTAATTGGAGATTACAGTAATGCTTTAGTGGCACGTCGGAATGTGGATGCGATTTCTTTTTCTATTTCTGAAGTACCCATGTTGCGTACTCGTCCTGATACTTTGTATCACTATGATGCGGTAAAGAATATAATAACTCCATGCTTTACAATAGATCATGTTGTTTCTGAAAATCAAAGTGCTTGCACTGTTTTATATGAAACTTCAAGGAGTTATTGGGCGCAAGTCACTTTATATCCTAATAATCTTTTCTCAAGTGTTTCTTCTGTTCGTTTACCAGCCTTTAATGTTTGCGTTTCGAAAAAAGATGGCAATGTACGGCGCATTGATCGCTTTACTGATCCTCTTTTAGGTTTATCTCATCTTTTTTTGATGATGAATAATGGATATATTTGTATCTCTTATGATCCTCTTGAACTGATGGATGCTTTAGATAAAGTTCTTACCCAAACAGATTTGGAGTCTGACGTACGTAAACGGGCCACCGATTTACGAAATAGTCTGCACGAGAATGATAATGACATTCTTATCATTGGAAAACTGAAACAATAACTATAAGTAATCTATAAATTTCGATTGTATCTCTAAATGCTATCAGGCGAATCACTGAAGGTTCTCAAGTATATGTGATATTGATAGATCGTGCAAAATGTCCACGAGGATGATAATCCAATTATTGCCATTTACAAATTGAAAGACTGAAAAATTTTGAATGAGATGCTTTTTAACATATCCTTAATAGAATAACATTCTACGAATAATTCGTATCTTGCAGTATGCTTTGTGAAAAGTAGTTTTTTACTTTCAGCCAAAATCTATTTTTATATGAAGACAAGATACCTTTTATACCCGCTTCTCTTTCTTTTTTCGGTTGCAATGTCTGCATCCTCATGTTCTTTGTTTGTACCTACAGAGATCGTCAAGTTTCCCGGAGGGGCTTATAAAGATCAGGTCCTCTTTCTCATAACCGCGCTGATAAAAAATGGCGATGCTTTCTTAATTGCCGACTATGCTTTGGATACTATTTACAGCTATCGTCATCACAAGCTGGTTCCTATCGCCGTGCAGACTCCTTCGGTATATGCGTCAGATTCACCGGTCATTGTCGCTTGTGAATTATACACCGATTCATACTTGTATTTTAGAATAATTCCGATGTATTATAATCCTTCTGCTCCCATGTCTCCTATGGCAGATGCTCCTGAGCTTGTGTTAAACAGGCATACAGGCAAGATTGCGGAATGGAGAATGTATGATTCTAATTATTCCTCCGATATAGAAAGGCCTGTGCCGACTATGATGCTTCAGTCTGCTGATAGAGAAAATTATGGTATAAGTATGTTTGGGGCGGAAAGGCTTATTGAGCAATATCAAGCGGGCGGGTTGAAGGGGGAGCTGAAGGATATTGCATCCCGATTGAGTATAGATGACAATGATATATTGATGATCTGTAAATATAAATAAGTAAAATCAATGCAAAGTTAGAGAATATGGTTTGGCCATTATGATAAAGAAAGGCTAAAATCGATTCTTGACAGATAAGGATTTTACACCTTGGAAGAAATTTCTTTTATAAAGATGCAGAATGTACTGTTTGGGGCGTTCATGTTTTGAAGGATTAGATTACGATGTTGATTAGTGATTTTTCATAAACGATATGAATTAATGATATGTATAAGTCTTTGAGTTGTATATTAGGTCTGTTTTGTATCTTTATTGCTTGCCAGAGCAGGAAGAACAATGATCAATCATCTGTTGCCAGTGATACGCAGTTCCACGTAGAGGCCTTTCGTGAAATCAATTTAGCTGATCATCTTTCCGACTGTGGTGAAGAGCTGTCGATGAGTCTGTTTATAGAGGATGTGGAATATATTAAACCTGAAACAACCGATCAATCGCTGATAGGCTATATTTCTAAAATACAATTAACTCCTCACTTCCTTTTTGTAAAGAGTGATGGAGAGAATTCTTTAATAAAAATGTTTAGTAGAGATGGAACTTATATTCGTTCACTCGGAAAGTTGGGACAAGGGCCGGGAGAAACAAATACAATACTTGGTTTTTCAGCTACGGATAGTCTTGTATATGTAAAAGCTGCTTATCGTAGTAGTTTTTTTGTATATCGGGTACATGATAATCAATTTATTCAAAAGATAGTTCCGTCCAAAGATTTTGAGGCATTGATGAGTGCATCTGCTGATTTTGATCTTTTGAATAATAACATTGTTTGTTATCCTGGTTTTATACCGGAAGGTCAACTCTTTCCTCAATATGTTTCTACTGTTTGTATTGTAGGAGCTGATGGTACTGTTGTGACAAATCAAAGCCCTTATCTCGGATCGAGTTTTTATACGAATTGTCCTCAGTTTGTGATGATTGATAGACCACGGCATTGGTTTTATGATAATTCCTATAATGCTTATTCTGTAATTAACGATACAATCTATGGAGTAAGTCTGGACTCCATCTTTCCCCGTTATCATTTAAATTTGGGACGGTATAAGTTACCTGTTTCCGAGTATCAAATAAGTCGGCAAAGCAGGCGAGAAAACTATATCTTAATGATGGCTATCGCAGAGACCAAAGATTTTTTGTTGCTTACTTATGTTTATGGAAAAAGGTGGTGGTATAGTTTCTTCAATAAGCAAACGGGAGATGTGAAGAGTTGGAGCCAATCTTCTGATAAGATAGGTGGTTGGTTTGCACTATATACTCCCGGGATAACAAATGACATAGACGGTGGTGTTAATATGGGCGGATTCCGCTATATTGATGATCGACATGTTTATTCGATTATTGATGTAGTTCAGGTAGATAAACTGAAGGCAACGATAAAAGATGCCAAAGTTAAATTCCCGGAGAAGAAAGTCGAATTAATGCGTCTTCTTGATGAAATGGGAGAAGATGACAATCCGATTATTGCCATTTACAAGTTAAAAAATTGAAGGGGAGCTATGATGGGCTGGTCTGGCAAAAGACTACTTAATTATGAGATAGCAGTAAATAGGCATGTATTGCGAATAAATACATCAGATTAAGCACCTTTCTTAGTTGTTAAATTGGCGAGTATCTCTTTTATGTCCTGTTTGCGAATTTATTAGAATATAGAGTTTTTTAAAACTCTATTATATTAAAAATCAGTTAGTTTACTCTATTTGTTTTGGGCGATTAGAAGAGCTGTTTTAACACACTGTTAAAGCAAGTCTTTTGATGATAAGGAACAGCTCTTTTAAATGCAAAAGACTTGTTCTTTGCATCCGAGAATAGAATGCTCTAAAAAATAGCATTAACAATGTTAATTGGGATGACAGTCTGGGACTATATGAAATCTGTTTGTTTGATTATTACTGATGGCTGTTTTCTATTCTTTTCTGGAAAGCGTTTAAATATGCCTTATTGTGCTATTTTAACTTTTGGCTTTGCTTTTAATGACATGTATGATATTAATGACTTTTATTTAGTCGATATTTGTAATATATCTTTGAGAACGAAAATATATACATTAGATTTCTGAATAACTATACTTTTTTGTGTTAAAACATAGAATTAAATATCATCTTTACGAGTATTGAAAGGGTCTATTATGGTATGAAACGATATAGAAGCGGAATCTGAAAAGCTAAAAGAGTAAGAGTAATTTTGTATTGTTTACTTATGAAAAAATTAAAGAAATTAACATTGAAGAAAGAAACGATCGCGAAATTGGATCAACAAAATCTATCTGATTTAAAAGGAGGATATACGACTTCAACCGTATGTGGTAATCCAACTACTGAAACAGTTGCTTGCCTTACACGAGGAAATTGTGATATTCCAACTATTGGTCATGATGATGGTCCAAATTGTCTAAGTAAGAGTGATTCTTGGTGTTGGTGTTATGGTATTTAATAAAGTTCCTTAGAGTAGGCCGTTGTCTATTCTAAGGAACTTTTATTTTTCCTTTTACTTGGAATTATGAAAAACATAAAGAAAAGATATGTATTTATTCTAATATTGGTAGGTTTACTTGTAATTCCTATTTATAAATATGTTCGATGGTTGAATTTTTGTTATAGGTTTAGCTCGGAAATAAATTTATATACTGATTCTATATTTAAAGAAAAAAAAAGAATAGATAGCTTTGTGCCAACAGTCTTTGATGCTAATGCCCGCTTGTTTTATTTGTGTAAAATTTGGGGATTTATAAAGTATTACCGTGAAGATGCCCGTCTTTCTGTTAGTCAAATGGATAGCCTGTTACTTGCTAATATTCCCAGGGTGAAAAGGGCGGATTCTAAGGATAAATATTGTGCAATATTGGATAGTCTGATTGAATACCCAGCGATTTCTCAATCGAAAAATAAAAATCCATATCCTGATTTAAATGATTATGTCTTAATAAATAACGAATGGATGGATGATACTATATGTCTCGATTATAGAATTAAGAAAAAACTTGAAGCCATGTTTTATTCTCACTCCGGACGTAGAAATCGCTTTGTTTTTAATAAATCTATCGGTAACATTGCCCTAATTGATGAATTGGAATATGCCTCTT
>ENA-OPAV01001696-OPAV01001696.1-human-gut-metagenome-genome-assembly--contig:-NODE-1696-length-14389-cov-2.558741_pt1 | contig 14389 bp, 11 predicted proteins | sample MGYA00241056_ERZ501428 | MGnify/ENA primary metagenome ERZ501428 (study PRJEB25962, sample SAMEA2042621) | human gut metagenome | biome: human gut; feature: human-associated habitat; material: faeces... | reverse complement strand
GCAGTCCGGTGATACCGGAATGGCTTCTATCATGAGCGGAATATCATCAGCTTCAAATCCACACTCGAAAGATGCCTGGGCAATCATATCTTTAAAAAGGCTCTTAGCCTTCTCGGTTCCATATGCAAGTTCGCTGATTTTTAATTCTCTCGAATCCAAATCAGCACGATTAAGGGTACAACGTATTGAATTTTCACTTAGTCGTTCTATTTTCATGTCAAATCACATCCTTCCTGACCTGCTTATTATACGTCATTTATTATAGTTCTGTAAAGCTATAATAATATGAAAATATTATGAATTTTAAGCCGGTATTTTATAAAACAAAGATGCTAAGCATCAATTTTATATGAGCAAGCAGCGAAGCGGATTGCGAATATTATTGACTGAATGCCGTTAAAATATTAAACAACTGCTTAAATATTCTACAATCAAAGACTGTTGCATACGTGATACTTTTTGGATATAATTTTATCCAGGATTTGCTGTTGTTCATGGAGGTGGTATTTACCGACACACAGAACACTCTATTGGATGGCAAATACTTAATTCTCGATAGACTCGGGCAGGGAGCCTATGGGGAAGTATTTCTTACCAGACACACAGGATTAGGCGTTTACAGAGCAGTTAAGCGAATAAGCAGAAGCAGGGATATACATGATACCAGGCGGCGTGAAGCGGATGCACTCAAGAGTCTGTCGCACTCTTCCTTACCTATAATATATGATATTGATGAAGATGATGTGTATTTTTATATTGTCGAGGAATACATAAGAGGCACATCTCTCGGTGAATATGTTAGAGGTATGGGGAGGCTTACGGAGGATGAGACACGCGGTATCGCCATGAGTCTATGCAATGTTCTTGAATATATGAATACAAGAGCGGGATTATTTCATCTGGATATCAAGCCGGAGAATGTCATGGTCACAGACGATGGCATAAGACTGGTCGATTTTGGAAGCAGCTATACAGAGGATGTACAGCCGGGGGTTCTTACCGGGACGGTCGGATACGCCGCACCTGAATTGTATAACAGTGGGAAGCCGAACCGCACCTGTGATATATATTCGCTTGGAATGCTGATGAGATTTATGCTCACGGGTGAGACGCCGAATTATAATATCAGCAATATCTGTTCAGAGAATCTTGAATTCATCATTAATAAGTGCACGGCTTTGGAGGCAGGACAGCGTTATGAAACTGCCGCGGAGCTGTATCGGGCACTTGAACAATCACAATCAGACAATAGAAGGACAACAGCAGAACCTACAGTTATTTTGGTTGCAGGATGCGGACATCGCGTGGGGGCAACGCATTTTGCAGTTATGCTGGCGGCACATTTTACATTATCGGGCAGGAAGTGTCTGCTTGAGCCTGCGGCGGAGGATGGAAAGAGTTTACCAGTTCCGCTCTATGGTGATATAAGACATATCGGATGCAGAGGAGGGGTCTATACCGTGAATGGAATCACAGTGGTTCCTGACTATCACGGGTACGCCGTTCCCATGGATAATGAGACATACGGGAGCTGTCAGGTTGTTATAAAAGAAGTGGGAAACATACTTGACATGCAGGTAAGCGTCATTAAGGGATGCATGGATGAGACTTATGCACTTGTCTTGGTGGCGGGACATACATTTGACGAGCTCCTCGATTATGAGAAAGCTGCCGCGATGCTTGATGAGGCGGGAATTAATTATGTGAGTGCAGTGAATTATACGGATGGGAGAGGGTATGGCGGAATCATAAAAGAACACGGAATGAAGAGAGCTTTAAGAATTCCGTACTGTACGGAACCCTATTCGTTTAAAATGGGGAGGGGAATTATTGAGAAGACGATTATCCCGAAGTGGTCGGGAGAAAATGAAGGTAATCGGATACGCCGGAACGCAAAGCGGCTGTGGAACGACACATTTTGTCTGGTGCACCGCCAATTATCTGTCAAATGTAAGAAAAAGCCGTGTGATGGTGTGCAGAACAGGAACCGGGTATAGTTATGGACAGGCTAGGGTTATTCTTAATGCTGCGGGAGATGATGCACAGTTTATGTATGGCAATGTTACATTTTTGACGGTCACGGATGAGTCCATGGTTGAGAGTGCGCAGGAAGCTTATGATTACATTCTGTTTGATTTAGGTCAGGCTGATTATGTCGGTGACAATATTCTCAGAAGGTGTGATGAACTGTTTCTTGTCGGGGATTTGAGCGTGTGGAACTGCACGGATTCCGCTTCGGCAATGCTCAGGATGCGCAGGAGGTATGATAAGAAGCTGTGCTTTGTGTCGGCATTTTGCTCGAAGGCGGGACTCAGGAAATATGAAAAGCTCACAGGGGAGAGAGCGGTCATTATTCCGTTTGATGCGGAGCCGTTTGCTGTTTCGCGTGATACGCTCATTTTTATGGAAAGGATTTTTGGGGAGAGTATTGGGGTTAAGAGGGGAAAATAAAATACGCAGATAAAGGTCAGTCACAGATATGCTTTGCTACGGATAAATAATATATCACACAGTTCCGATTTGGCATTATATGACAACTTAGAAGTATAACTTAAGCATGGAGGCGGGTTATGAAAGGCAGACTTGAGGAGGCACAGGAGTTGTACAACAGCTCATCGGTGATGTTGTGCAGCGAGCTTTCACAGTATATGAGGGATGGTATCTCAGTGACAGTGGGAGGTTATCAGGCAAGTGTCAACAGACGACTTACCGATATGCTGCTCAGGGAAGGTCCATGTACCTATATGCGTTCTTACTCATTTGATGAGATGGGTAAGGTTACGGGAGTCGAGTTTCAGTGCGTGAGGCTCTCGGAGTAACAAAAAACTATTAATTATTAATTATCGTAAGGTTCCTCTGGACTTCGGATGGCGGATTTACCCGCTGTCCGAAGTTTTATTAACTTAATTGATTCAGGTGTCAAAACATGCTCTATTAACTTAATCGTGTATAGAATGTTATATTTATGCATATCACGACTTTTGTGAGAAGCATAGATGTTCTTAGGACTCTGTTCTCTCAATAGCCAAAAGCGGCATGGATGCCGCTTTAGAAGCAATGCATACACGGACGTATGCTTTGCTTCGCTGGCGTATAAATAAAAACATTTCTCAGAGTCCTTAGAATATCTTGCTTCGTACAACGGAGCTGATATGCATAAATATAACATTCTATACACTTTTAAAATAAATCAGGATGTTTTGACACCTGAATCCTTAATTTATAAAACAGATGATTCGCAGCATTGATTTTATATGAGCGGGCAGCGAAGCGGATTGCGAATATCATTGACTTATGCTACAATAAAGTATGTCAGGTTTTTACGGCATTGGTTTCAGACAAAGCACATGGAAATGAGGATTGGAATGAGTAAAAAGAACCGCTTTTTGATGGATGAAGATTATAATGAGAATGATAAGATGATTGATGACAATGATATAGATGATTATTATGTTGAGGATGCACCCGTGCGAAGGAGGAAGAACAGGAAGCATGTGGCGGCGACAGCCGTTGTGGCGGTTGGTGTGTATACTTGCAGCGGGTGGAATAGGGCTTATGATTCTGATTGATAAGTACACGCCGAACAACACCAGAATTACCCTGAATGACTATTATGCCGACCATGGTTATCTGAATACGGATGAGGCACAGAATACCGTTGCCGATGCTGAGGCATTCATTATTTTTAACAGTGAGCTTTCAAGCGGCAAGGCATACCGGTTCTCGGATGTATGGTATTTCAGGAAGGATTTTGTGGATGAGTATCTTAACCACAGATTCTATTATGACATGGGAAACGATGAACTTATTTACACTACGCCGACGAAGATAATTACAATTCCTTTTGACAGTCAGGCGTATTATGTGGGAGACACGGTAAAGAAAGAGCATTATGTGGTGGCAAGGGAGCTTGACGGCGAGATATACATTGCCGTGGACTTTATAAGGGAAAGGGCGGATTTTATATATGAAGTCAGAACCGAGCCGGACAGAATGCTTGTGAACACGGAATATGGCAGCAGTGAATACGTGCATATAGCGGACAACGGAACGATAAGAACCGGAGCGAGCATCAAGGATGAGATTATCAGTGTCGGAGACGATGATATGCATTGGCTGGCTGTGGGAGCACAGGGAGACTGGACACAGCTTATGACTGATGACAATGTTACAGGTTATATAAGAAGCAGGGAGCTTGCCGACACTTACACAATCACGACCTCCAATGATTATCAGGCGCCTATATACACCTCGGTTTCAAAGAAGTATAAGATTAATATGGTATGGCATGCAGTATATGACATGTTCGACAATGATGATATATATGCGCTTCTTGATAATACACAGGGAGTCAACACCGTGTCACCTACCTGGTATCAGCTTTCCGACAGCGTGGGAAACTTTAATTCATTTGCTCAGCAGGAGTATGTGGACTATATTCATGAGACGGGACGTGAAATCTGGCCTTTGTGGAGCGATTTTACGTCAGTGAGCGCCGAGAACGGCTGGAGTGAATATGAACTCTTCTCTGTCACGGAGAACAGAAGAGCACTCATTGATGCAATGATGCAGGAGGTTGAAGCCTACGGATATGACGGAATCAATATAGATTTTGAGAAGGTCAATTCTGAGACGGGAATACACTTTGTGCAGTTTTTAAGAGAGCTGTCGATAGAGTGCAGAAAAGCGGGAGTTGTACTTTCCGTGGATAATTATGTTCCGATGCCTCATTCGGCTCATTATGACAGGGCGGAGCAGGGAGCGGTTGTGGATTACGTCATAGTTATGGGATATGATGAGCATTACAATGGAAGTGAGGAGGCAGGAAGCGTTGCTTCGCTCGATTTTGTCAGAAATGGAATCGTAAACACTCTTGATAGTGTTCCGGCACAGAAGGTTATTAATGCACTTCCTTTTTACACGAGAATGTGGGATGAGTATACGGATGAGAACGGGAACCATGTGATGACTTCCAAGGCGTACACCATGAAGGGCTCTTATGACAGAGTGGAGGAGCTTGGTATAGCCATTAACTGGAGTGACACGATGGGGCAGTACGTTGCTGAGGGAGATGTTGAAGGCCATCATTACAGCGTATGGCTTGAGGATGCCGACTCAATCAGGGAGAAGATGAAGATAGTGGCGGAATATAACATTGCCGGTGTGTCGGGATGGAGTCTCGGCAGTGAGCTACCGGAGGTATGGGAGGTTATTGCGGAGTATAATAAGTAGAGAATTGTATATACGGTTATGCGGGAATAAAAATAACATAATTTTGAACCCTGTGCATAGAATAGAAATAAGGATTCTATGCATGGGGTTTTTTATTTTGAAAAGAGATATGCTTTCGCTTGCTATGGGATTAGTAATGATATTTTCCCTTTGGATGTTAATGCGGCACATGCTGTATTCGGGGGAGAAGGAGGTGGCGGCCGGGACAGCGGTCAATACAGTGACGGAGGAAAGTAAGCAGACTGAATCCGATGAGGGCTATCTTGTAGTGATTGATCCGGGACATGGAGGAGTGGACCCGGGGATGCTCGGAGTGAACGATACCGTTGAAAAGGAAATCAATCTTGCAATAGCTTACCGTCTGAAGGAAAAATTGGAGGAGCAGGGGATAAAGGTGGTGCTCACGAGAACGACGGACGACGGACTTTACGCTGAGAGCGACAGCAATAAAAAGATTGCCGATATGAAAAAAAGATGTGAGATTATAGCAGGCAGCAATGCGGATATTGTTGTCAGCATACATCAAAACAGCTTCAGCGACAGCCGCGTGAGCGGTGCTCAGGTGTTCTACTACAAGCATTCGGTTGAGGGACAGAAACTCGCAGAGTGTATACAGGACAGTATGAGGGAGGGGCTTGACGAGACAAACGACAGAAAGATTAAACCTAATGACAGCTATTATATGCTGATACATACGCCGTGCCCAACGGTTATAGTTGAATGCGGTTTTATAACCAACTACGATGAGGCGGCACTTCTTGTGACCGAGGAATATCAGAAAAATGTTGCGGATGCTATTGCGGCGGGAATTATGTCCTACAAGAGAGAATAGCGTAAAAACAGGGGCATTACTGCTTGTGCCGCGGAAAGGAATGGAAGTGGATATCTTATTTGCCGGTAATACGATGGCGGTATCGGATGAATTTTATGAGTATGTCGGAAAAGAGTGCCGCATGGTTGTGCTTAAAAATGAGTCTGCAAAGGAAAAACAGAGGAAAAAAAATCTTCTGTTTTTTAGAAACACATGTGAGGAGGACACCGAGCGTATATTTCGGACGTTTGATTTCGAGACGGTTGTATTTTTCTCGCAGGTGCTTGACGGTGAAAAGAAGATATTTGATGAGCTTGAAAAGCTTGAGTACATATTGTATCTGTGCAGAAAGAAAAAGGTAAAGTCGTTCATGTACATAACGGGAAACCGGGGTGCGGTGGATGAGGAGAACGGTGAGGCAAGCAGGGTGATTCTGTTGAATGCCTGTGAGCAGCTATGCAGAAAAGCAGCAGACAATGACGGAATAAATGTGCAGCTTATACGAGTACCATATCTGTATCATTGTGTTATAAAATCCAGCCATGTCGGAAGATGGCTTGGAGCAGCCATATCTCAGGGGAAGGTTGAGCTTCCGGGATATCAGGATACCATGACGGATTTTGTGAGGGAGGATGACCTTGCGGAGCTTATAGGGAGAATATTTGATGACCCTTGGAACGGCAGTTATCTTGAGACAAGGATCAGCGGAAGAAATAAGCTTACATTCAGACAGCTTGCGGATATGCTGAAAGCTTTTGCAGCACCGGGTGGAAATGTGGAAGTTATATATACCGGTAAGGATGAATGCACACCGACGTATCAGGAAGATTCATGGGCGAGAAATGAGTATGGATGGATTCCCAAGGGAAATATTGAGGCTGACCTTAAAGAGGCGGCAGGAAGATATATAAAGGAGCGTGAAAAAAGACACCGTGGGATAATTAAAAGGCTGTATTCCAACAGGCTTGTGAGGATAGCCACGGAGCAGATAGCACTATGTGCGGCGGCAGAGGCGTTAAACTATGCAACGCGGGGCAATGTAATGTTCAACTTTCTGGATTTCAGACTTGTATATATAGCAATTATGGCTTGCATTAACGGACTTGGAGCAGGCGTGGCGGCAGCTCTTATTTCGTGCGCAGGGTATATTGCTTCGAATGTGTCAGCCGTGTCATGGGAGGTCATTTTTTTCAATATAGAGAACTGGTTCCCGTTTGCCTGCTATATGCTGCTCGGATGTGTATTGGGATACACCACGGATAAGGCGCAGGATGAGATAAAGAGTAAGACAAATGAGCTTGAACTTTTAGAGGAAAAATATGAATTTCTGCATGGACTGTATATGGAGGCTGCCGAGGGAAAGGAGCGCTTTAACAATCAGATAATAGGTTATAAGGACAGCTTCGGCAAGATGTACTCGGTTGCCAAGAAGCTTAATACCACGCTGCCTGAGAAGGTGTTCTTCGAGGCAATCGATACTATGGAGGAGATACTTGGTAATTCTTATGCAGCCGTGTACAGTGTCACACCGGGAAGCGCATATGCAAGACTGTATGTGTGCTCTAAAAGATGTACAGGCAAGGCCACAAGGTCGCTTAAAATTACGGACTATCCTGAGGTATATGAGGCACTTAAAAATAAGGTCACTTTTATCAACAGGCAGGCAAAGGAAGGCTATCCGGCTTATGCGTCTCCGATATGCAGGGATGGAGAGCTTGTGGGAATGATTCTCATATTGGAGGCTGACTACAGCCAAATGAATATGGAATTTTACAATAAATTGAGAATAATGTCCGATATGATACAGGACTCGCTCATCAGGGCTATGGAATTCTATGAGATGAATGACAACGTGGTGGAGAATACACGAATTCTTGAGACTGACAGCTTCGAGAAGGTGTTGGGAGTTAAGAGACAGATGAGAAAGAGACAGTATCTTGATTATGTCATGTTAAAAATTGATTCCTGCGGAAAGAATCTTAGTGAACAGAATGACAGGCTGAGCGGGCTTGTGCGTGAAAATGATGTGCTCGGAGTCAGAAAGGACGGAAACCTGTACCTTCTGCTGACTCAGACGGGAGTTAAGGACGTAAAGACGGTTGCTGACAGACTGAAGAAGAACAATATTGTGTTTGAGGAAGTCAGGGAGTAGTGATGGCTGTAATAATTTTTTTTGCACTGCATACGGTGTTTAGTATCTGCATGGCAGTTTTGAAATTAACACACAGGCTGAAGAGCAGGAATATGACATTGCCGGCGGCATGTCTGCTCCCGGTGTGCGGCATGATTACCGCACTGGTGGATGAATGGCAGGTAAGACATGGGTGCCTTGGCGTGAGGAAGGTCGACGATTACACACAGCTTCAGGGCGATGAGGCGTGGCATCGTGAGATTGTGGGGACATACGATGATGCACTTACCGTTCCGCTTGAGGAGGCAATGATGGTCAATGCTTCACATGTGAGCAGGAAGCTTATGATGAAGCTTCTGCATACAAGTCCCGAGAATTATGTGGAGCTTCTTAAGAAAGTCACAACGTCCGACGATGTTGAGCTTACTCATTATGCTACAACGGCAATGATGGAAATTCAGAGCGATTATGAAAGGAGAATCGGAGAACTTTTAGATAGGGTTAAGAGAACGCCCGATGATGTCTCAGTGCTTATGCAGTGCACAAGCCGGCTTAAGGCGTATATAGACAGCGGGCTTATTTCGGATACCGTCCTTATGCAGTACAGGCTGAGGCTTGATGAGATACTGTCGGCGCTGTGTCCTCTTGTGCCCGATGCGGTCAGATTCGAGTATGAGTGTATTGAGAACCGTATCATGCTTGAAAAATACGAGGGAATTGACAAAAGACTTGCGGCGCTTGAGCGGAAATATCCTGAGGATGGCAGAGTATACATGCTGTATGTTCAGTATTATTACTCAATACATTCAGGCGGAAAAATCGAGGAAACACTCAGACGAATGAAGGAGCGAGGTGTGTATCTTGACAGTGCGGGAAAAGAGTGGCTGCAAGTATGGACATAAATATATAGAAGGATGAAGTTGGAGTAATGAAAAGGAAGGTAGTTGGGAAGGTTATGCTTCCGGTATTTGCTTTGTTTGTGTTAAGCATTTTGGTGTTCAGGGAGCGCGCCGGAATCGGATATGAGCAGACGGATGCGCAGGCGAGGGAGTGGAATCTATCATATTCGGATGAGGTGGAACAGGACATTAAGTGCCTTATTCTTACGTCGGACGAGGATGTAAGCTGCGAGTACGGAAAGATGATGGAGTTCGTGTGCGACAGTATGAAGCTTGGCTGTAAGGTGCAGGATGCAGGAGAAGGCTTTGATGCGGAGGAGCTTGAAAGGTATGATACGGTTGTTGTCACATTTCAGGATTGGAGTGTTTTAAAGGAGCAGCTTCTTGATATATACTCATGGGTTAAAGAAGGAGGAAGGCTTCTTACGGCTCTCACTCCGATTCCGAATTCATATTTTCAGGCGGTCTCGGCAAAGTTCGGAATCGATGTGATTGAGGACTATTACCCGCCGGTGTATGGGGTGAAGTTCCTTAAAGAATGTGCAATTGGTGCTGAAGAGGACGACATATTCTGGTATGACGCTGAGAAGTTTGAGGGAATTGTCTCATCCCTTGCGGTTGAGCTTAAGAGTGAGTGTGAGGTGTATATGGTGTCCGAGGATGGAAATACGCCGATTATCTGGACAAACGATTACGGAAAGGGAAGGATTGGAATTGTAAATGAGGTAATAACACAGAAGTATCAGAGGGGATTTTTAGCACTTGCTTACAGTCTTCTGGAGGATGTATTTGTCTATCCGGTAATCAATGCATCGGCATTTTATCTTGATGATTTTCCGTCTCCGATACCCGCCGGAAATGCTGAGTACATCAAGCGAGATTATGGTGTTGATGTGGCATCGTTTTATGCAAATATATGGTGGCCTAAAATGATGGAATGGGAAGAAAAATACGGAATAGTGCACACAGGAATGATTATAGAGAATTATTCGGATGAGGTGGAGGCTCCGTTTGACGGGGACAAGGCGACGGCACGGTTTCTGACGTTCGGGAATATGCTTTTAAATAACGGAGGGGAGCTGGGCTTTCACGGCTATAACCATATGCCGCTGTGTTTAGAGGGAAGAGATGAGGATAAAAAGTACGGAGAGTATAAGCTGTGGAAATCGGAAAGCGACATGCGGCTTGCGGTCAGCGAGCTGGTCAGCTTTTCTGAATCACTTTTTCCGGACAATGAATTCCAGGTGTATGTACCGCCGTCTAATATTCTGTCAGAGACGGGAAGGAAGAATCTTTTGATTGCGGATCCCGGGATAAAGGTCATAGCATCCACATTTCTGAATGATTCGGAAGAACATTCTTATGAGCAGGAGTTTAAGATTGAGGACGACGGAATTATAAGCACACCGAGAATAACATCGGGCTGTATAATTGATGATTACCAGAAGCTGGTTGCCTTGTCAGAGCTCAATTTTCAGTATGTCCAGTCGCATTTTACGCATCCGGACGACACGATGGATGAGGACAGAGGCGCCGGTATGGGATGGGATTACATGAGCAGAAGCTTTGAACAGTATCTTGACTGGGTGTACACGTCGGCTCCGAATATACGAAACGTGACCGGAAGCGGAATGGGTAAGGCTGTTGAGAAGTATGACAGACTTACCATGACAAGAAAATATACGGACGAGGGAATAAGGATAAAGCTTGGCAGTTTTTCGGGGGATGCAAGCTTTATACTGAGGGTGAATGAGGGCAGCGTGGAAGGAACGGAAGGCTGCAGTTGTGAGAACATATCGGGAAGTATATATCTTCTCACGGCGTACAGCGATGAAATAATGATATATCTTGGAGGGGAAAAGTGAGAGTATGTATGATTCTTGAGGGAAGTTATCCCTATGTACATGGCGGTGTGTCGAGCTGGATGCACCAGTATATTCAGGCAATGCCCGATACCTGCTTCGTTCTCTGGTGTATCGGAGCGGAATCCGCGAACCGAGGGGTATATAAGTATGAGCTTCCGCCTAATGTTGATGAGGTGAAGGAGGTATTTCTGGATGATGCCGTAAATCTCAAGGGAAAAGGCAGGCAGCCTAAGTTCTCTGATTTGGAAAAAAATGAGCTGAAAAAGCTCTTTGAGGGGAAAAAACCGGACTGGGACGTGCTTTTTGAACTGTTTCAGGAGAAAAAAGCCAATCCTGTTGACATGATGATGAGCCCGGTATTTCTCGATATAATCATGCAGCTGTGTGAGGAGAAGTTCGCATATTTGTCTTTCACTGATTTTTTCTACAATGTGCGGTCAATGATTCTGCCGGAGCTGTATCTGATAACGCAGGAGGTTCCGAAGGCTGATATATATCATGCGACGGCAACCGGGTACAGCGGAATACTTGGGAGTCTCGGAAAGTGGAAATACAATAAGCCGTTCATTCTGACGGAGCACGGAATCTACACGAGGGAGAGGGAGGAGGAGCTTTTGCGCGCACAGTGGGTTCTTCCTTATTTTAAAAATCAGTGGATTAATCTTTTTCACCTTTTTTCGGATTGTGCCTATTCGCACGCTGATGTGGTGACTGCTCTTTTTAGAAGAGCGAACGAGGCGCAGATGGAGCTGGGCTGTGATGAAAATAAGCTTCGTGTGACACCGAACGGCGTACATATTGAGAGGTTTGCGGATGTATCGGATAAGCCGGAGGATGGATGGACGGACATCGGCGCAATCGTTAGAATTGCCAGGATTAAGGACATTAAGACCATGATTTACGCTTTTGCGGAGGTTAAAAGGGAGATTGGAAATGTCAGGCTTCACATCATGGGTGATATTGATGATGGCGAGTATTACGAGGCATGCCGCACGCTTATTGAGCAGCTTGGCGTGCAGGATATTATTTTTACCGGAAGTGTCGATGTGGCTGAGTATATAAAAAAGCTTGATTTTATAATACTTACAAGCATCTCCGAGGGGCAGCCCCTGTCGGTGCTTGAGGCATTTGCAGCGGGAAGAGCCTGTGTCACTACGGATGTAGGCTGCTGTCGTGAACTTATAGAGGGAAATGACGGACTCGGGGAGGCAGGAATATGCGTTCCGCCGATGAATAAGGAGCAGGTCGCTCAGGCAATGCTTGAGCTGTGCAGAGAGCCGCTCACAAGAAAGCGTATGGGAGCTGTCGGAAGAGAAAGGGTAAGAAAATATTATACTCATGACATATCAATGGAGAATTACAAAAGGTTATATCAGGAGGTAGTATGAAAAATACAGGAAAATGATTCACAGAAAAGCAGTGACATGGGGGTTAGTATGGCGGGTATAGGTTTTGAGTTAAAAAAGATGTTCTCTAAGAAGGGTGTTTTTCCACTTATAAAGGCTTATGGGTATGCCGCAACGGTGTGTGTGGGACCGATGCTTCTTGGTATGTGTTTTCTTATTGTTATAGGTGCTATGTCGATTCTGTTCGGCACATCGGAGCATGAGAGGGAGCTGTTAAACAGCATGGTGACTTATACGCTGTTGTCCTCGATGGTGCTCACCGGAATATTATCCATGGTGTTGACGAGGTTCGTTGCAGACAGTCTGTATTCGGGAAATACAGGTGCGGTTCTTCCCTCCTTCTGGGGAGGGGTGAGCATAATGCTCGCGGCAGGTGAGCCTGCGTATGGCATTTTTCTTGCATGCGCGGGAATTCCGGCATTGTATGCCGTGCTGTGCCTTATATTGTTTGGTGAGCTTGTGCTTGTGTGGACACAGATGAGTTATCTGACGGCAGTTAAGGACTATCAGGGAATAATAAAAATATTTGCCTGCTCACTGGTGCTTGGGTGCATTGTGGGAGCAGGTCTTATTCCGGGAACGCGTATCAATGTTGTTACGGCGATGTTAGCCTCTGTCACGGCCGCTTACGGTGTGATGGCGATATTATACTACAGACTTATGACTCAGTATTTTTCTGAGGGAAATATAAGCTCTATGTGTTTTGCTTCATGGGTCAGAAAATATCCTCAGCTTGTGATGCTGGGGCTGTTTATGTCTCTGGGGCTTTTCGGACATCTGGTAATTATGTGGAGCGGTCAGGCGGGACGTCAGATACAGGGGCTCTTTTATGCGGCACCGGTCTACGATATTCCCGCGATTGCGGCGTTCCTGTCGATACTTATAACCACAATTAATTTTGTGACATCGGTTGAGGTGAATTTTTATCCAAAGTACAGAGCTTTTTTTGACGCACTCAACAATGGTGGAATATTGAAGGATATCAGGCAGGCAGGGGATGAAATGAAGTCGGTGCTTTTTCGTGAGCTGACTTACACATTTATGAAGCAGCTGTTCACGACACTTATTTTTATAATAGCCGGAAGTATTATTCTTCCTAAGCTGCCGCTCGGTGTTGACGATGATATGCTCGGGATATACAGGGTTCTCTGCATGGGGTATGCCTTCTACGCTGTTGGAAACTGTATTATGCTCATTGAGCTGTACTTTGCCGACAATACAGGGGCACTGATAAGCGGAACCGTGTTCATGGCAGTGAGCTGTGCGGGCACGTTTTTTTTCAGAAATATGGATATAAAGTATTACGGAATCGGCTTTTGGGCGGGTTCAGTGCTGTTTTCACTCACGGCGTTCATAATTCTGAGGACATATCTCAAAAATCTTATGTACAATGTCCTGTGTTCAAAGCCTTTATATGAAAAAAGAAAGCTCGGGATAGCGGCGTTGATTGCCGCCATAGCGTGTATATCTGTCTCGGTCAGTGCGTGTTCGGCGAATAAAGGCATCGCGCAGGGAGAGCAGACACAGAGTGCTGCGGCCGATGTGGGCGTGCCGGGAGATATTCAAAAGAACACGGAGGTATCAAAGCGGATTAAAGACAAAGCTGTTTTATATGAAAATCAGGATAATACTTCGGTAGTAACCATGTATCTTACGGTTACGACGGGAAATAAATCCGACAATACGGAGCACACCTGGACGCAGATTAACAGCTATTCGGTGTACGATTATGAGGAGATGGGCGTTGAGAGGTATGCGGTTAACGGCCTTTTGCAGGTTGGCGATGAAAACGGTCCTGTGGAGGGTGAGCTTGGGTACGGACAGAATGTACCGAATGCCACGGTCACGATAAGAGGGCAGTCATCTTCAAGGAACGCGCAGAAAAATTATAAGATTGAGTTAAAAAAGAATAAAGGAACGTGGCGTGGACAGCGGGTCATCAACCTGAATAAGCATCAAGGAGAAGGAATGCGTTTCCGCAATAAGATGGCTTACGACTTGATTAAGGGCATTCCTCAGATGATGGGACTTCGCACGCAGTTCGT
>ENA-OPAV01001684-OPAV01001684.1-human-gut-metagenome-genome-assembly--contig:-NODE-1684-length-14501-cov-2.907172_pt1 | contig 14501 bp, 9 predicted proteins | sample MGYA00241056_ERZ501428 | MGnify/ENA primary metagenome ERZ501428 (study PRJEB25962, sample SAMEA2042621) | human gut metagenome | biome: human gut; feature: human-associated habitat; material: faeces... | reverse complement strand
TGCGGGTATTTGGGACTTATTTCAAAATCACAAAATAAGGATTTTTTAAAAGAGATTGAACGGGAATTTCGTGCACAGATTGAAAAAATTATGGGCTGTGCTTCTGTAGATCATATAGATTCACATGTCCATACTCATGCAATCCCGCCTATATTCAGGCTTACCTGTAAACTTGCAAAAGAATACGGCATTCCGTTTGTAAGGACACAGCATGAAGAATTTTATACAGTGCCTGGTTTTAAAAAGCACTTTAATCTAAAATATCCGCCGAACATTTTAAAAATTATTCTTTTGAATTTTTATACTGCCCAAAACATTAAAACTGTTAAAGAATACGGATTAAAAACAAATGATTATCTTATCGGAGTCGGCTATACAGGGATGATGGATGCTAAAACTCTTGAATATGGATTAAAAGCTTTGGAAGGCACTGATTTGATAGCAGAGGCACTGATACATCCCTGCAAATATTCGTCTAAAAAAGCTGACAGTCATACTGAAGAATTTGCAATAACTCAGGATAAAATGCTTCAGGATACAATTTACAGACTTGGATTTGAAATAACAAATTATAAGAATATTAAATAATGAAAGAAAAGGCAGCTGCATTTTTTATAATATTTATATTCCTTGCTTTTGCAGGATTTCAAATAAGTATATCAGGTAGAACTCCTGTTATAGGTGTAATTACTCCGGAAATAATTCAGGTTGACCTTAATAATAACCATAAAGTTGATGATAATGAAACAATTTGTGCAGCAGGAGTAAAGGCTTTTTCTTCTAATTTGAATAAACTTTCACAGGAGGATGCACAAAAGGCTGGTTTAACTTTTGAACAGGCAGCAGCAATAGGTTATTTGTCAGATGAGTTTGTATCAAAACTTCTGCTTGGAAATAATGTAAAACTGAAATTCCTTGATGAAAAATACGCTGATTGCAGAGCTGCTAAGATTTATATTAACGACAAAAATTATTCAGAAATCCTGTACGAAAACGGATTTGATCTTAAATCTCCCGCATTTCCTGAAATAAAAGAACGTGCGTCAAAGCTTAATCTTGTGATTTATAATCATAAAAGCAAAAAATTCCATACCCTGGATTGCAAATACGGGAAGGCTGCACATGACGCGGTTATTTTGCTGAAAAAGGAAATCCCCTCAGGAGCAAAGCCTTGTAAATATTGCCATGTAAAAAAGCATTCTGCCACAAAAGCCAATAAGTCACATAAAAAATATATTACAGAAAAAATATCAGCAACACCTGCTATAATCACAGATGGCAGCACAAAGCTTATCCTTACTGATTTTACAACTATTCTTAAACCCGACAGAAATTGTTCGCATAGTGTTTGCAAAGAATTTGTCAATCTCGTAAATTCATCATTATCCAGCATTGATATAGCGCTATATGGTTGGGCTGATATACCTCAGATTGCAATGGCACTTAAAAATGCAGAACAAAGAGGAGTAACTGTAAGAATTGTCTATGATACTAAAACAAGTTCTGAAAACTATTACCCTGAAACAGATGGGTTTGTAAAAAATTTTAAAAATGTAAGAGCCGACAAGATTGAAGGCAATGCTACTCAGACAAACATGTTAATGCATAACAAATTTGCAATTTTTGACAATCAAAAAGTTTATACGGGCTCAATGAATTTTTCAACAACAGGTTTTTCCGGATTTAACCAGAACAATGTTTTGATTATAAATTCAACCCGAATTGCAGAGCTTTACACAAAAGAATTTGAACAGATGTACAGCGGAAAATTTCATTCACTTAAGGCTAAAACTGTAAACAATAAAGATCTTGATATAAACGGAACAAAATACTCTGTGTTTTTCTCTCCGCAAGATAAGCAGATAAGCAGCAATATTGTTCCGCTTGTAAAAAATGCAAAAGAATATATTTATATACCGGCATTTCTTATTACACATAAGGCACTGACAGATGCGCTTATTGAAGCGTATGAACGGGGAATAGATGTCCGTCTGATAGTCGATGCGACAAATACCGGAACCAGAAATTCAACATTTAAACTTCTTCGGACAAAAGGGGTTCCTGTTAAAGTTGAAAATTATGCAGGAAAAATGCACACTAAAGCGATGATTATTGATAATAAATACATCGTAACCGGTTCAGCGAACTTTTCAAACAGCGGGGAAAACAAAAATGATGAAAACATGCTTATAATAGAGAACCAGAAACTTGCAGATTTTTACCGCAGATTTTTCTTATATATATGGCAAAAAATTCCTGAAAGATATTTGAAGTACACAGTAAGAGCCGAAAGTAAATACTCAATAGGTTCCTGCTATGACGGTATTGATAATAATTTTGACGGGAAAGTCGATGCTGCCGATGCCGGATGCAGATAGGCTACTTTAAGGTTTCAAGCAAGTCAAGAAGATGTTTTGCTGTACTATCATACTGTCGTACGTATTCTCCGCTTCCGTCCGCTTTCTTAACACCTTGAATAGGAAAATATTTATTTGTATTATTAATAAAAGCAGTAAATACGTTTTTATCCGTTGTTAATCCGACTTTTTCAGCACCATTAAAACATTTTTCGTCAATTGTTTTTAGAGCTTTTAAAAATTGTTTTTGCTGATTAGGCTTCATTAAATCGTAATACTCCGGCAAAAGAGTAAAATCGCTTATTACTGCCACCATATCCATATATGAATTTTGATGTTCGGGTTTACATTTTCCAAAATAATCAATAATATTAAGCTTATTATTTTTAAAGTCAACAAGAAGATTATTAGGATTTATGCAATCTGTTTTAAAACCAATCATCTCTTTTTCGCCGTCAAACTTAGGAGTAGTATCAAGAACTTTAAGCTGTGAAGCAAAATCATCAAAAACACCCTGCTCCATTTGTGAGATTTTCATAATCTTTGTATAATACTCTTTTGCCTGTTTTGCAGTAATCTGATGAGGCGCTTTAAGAGCCGGATCATAAATAACTTTTGACCAATCTGCCACAGAATGCGCTTCTCCTGAAACTTTCTTTAAAATAATCAATTTATAATTATCAGGATGAATCCATACAGGCTGTCCGAGGTTAACATTTTCAGGAAAAATTCCCAACGGGATTTTATTCGGCTCTGTATTCTTTTCCGGGTTAAGTACTTTCAGAACATAACCTTTCAGGAAAGGCATATCATATACTACAGAATTGGCTCCTGAACCAATTTCAGATTTTTTATCAGGTTCTGATAAAAATTTCTTAAATTTATTAAAATTATTGTTTACTGAAAGTTTTTGCTTAATAAACTCCGGAAGTGAATTTGCAAGCGGTTCATCCGGCAGCGGTGTTGAAATATCGGCAGGCTTTTTAGAAACAGGCAGAGAGTTCGGGGTTCTTTTATGTTTCCATATATATATTCCTGTTCCCAAAAGAGCAAGAGCTCCTGCGGCATACACTGAAGCTTTTACAAGTTTTTCTTTTTTTATTTCACTTTCATTTTTCTGAGGCACCTGTTTATTATCAGACGAAAACACAGGCATCCTTCGATATGACAAGCCATACGCTGAACAGGCAGATATTTTCATATACAATTACTCCTAATTCATCAAGCAAAAAACTACAAATTTATTATCCTGCAAAAAAAAATTAATACAAGAGGTGTTATGCGGGTATCAGAAAATAGAATAATCATCCTGAACTCGTTTCAGGTTCTCGGTAATAAGAGATGCTGAAACAAAGACATTCGGATAGTTTTGGTGGAAATTGTTATATAAATCCCTACTATGGATTTGGAATAATTTTTGCTTCAACTTCCTTGTGTGCATTAAGAGAACTGTTTAAGCTTCTGGCAAGTTCTGCTGCGGTATTTGCAGTATAGAATTTCCCGCTTGTGACAAGTGATGTACACTCCAGCTGCGCCAGATCATCTTCATTATCAATGTTAAACGCAATTACATCAATTACTACATCTTTGCGGATTTTAATAAGCTCCATGACAAATTTACAAGGGCTTTCATCGCAATTTTCTCCGCCGTCTGTGAGAAGAATTATATGTTTTTTGCCCGGGAACCCCATAAAGTCATATCTGATAGCCTGTTTTAGAGAATAAGTTATAGGTGTCATTCCGCGCGGATGAGTTTTCATTAACGCACCTTCTATATTAAAATTATTCGCCGGACCTATTGGAACAAGCAGCGTAGAGGCTCTGCACGCTTCAAAAGGAGTAAATCCCATGCGATGTCCGTAAACTCTAAGACCGATTGAACTGTTTTTGCTTATTGTAGGTAAAATTTTCCTCATAGTATCAAGCATTAACTCTACCTTGCTCTCACCGTCTAAGTATTCAGTCATACTGTTTGAAAAATCAAGAATAAAAAGAGTTCTTTCCGGCGTATCCGCACTGTATTTATAGGTCTGCGGGGTATAAACACCGTATTCTCCCGCAAATGCAGGCATTATAAGCAAACATAAAAATAAGATTAAGCACCTCATACTTAATCTTATTTACTAAAATATGAAATTTTCCATTAGCCGGAAAGACTAGTCGCTTTCCTCGATTACTGTGGTAATCAAATCACCATAATTGTTTACATGACCGTCTGTTTCAATAATAAGATAATTGTAATCTTCTCTTCCTGCAATAGATTTTTGTGCACATGCTCTTGCTTCATCAAGGTCGGTAAACTCTCCCATCAATGCTCTTGAAAATTCAGAATGATTTCTTTCTCTGTAAACGTGATACATATAATTCTCCTTTCTCTTATTTTTTGATTTTATTTTACTACGAGAAAATGAAATTTTAAAATTTTCTTCGTGATATAATTATTACAAAGGGATATGAAATATGAATAGTAAAGAAATTATAAAACAGGCTGAGAAAGATTTAAGAGAACAATTTGAGATTATTGATGAAATAAGAGATTTTAATCAGGAAAAGGTGCTTAACGCATTTATTGAGAACAAAGTTGCGCCTGAACATTTTTATACAGTTTCAGGATACGGTCACGATGATATGGGGCGTGAGGTTCTGGACAAAGTTTTTGCAGATGTATTTAAGGCAGAAAAAGCCATTGCCAGAATACATTTTGCGTCCGGTACACATACACTCGCCTGTGTCCTGTTTGGAAACTTAAGACCTGGCAACAAACTGATTTCTGTAGCGGGAGCACCATATGACACAATGCAGGAGGTTATCGGAACACTCGGAGAAGATGAGATAAGAGAAGATTCCCTAATCGCCCATGGAGTTTTGTATGATGAAGTACCGCTAAAAAATGATGATGTTGATTTGGAAGAAATAGAAAAGGTCATTGATGAAACTGTTACGATGGTTCTTATTCAGCGCTCAAAAGGCTATTCAACACGAAAATCCCTTACAGTAGACACAATCGGTGAAATATGCCGGATTGTAAAGAAGAAAAATCCTAATTGCATATGCTTTGTAGACAATTGTTACGGAGAATTTGTAGAGGACAAAGAACCGCTTGAAGCCGGTGCTGATATTATTGCAGGCTCATTAATCAAAAATCCGGGTGGCGGAATTGTAGAAGCTGGCGGATATATTGCAGGGAAAGCCCGGCTTGTTGAAAGAGCGGCAAACAGACTTACCGCACCAGGTATAGGGAGTGAAGGCGGTGCCATGTTTAATCAGCACAGACTAATGTTCCAGGGACTTTTTATGGCGCCTTCGGTTGTATCAGAAGCTGTTAAAGGTGCTGTACTGGCAGCAAAAATTTTTGATGAAATAGGTTACAATTCAACTCCAAAATATAACGAAAAACGAACTGATATTATACAGAATATTACATTTGGTTCTCCGGAACCTTTGGAACAATTCTGTCGGACAATTCAATCCTTATCGCCGGTAAACGGATATGTAACTCCAATTCCGGAATATATTCCGGGATATGAGGATCAGGTAATTATGGCAGGCGGTACTTTTATAGAGGGTTCAACCATTGAACTTTCAGCTGATGGTCCGATGAGAGCGCCTTATGTTGCATATATGCAGGGCGGTTTAAATTATGCGCATGTAAAAATAGCTTTAACCAAAATTTTGGATAAAGTACGCAAATAATATTAAAGTGTGTATAAAAGGTATTTTAAATATGCACTTCCGCCGGCTCTTAAAGCATCTAAGCTCTCTGCGGAGATATAATCTTTATTGGCGGATTTAGATGAATTTAGCAGTGATACAAAGTACTTTTCGGCATCTTTAGCAGGTTTTGAACCTTCTTTTATGCCTCCAAGGCTATTGATAATTTTACTTTGCAAGTTAAGCCAATCCTGACGTACAAGAGGGATTTCCGCATCATAAAGATGCTGTTCAAACTCTTTATAATATCCTTTTCCTTTACCCAGCGCCTGTTTTCCTCTCAAATATAGTACAAGAAAATTACGGCTGATTTGTTTATTCTTGTGCTGGGCCAATAAGTCATCTATAGAATTTGCTTTGATTGTTTCTAAGAAATTACTAAGATTAACCCTTTCTGTCCTGTCTGCCAGCATTTCAATAACCCTATTGCCAAGTCCTTCGGACCTTAGGGCATCATAACAGTGAACCACATGACGGAATTCTCGTGACAATATACCAAAAAGTTTTGGTTTACCAGCATTTAAGCTTTCACTATCCAACACTATAGAGTTTAGAGAAAGATCATAAGCAGGCTTTTTAGAGCCGGCATTATTTATAGATATTGCCGGAGAAATATCCTTTGTAAATCCGGCATCTTTTCTTAGAATATTACAAGCCTGTTTTACAAACTCCATAGGATCTTGTTCTCTAATTACAGTCCGGCTTATTCCTCCGCAAAAATTAAGATGCACGCTGTTCGCATCTCTTCCTGAAGTATTCGCTGCCGGATAGTTTTCGTAAGAAGCCAAGAGCACTGCAGGTTTTCTTATATTTAAACTTTTATTACTAATATTTGCCTGATTTTGGTAAGAAATTTTCATAAAATATTATTCCTGAAAAGGAAAAACGCTTGAATAAGATTTTTTGCATTATATTGCCATAATTATTAAGTTTTGTTAATCGGCAATAGCACCATATGACTAATTCTTAAGGATTAGTTATAAAAATTAATATAATTACAATTGACTAGAGATTTTTTGTGGTATGCTGTTATTACCCCAGCAAGGGTGATGAAATTTCGTATTTAGTATAAGAGGAAAGGGTTAAATATGTCATTACCAAATGTAGCATACTTTTCAATGGAAATCGCACTGGATCAGTCTTTAAAAACTTATTCAGGCGGTTTAGGATTCCTTGCAGGTTCTCATATGTTATCTGCAGGATATTTGCAAATGCCTATGGTTGGTGTAACTATGTTATGGTCATACGGCTACTATGACCAAAGAATTGCACATGATGGTCAGGTTGAAGTTGCTTACATCAGAAAGTATTATGATTTCTTAAAAGATTTAAACGTTTCTACAGAAGTTGACATCTTTGGCGAAAAAGTTAAAGTAAAAGCTTTCTATGTAGAACCGGAATTATTCGGTGCCTGCCCTGTTTATTTATTGACTACAGATATTGAAGGCAACAGCGAATGGGCAAGAAGCATTTCCCACAAACTTTATGATGGAAATGAAAAAATCAGAATTGCCCAGGAAACAGTATTAGGTATCGCCGGTGTAAGAATCCTTCAGGCAGTAGGCTACAAATTTGATGTAGTTCACATGAACGAAGGTCACGCACTTCCTGCTGCATTTGAGTTATTAAGACAATACAACGGTAATCTTGATGAAGTTAAGAAAAGAACTGTATTTACAACTCATACTCCTGTTGCGGCAGGTAATGAAGTTCACTGGGTTGACACACTTCTTGAAGGCGGCTTCTTCGCTGGTGCTTCAAGAGAAACTGCGGTTAATTTAGGCGGAGAAAACTTCTCGCTTACAGTTGCAGCGCTGAGAATGTCAAGAATTGCAAACGCAGTATCACAGCTCCATGGGCTTGTTGCTAACAAGATGTGGGAATGGGTTGACGGAAGATGCCCTATCAGAGCTATCACCAATGCAGTTAACCTTCACTACTGGCAGGATGAACGTATTAAAAATGCTCAAACACCTGAGCAATTACTTGCCGTTAAGCGCGAAATGAAGGTTGAACTCTTCAAACATGTTGCAAACGTTGCTGGTAAGAGATTTGATCCTGATGTATTAACTATCACCTGGGCAAGAAGATTTGCGGATTACAAACGTGCCTGGTTGATACTTATGGATAAAGACAGAATTAACAAACTGTTAGATGAAAACAAAATTCAAATTATCTTTGCAGGCAAATTCCATCCGGATGACGTTATGGGTAAAGAAATGTTTAACAAACTGTTAAACCGTTCACATTCATTGAAAAATGTTGTTGTACTTCCGGGTTATGAACTTCAATTGTCTGGACTGTTGAAACGCGGTTCTGATATTTGGTTAAACACTCCGTTAAGACCATTTGAAGCTTCTGGTACTTCCGGTATGTCTGCTAACGCTAACGGTGCATTACACTTATCAATCTATGACGGATGGACTGTAGAAGGTACATTCGACGGAATCAACGGATACACTGTTGAATATCCTGGTCTTGATGATGAAATGCCTTGGGAAGAACGTCACTGGAAAGATCATGAGTGTGTTATGAATATTATCGAAAACAGAATTATTCCTACATACTATGAAAACAAAACAGAATGGGCTAGATTAATGAGACAGGCTATCAGAACATCTGAAGCTTACTTCAATTCAGACAGAATGGTTGTTGAGTACTATAACAGATTGTATAAACCAATCGCTCACGATGATTCTTCAACCGGAACTGACAAGAAAGAAATGAAGATTTCTGAAACACCTACATTCGATGCTTGGACATTCTCAAACATCAAATAATAGACAAAATATATAAATATTTTACAAAAGAGGCTGATTGTTAAAATCAGTCTTTTTTGTTGCCCCGCAAGGCCTTCAAAGACAATAACAACCTTCATTTAGATGATATTTATTAAGAATTGTTACAAATATGCAGGCAAAAATTAAAGTTTTCAATTCAACATGCCGATACATATACCACAAGGAAATTAAAACGAAAGGGAATATGCTATGGGAATGGCAGCATCACAGGCAAGGTTCTTAGGCCTTACCGCAAGGAAAACAAATGTAGAATATGAAGGCCAGCAGATTAACCAACAGAGAACAACATTATCTAACCAATCTGCTAACTACTATAACCAGTTGTTAGGTATGGAAGTTCCTGTTCCTCCTTCAGTTGAAGATTATACAAAAACAGTTTACTCATTTACCGATGGTGCACTGGAAAACGTTGTAACATCTTTGATTGCACAGGGCGAAGGTAAATACCTGGTAAGCTATACAAGAAGCTACACTGATGATACAGCTGTCGTTTCAGCTACCTCTTCAATTATCACAAGAAGCGGAGAAGAAGGCAACTATAAATATAGCGTAGGTGCTAAAGAATTAAGAGCCCTCGGTCAAGGTCTTACAGGCGATGCAGATAGCGGTTACGGACTTAGCGAAGAGTTCAAAGAATTTGCTAAAACAGATGACTATCTCTCAACATTAAATGAAGACCAGTTAATTAAATTATTACTTGAAGAACAAGCCTATAAAGAAAAACTTGATGAAAAATATAATGGCGGTACTGAAAGTGCAGATACAGCTTGGCAGGTATATTACAAACACGATACAACTGCCGGAACATACACACCTGTATTCTACAAAACCAGCGATTTAACAAAAGATACTACAATATACAGCGACAAAACAGGTGCCTCTCAGTCATTCATTCAAGCTTATTCAACAGGCTCTGAAGTTGTAACAGATGAAATTAAAGGTACAGAAGCAAAATTAGAACAGGATACATCTGGAAGATATATTAACATCACATTGTATGATGAAGAAGGAAATGCCACTACATACGCATTAACTACTCAGACTACAACTGACCAGGATGCTTATAATGACGCTATGAACCAGTACGAATACGACAAAACAAGTTACGACAAAGCAATCGAAGATATTAACAACAAAATAGAAATTATCCAGCTTGAAGACAAAAACTTAGAATTAAGATTGAAACAGTTAGATACAGAACAGGATGCTATTTCAACAGAAATGGATGCAGTTCAGAAAGTTATCGAAAAGAACACAGAATCAACCTTCAAAACATTCGGCTAATCGGAAATTGGCGGAAAAAGCAACCCCCGCCAATTATCCGAGAACGAATTCTTTAAAAAGTTCACCGAATGTATATGTAAGACTTTTTGTGAATTTCTTAAAAAATTCGTTTAACGATAACAAAGTTTCCCTAACAAAAATTTTCCCAAAATTTCCCTATAAATTTCCCGACGACTTCCTCAAAAAGTCGTTTTTTTTTGCGAAAATATTAACAAAGACGTAACATTTTTGACATGTCCGGTTTGTTGTTGTCTAATAAAGATAAGACTATAATTGGGTAGGATAATGTATATAAAACAACTTGAAATTGATAATTTTAAATCATTTGCCAACAAATCAGAAATCCCTTTCTTAAAAGGGTTTACAACTGTATCAGGACCGAACGGCTCCGGTAAAAGTAATATCATTGACAGTGTTTTATTTGCTCTGGGGCTTGCAAACGCCAGCGAGCTGCGTGCGGAAAACCTTTCACACTTTATCTCTACATATACAAAACGCAACGAAGCCTTTGTTAAAGTAACATTCGGCGACATGGAAGGCGGTCAGGATTTAAGTATTGCAAGAAAAATAAGAAAATCTACCCAGGGTTACGCAAGTACATATTACCTCAACGATTCTGTAACTACATTATCAAATATCCATGCTGTTCTTGAAAAATACAATGTTACTCCGAACAGCTATAACGTTATGATGCAGGGAGATGTTCAAGGCATAACTAACTGCACCCCGCGCAACAGACGTAAAATTATTGATGAAATTGCAGGTATTGCAGATTTTGACAGGAGAATAGAGCAGGCAACAAATGAACTTACTGATGTTGAACAAAGAGTTGAACGCTCTTCAGTTATTCTCACAGAAATTGATGCTATGCTTGAACAGCTCAAAGAAGAACGGGAAGTTGCTATAAAATATCAAAAACTCCGCGAAGAAAAAACCGGGCTGGAAAGCCAAATTACAAAAGTTCGCTTCTTTGATATAAAACGCAATCTTGAAAAAGCTCATGAAAATATTCTTGAATTTACCAAAAAGAAAAAAGAAGAAGAGCTAAAAAACAAAGACCTGGATGAAAGATTAAACCTCATTAAATCAAAATATCAGGAAATATCTAATCTGGTTAAAGAAAAAGGTGAAGCTAAACAGCTTGAACTAAAAAAACAGGAAGAAGAACTGAAAGGATCTATCGACAGAAAACAAAATGCACTGAATTTCGCCGACAAACAAATTCTTGACGGGTTAAAAACTATTGAAAATGCAAAAAACGGCATTGAAAACTTTAAAAAGAAAATCGAAGACATCAGGCTTAATATAAAACTTAAAGAAGAAAATATTAAGCGTATCGATGAAAATATTGATACCAAAAAAGCGGAATTAAAAAAGATTTTAGAAGATATGACAGGCTTGAACAGCACAGCAGAACAGCATATCGAGAATAGAAACCGTTTAAGAAAAGAACTTGAAGAGCTTCAGGATAAGGCAACAAGCCTGTTGCAGCAAAAGCTCCCTCTTGAAAGCGAGTTAAAAAACCTTCAAAATTCTTTATCGGAAGCTAAAGCAAAACTGGCTGAGCTTGAAGAATTAAAAGCTAATTTTGCATCAAATTTTGACTTAAAAAAGCAGCTCGTAGAACAGCTTGGCAAAGAAATTGAAGACTTTAAGTCTATCCAGCAGAATACAATGAATGAGCTGGATAAAACTAATAATGAAATTAATGATACAAATTACAATATCAGAATGGCTTATGGCAAACTTTCCAGAATGGAAGGTTTAAAACAGGCAGCACAGGCAAGTATGGGAAATGCCATTGATACAGTAATGAATGCAAAATTACGCGGTGTGCATGCTCCTCTGGTTAAATTAGGAACGGTTGATAAAGAATATTCCACCGCAATGGAAGTTGCGTTTGGCGGAAGGATGGCGCATATTGTTGTTGACGATGAACATGTTGCATCCGTTGCAATCGAACTTCTGAAGTCATCCGGAGGCGGTAGAACAACATTTATTCCTCTAAACAAAGTTCAGAAAGCACCGACCCGTCTTTCACTGCCTAAAGATAAGGGGGTAATTGATTTTGCAATAAATCTTGTAGACTTTGATGATGAGTATATAAATGCCTTCTACTATGCAGTAGGCGACACTATTGTAGTAGAAGATATGGAATGTGCTAAAAAGTTAATCGGCAGATACAGAATGGTTACCCTTGCCGGGGAACTTTTTGAAAAATCAGGTGCAATAACAGGCGGTTCTATGAGAAGAAGCGGCTTAAGCTTCAGCCAGAACGACGATGCAGAACTTGAAGCTTTTAAAGGCAAAGTCAAAGAAATGGAAAAACATTTGGGTGAACTTGAAGCTAAGAAAAATTCTCTGGAAAATAAACTTCAGACAATCCGTCAGAATTATTCTGATTCTGTCAGCGAATTTTCAAAAGCAAAAGTCGAACTTGATAATATGAATCGTAATTATGAAAACAGCGAAAATATTCTTAAGGAAAAAGAAGAATTTATTAAAAATTCCGAACCGAGAATTGCTGAGTTAAACAAAAAGCTTGATAAACTTGAAGAAAATGATATTAGTATTAATGATAAAATGCTTGATATTAAAGACAAAATTGCCGAGATTGAAAAGCTTATCAATGATAAAGATTTGAAAGATTTGAAAGAAAAAACCGAAGGCGTTGAAAATGAGATAAAACGTTTACAGGCTAATTTAATGTCAGCAAACAATGATAAAAATGAACTTGAGCGTGAAATTGTATTCAACGAAAGCTTAATTAAAACAAGAGAAGAAGAAATTGTTGAACGCGAACAAACCAATAAAAAACTGGAGCAGGATAAAATTCAGTTTAAAACCGAAATTGAAGAGTTAAACAAGAAAACAGAAGTTCTGAAAGATGAAATTGCACAAATAGAAGAAAAACTTGGAGAATTGCTAAAACAGCGTGATGAGATTAACACCGAGTTAATTGAAATGGAAAAGCAAAAACACATCAGAACATCTGATATTGAAAGAATTGCCGAGCAGATTGAATCTTTCAAAGCACGCAGGCGGGAACTTGAGCCACAGCTTGAAACAGCAAAAAAAGAACTTGAAGACACCGGTGTTGAAGTAAATAAGCTTGAACCTGTTGAAATTTCAATAGAAGAAATAACTTCAAAAATTCAGCGTCTTGATAAAAAAATGGCAGAATTAGGCGATGTAAATATGCGCGCCCTGACAACCTATGATGAAAAACTAGCAAGACAAACAGAAATTAAAGAGCAGATTGAAGTGTTGTCAAAAGAGCGCAAAGAAATCTTAGACAGAATGCATGGCTATGAGCAGTTGAAAAAAGAAACCTTTATGAAAACTTTTAACCATATAAACGAAAACTTTAAAGAAGTATTCCACCAGCTTTCTGAAGGTGAAGGCGAGCTTAAGCTGGAATTTCCTGAAGATCCGCTTAACGGAGGTCTTACAATAGAGGCTCAGCCGCGTGATAAAAAGCTTCAGCGTCTTGAAAGTATGTCTGGCGGAGAAAAAGCCCTTACAGCTCTGGCTTTTGTATTTGCAATACAACGCTATATGCCGTCGCCATTCTATGCGTTTGACGAAGTTGATGCGAGCCTCGATACTATGAATGTTGAACGTATCGCCCATATGGTGCAGAACCAGTCAAAAGATACGCAATTTATAGTAGTCAGCCACAGAAAACCTATGATAGAATCAGCTAATAGGACAATCGGTGTAACACAAAAAGAAAAAGGTATCACAAGGGTAACAGGAGTTAAATTAAGAGACTAATGATAAACAGTACTGAAACTTTAGCATTAAATTACGATATACCTGAAATTGAAAAACATACCGAAAATGAAGGTATAGGTTTCCTTGTGAATATGGCAAAAGCCGGAAAAATTGATCCCTGGAACATAAATATTATTGATGTTACAGACAAATATCTGGCACACCTGTGCGAAATGAAGTCGCAGAATCTGAGATTAACAGGCAGAACGTTTTTATTTGCATCTGTTCTGTTAAATATGAAATCAAAAGTTCTTGATGGAGTTGATATTCTTCAATTCCAGCCGGAGGAAGATAATCATCTTGAATTTGATGATGACGGTTTTCTTGTTGAATACCCGCAAGAGGATTATATCCCGACTGCAAACGTGCAAACAATTGATGATGTTTTACAGCGCCGTACAAGTGTGCGTTTGAACAGAAACAGAGTTGTAACCCTGCGCGACTTGATCAGACAGTTGGAATTTTATGAAAAACTGGAAAAGAAACAGTCTTTAAAACAGGCTCATGAGCGTGCAAAAAATCGCGTCCGTTCTTACGCAAGGTTTACACCTGATGACATTATAAATCTTGC
>ENA-OPAV01001683-OPAV01001683.1-human-gut-metagenome-genome-assembly--contig:-NODE-1683-length-14503-cov-3.286614_pt1 | contig 14503 bp, 6 predicted proteins | sample MGYA00241056_ERZ501428 | MGnify/ENA primary metagenome ERZ501428 (study PRJEB25962, sample SAMEA2042621) | human gut metagenome | biome: human gut; feature: human-associated habitat; material: faeces... | reverse complement strand
GCGCATTTCATGGCCCCGGCGAACCTGAGAGCGTGATAAATGTCGGCGTATCGGGTCCCGGCGTTGTCCGCTGCGCCCTCAAGAAGATTCCCGACGGCAACCTCACAGACGTTGCCGACACGATAAAAAAGACCGCATTTAAGATAACCCGCCTCGGTCAGCTCATCGCGAGCGAGGCTTCGCGCAGGCTCGATGTGCCTTTCGGCATAGTCGACCTCTCACTCGCGCCCACGCCCGCAGTCGGTGACTCCGTGGCACATATACTCGAAGAGATAGGTCTCGAACAGTGCGGCGCTCACGGCACAACAGCGGCGCTCGCCCTGCTCAACGACGCAGTCAAAAAGGGCGGCACGATGGCATCGTCGCATGTCGGCGGTCTCTCCGGCGCGTTTATCCCCGTCACCGAGGACGCCGGAATGATAGACGCCGCACGCGCGGGCACACTGAAGATAGAGAAGCTCGAAGCGATGACGGCGGTCTGCTCCGTCGGTCTCGATATGATAGTCGTTCCCGGCGACACAACCGCAGAAGTTCTCTCGGCGGTTATCGCAGATGAGGCAGCTATCGGCATGGTGAACTCCAAGACGACTGCGGTCAGGCTCATTCCCGCCATCGGCAAGAATGCCGGCGAGGAGCTGAACTTCGGCGGACTGCTCGGCTCGGGTCCGATAATGCCGCTCAACACCGCATCTCCCGCAAAGATGATCTCGCGCGGCGGACGCATACCCGCTCCGCTCCAGAGCCTCAAAAACTGATTAAAAAGGAAGTTTTTCAATGAAGGTACTCGTCACAGGCGCCAACGGACAGCTCGGCTACGATGTTATAAAACGCCTGAACGCCCTCGGGGATGAACCCGTCGGCGCGGACAGAGAAGAGTTCGACATCACGGACGGCAAGGCAACGGAGGATTATATCACAGCCCTGCGCCCCGACGCCATCGTACACTGCGCCGCCTATACCGCAGTCGACAAAGCAGAAGACGACCGCGACACCTGCCGCAAAGTCAACGTCGACGGCACGAGAAACATTGCCCTCGCCTGCGAAAAAATCGGCGCAAAGCTCGTCTATATCAGCTCCGACTATGTTTTCGGCGGCAGCGGCACTCAGCCGCTTGAAATCGACGCGCCGAAAGACCCGCAGAATATCTACGGAATAACAAAGCTCGGCGGCGAGGAAGAGGCTAAGAAATGCCAAAAGCACTTCATTGTGCGCACCTCGTGGGTGTTCGGAATAAACGGCGGCAACTTCGTAAAGACTATGCTCCGGCTCGCCGACTCGCACGAGAAGCTGACAGTCGTTGACGACCAGACCGGTTCGCCGACTTATACACCCGACCTCGCAAGGCTTATCTGCGACATGATAAAAACCGAAAAATACGGCACATATCACGCCTCGAACGAGGGCTACTGCACATGGGCGGAGTTCGCAAAGGAGATAATGCGTCAGGCTGAAAAGACAACTAAAATAATCCCCTGCACCACCGCCGAATATCCCGCGAAGGCAAAACGCCCGGAGAATTCGCGCCTTTCAAAGAAGTGCCTTGACGATGCGGGCTTTGACCGCCTGCCGCCGTGGCAGGATGCGCTCGCAAGATTTCTCAAAGAGCTTGATTTAGCATGATATTTTTAGTATAATAAATTGATGGACAACCAGTTTGACTTCTCATTTTTGAAGGGAGGACTTTCCTTGATAAGACTTGAAAATCATCTCGGCGTTATCGAGATATCTCAGCCCTATTTCGCGTCCCTCATCGGCAATGCCGCCTCCTCTTGCTTCGGAGTTGCGGGCATGGCCAACAGCAATATGCGTCAGGGTCTGCGCGCCGTTCTCAACAAGAACGGTCATTTCGCCGACCAGGGCATCTCCGTGCGCAAGGACGGCGAGGGTCTTATTGTTGACCTGCATATAATCGTGTCCTACGGAGTCAACATATCCGCCATATGCCAGAGCATCGTCAACAAAGTCAGATACACAGTCGAAGAGGCTACGGGACTTGAGGTTCACGCAGTCAATGTCTATGTTGACGGAATGAAGAACGAATAAAACCGATTTACGGCCGCATGACAACGGCTGTCCGGGGAGGAAAATAAATGACAATCACAGGAGCAATTCTGCGCAACGCAGTTATCTACGCGGCGCAATTAATCACTTCTCACCGCCAGGAGATAGACGCGCTCAACGTCTTTCCCGTACCTGACGGCGATACCGGCACAAACATGTCCATGACCATAACCAACGCCTCGCGCGAGGTCAGGGTCAAGGATGACAGCGAGAGCGTTTCGGCTGTTGCAAGCTGTGTGGCTTCAGGTCTGCTGCGCGGCGCAAGAGGCAACTCCGGCGTTATCCTCTCGCTCATATTCCGCGGAATTTCCAAGGGGCTCAAGGGTCTTGACGAGGCTGACGGTGCAGCGATAGCCTCCGCGCTCGAACACGGCAGTTCCTCGGCATATAAAGCAGTCATGAAGCCCACCGAGGGCACAATTCTCACCGTTATCCGCACGGCGTCCGAGTATGCCCGCAAGGCAGTGAACGACGGCGAGACGGACGCGGTCAAGGTGTTTGACATCGGTCTCGAGGGCGCGAAAGCCGCCCTTGCCGACACGCCGAATATCCTCCCCGTGCTCAAAAAAGCAGGCGTCGTTGACGCAGGCGGCAGCGGACTTGTCTGCATTTTCACCGCGATGTCCGATGTGTTCCACGGCAAGGAAGTGAACCTTGACGCCGACGAGGCAGAGGAAGCGAAAAGCGAAGAGAAAGCGGACGAACACTCCGCAGACAGCCGCTACACCTACTGCGCGGAGTTCATCTCCCTCCGCGAGAGCGACAAGGATATCCGCGAGCTGCGCGCATATCTCGAGGCTATCGGCGAGTGCGTCTCCGTCACGGATGACGGAAAGAATATAACCGTCCATGTCCACACGAACGCGCCCGGAAAGGCGATTCAGAAGGGCATTGAATATGGTCAGCTGACCAATATAAAAGTTGAGAATATGCATCAGGAGCATCAGAACGCCTCATGGGGTTCTGCGCCCGAGGATCAGCCCGAGCCGATGAAGGCGGTCGAGCCGACAAAGCCGTTCGGCTATGTCGCGGTCGCGTCCGGCGAGGGTCTGTGCGAGCTGTTCACCGAGCTCGGCGCGGATCAGATAGTCAGCGGCGGACAGACGATGAACCCGAGCACAGACGATCTGCTCAAGGCGGTTCTCGCGACCCCCGCAGAGCATGTATATATTCTCCCCAACAACAAAAATATTATCATGGCGGCGGAGCAGGTCGATCCCCTGACCGACCGTGACGTGCGCGTGCTGCACACAAAGACCATTCCGCAGGGCATCGCCGCGCTGCTCAACGTTGACGACACACTCTCCGCGGAGGAGAATCATCTCGCGATGATGAAAGCCGCCGAGAAGATTTCAACCGGCCTTGTCACCTTTGCTGCGCGCGACAGCTCGATAGATGGTCAGTCCGTCAAAGAGGGTCAGATTCTCGGCATGGAAAACGGCAAGATAACCACCGTCGAGTCGAATGTCATTCAGGCGGCGTACAAGGTCACAAAGCACCTGTTCAAGCGCGGAACTTCCTCGCTCGTCACGCTGATCTACGGCAACGGCACCACCGAAGAGGAAGCCGAGGAGCTCGCCTCCCTGCTGACCGCGAAGTTCGGCTCGGATATCGAGGTCTCTGTTATAAACGGCGGTCAGCCCGTCTACTATTTCATAATTTCGGTCGAATAAGATGAAGCTCGATACTGATATAAAATACTTAAAGGGCGTTGGCGAGAGGCGCGCCGCGATGCTGTCGCGGCTTGGCGTCTCTGATGTCAACGCCCTCGTGCGTCTCTATCCGCGCGTCTACGAGGACTGGAGCAGGATAAAAAGCATAAACGAGGCGCAGATAGGCGAGATATGCTGCATAAAAGGCATTGTAGGCTCGCCAGTGCGCAAAAGTCTCATTCGTAAAGGCTTGACACTTTACAAGACGGAGATCACCGACGGCAGCGGAATAATGGGCATCACCATTTTTAACAGCCGCTTTGCGGCAGAAAAGCTCACCGAGGGCGACGAATTTCTGTTCTTCGGTCGAGTCGGCGGCAACCTTTACCGCAAGGAGATGAACTCGCCGGAAATAGAACCAGCCGAGGGTGCGGACAGAATAAGACCGATTTATCCGCAGACGCACGGGCTCAATTCAAAGATGATAGAGAAGCTTGTCCGCACGGCGCTTACTGAGTGCCGGGACGAGCTTGTTGACCCGATTCCGCTATGGCTGCGCGAAAAATACTGCCTGATGAATCTACCTGATTCACTTTGGAACATTCATTTTCCGAAGAGCCCGGATTATCTCGAAGAGGCACGGCGCAGGCTGATATTCGAAGAGCTGTTAATATTGCAGCTCGGACTTGAAAAAATGCGCTCGCAGACTCAGAAGAACGCGGGCGCGATAATAGAGCGCGATTTCAGCGACGAATATTTTTCGCATCTCCCCTTCTCCCCGACCGGCGCACAGCGCAGAGCGGTAAAAGAAGCCATGCGGGACATGATGAGCGGCAGGCAGATGAACCGTCTGCTCCAGGGAGATGTCGGCTCGGGCAAGACTGCGGTCGCCGCCGCGCTCGTCTATTCTGCGGCAAAAAATTCGATGCAGTCGGCTCTCATGGCGCCCACGGAGGTGCTCGCCGAACAGCACTATAAAACTTTCTTGAAGCTCTTCGAGGGCTGCTCAATAAATGTCGAACTGCTCACAGGGTCGGACACCGCTGCGCAGAAAAGGCGAAAAAAAGAAGCCCTCAAAGCGGGCGAAATCGACCTGCTCATCGGCACTCACGCAATAATCCAGTCGGATGTTGAGTTCAAGTCCCTCGCGCTCGTCATAACCGACGAGCAGCACCGTTTCGGCGTCGAGCAAAGAAACGCACTCGGCGAAAAGGGCGAGAATCCGCATCTCTATGTCATGTCGGCAACGCCCATTCCGCGCACGCTGGCGCTGATAATCTACGGCGAACTGGACATATCAATTCTCGACGAGCTGCCGCCCGGCAGGCAGAAAATTGAGACTTACGCCGTCACCTCGGAACTGCGGCAAAGGGCATATAACTATGTAAAAAAGCACCTCGACGCGGGGCGGCAGGGATATATAATCTGCCCGCTCGTTGACGAGGGCGAGAGCGACACGGAACTCGCCTCCGCCGTGAAATACGCCGACGAACTACAGCGCGGCGATTTCCGCGGCTACACGGTCGGGCTGATGCACGGCAAGATGAAGAGCGTGGACAAGAAAAAAGTTATGGAGTCGTTCTACAAAGGCGAAACGCAGCTGCTCGTCTCGACGACGGTCATCGAGGTCGGCGTCGACGTGCCGAATGCCGTAATTATGGTTATAGAAAACGCCGAGCGATTCGGGCTCTCTCAGCTTCACCAGCTCCGAGGGAGAATCGGGCGCGGGCAATATAAATCCACCTGCATCCTCATCACGGACGCCAAAAACGATACGGCGCAGCGGCGCATGAAGGTCATGGAGACGACGACCGACGGCTTCAAAATCGCGGACGAGGATCTCAGGCTGCGCGGCCCGGGCGAATTTTTCGGCTCGCGCCAGCACGGACTGCCCGAGATGAAAATTGCCGACATGCTCGAAGACAGAAGCACGCTCGAAGAGACGCAGAGAGCGGCAAAGGAAATCATGGCGCGTGACCCGGAGCTTTCATCGCCCGAGAGCGCGGCTCTGAAAAACGAGATTCAGCGGCTTTTCGACGCAGTCGGAAGCGCCGGAATGAACTGAAAAGTCCGTATTGTCTCAAAAAAGTGTTTATAAACAATTTCAGTCCCGGCAGTGATATCTTTTGTATATATAATTATTTGTTTATCACTCGAGTTGTAGCAAAGTAAAAGTAAGTGACCGGCTGATTTTTATAATCAGGCTTCCCATAGCCGCGCCGCAGTGCTCGATAAGCCAACGGAGACGAGCGAGGGAACGGTTTGCGAAGCAAGACGCACGAGCACGCATTCGTTCAAGCTCCGGCGCGTTTGCGTGCGAATGTGCCGAGCAACTTATTGAGAGCCGCAAGCTAAGTACTGCGGTACGGCGTTCGCGCGGGGGGTACAGGGGGATTCCCCCCTGTTTTGCTTTTCTTTTGCAGGCGTTTTCTTTTTCAAACAAAAAGAAAATGCCGAAACGCGGGTAGTGTATATCGTTTGATTATGTTAGGTCGTGAAGGTAGGGTATAAATCCTACAAATTCACATCGTGCCGCTGTCGCGGCAGCGGTGCGTCGAGTCGCCGCACCCTACAATGCGCCTAATAGATTCTGCGACAAATCCCATTTGCACATTTTGTTGCACAAGCATCTATAATATTACATATCAAATTTCGCATATTAAACACAAAAAATCGGCTGCCGTTTTTGTTCGACAGCCGATGATTTTTTATGTTCACTTTTTCATTTGCTCGCGCAGGTGGTTTGAAAGCAGAGCGAGCGACGACGCCATATTCTCGTTCTGGACAAGTATGCCATCCGGGACAACGAGATGAACCGGAGCAAAGTTCCAGATTGCGCGGATGCCGCTTTCAACAAGCAGATCGCATATCTCCTGCGCGCTCGATGCGGGGACGGTGATGATGCCTATATGCACATTCACTTTGCGGCAGAAGCTGCCGAGCTGGGCTATCGGGAATACCGTCTTGCCCTGGAATTCGGTCGGCTCTTCGCACAGGTCGAACGCGGCGATTATATTGAGCCCGTAAGCCTTGAAACCGCTGTAGTTGAGCAGCGCCTTGCCGAGGCTGCCTGCGCCGACTATCACGGCGTTATCAATATCGTTATAGCCGAGGAAAGCTTCAAGCTCCGCGATAAGATCCTTGACATTGTAGCCGACCTTCGGCTTGCCGGATGAGCTAACGCTCGCGAGATCCTTGCGCACCTGAACATCATTAAGCTGAAGCGCTTCGGCGATAGTTGTAGCGGATATATTTTTCGGTGCATCCTCCGGAAGCCCCTGGATATAGCTCAGGTACATCGGCAGTCTCTGAAGAGTGTGTTTCGAGATATTCGGAGTCATAAAAATTTCACCAACCTGAAGATTATACTTGTACTGCAACTATTGTATCATATTTTTTCAGATAGTTCAAGTAAACTTAGGGGCAAAAAATCGGGGGAGCCGCCCGAAAGCGACTCCCCTTCTCACCTGCCTTTTGAGCAGGATTTCAGTTTTTATTCACAGTCTTAGACCGTGAAAGCAAAGTCGGTAGTATCCCAGACCTGCTTGCCGTTGGCCATATACTTCGCAGTTGCGGTGTAATCGCCTTCGGTGAGCTTAACATTGATGGTCCAGATCTCGCCGTCGCCGTTAGAAGCGATGGAAACACCTATGTCATCTCTGTCATAAGTCCTGGTAGCACCCGAAGCATAGGTTATTCTAACCTTCTTGGCAGTACCGTTGACAGTGACTGCGACAGAATCAGCAGAAACACTAACTGCAGTAACGCTGACAACCTTTATGGGCTTGGAAGTGATAACCACATCAAATTCAAAGCCGTCAGTCCATGTCTTGCCATACTTAGCCTTTGCAAGATGTTTACCTTCGGGGATGCTGAGTTTGACGGTCCAGATCTCATAAGCAAGATCGGCACTGTTAGCGCTGACTTCGTTGCCCTGTGCATCGTAAGACTTGACAGAAACTCTCGGATCGATCCTTATGAATGTGGTTGTTCCACCCTTTCCATAAGCAATCTGGATCTTGCTGGCCTTGCCGTCGACCTTGAATGAGTACTGCTGCTTACCGCCGTAATTCGGGGTGTCGTAGGTTACGTCAACAACTCCCTTAGGCGCGGGTTTGACATCATAAACAACAGTAAATTCATGATCTCCGGTCCATACCTTGCCGTACTTTGCTCTGGCAACATGCTTGCCTTCAGCAATGTTAAGTTTTACAGTCCAAATCTCATAAGCAAGATTTGCACTCTTGGCATCGACTTCGTTACCCTGTGCATCGTAGGACTTGATAGATACTCTCAGATCATACCTTGCACGAGTGGTAGTTCCGCCATTTTCATAGGCAATCTGGATCTTGTCAGCCTTGCCGGAAACCTTGACGAAATATTCCTGCTTGCCACCGTAGTTCGGGGTGTTGTAGGTTACATCAAGGACACCATCAGAAACAGGCTCAGAGGGCTTGGTATCAAACTTAACGGTAAAGTCGTAGCCGTCCTCTTCCCAAGCCTTGTCAAACTTCGCGAGAGCGGTATACTCACCCTCAACGAGATTGACATTCAGGGTCCAGATTTCGCCATCCTCAGTCTTCTCTATCTTCAGAATACCAAACGCATTGACATCGCTTGTCATGGAGGTGTTTCTGTCAAACGTGCGGGTAGTGCCATAAGCGTCAACTATTCTGAGTTTCTGAGGCTCGCCCTTGACCTTGACTGCATACTGATGCATGCCGCCGTAGTTCGGGGTCGCCGGAGTGACGGAGATGATGGAGGAGCCGCTGGCAACAAGAATAGCGTCAAATCTGACATTCTCGATGCCCATAGTTCCGACCTCGGGATCCCAACCGGTGAAGTTGTAACCGTCGACAATCGGATCTGCGGGAGCTGCGATCTGCTCGCCGACCTTCGCAGTAACGGTTGCATGAACTTCGCCGTTTACATAGAAGGTAGCGGTGTAGGTCTCAAGCTCGAGAGCTTTGACTGCATCGTTGATAGCCGTGGTGGCTGCGTTGATTATATGCTGCTCGTCGTACTTCAGACCCTCGGGAACTACTGTTTTAAGGGCTTCCGCGAGAGCGTTTCTGGTCTCGGCGGTGTACTTCTTGTCGTAGTTCTCTTCATTCTGTTTAGCTTCAGCCTTTGCCTTAGCCTCATTGTAAGCGGAGTAGTCGGCGTCGTCCTTAATCCATGTCGAAACGACTGTTACGTCGTGTGCGGGCATGGTTTCGGGAAGTGCAGGATCCCAACCGTTAAAGGTCTCATGTTCCTTTGTGGGTTCTGCAACACTGATAGCTGCGCCATAGTAAACCATGGACTCTGCGCCGTCAACAGAAAGCTTGTACTGGTTACGGCTGTAGTAGACCTTAAGAACAAGGCTGCCGTCCGCAAGGACTGTGCCGGAAAGGACGCTGTCACCTGCAACCGTGAAGCCCTCGCGGGCGTCGGGGGTTACGGAAACAGTCTCGCCGGTAGTAGCAGACTTATCCTCGATAGCAGCGTCGCCGTAGTTACCGTCAAGACCCATGACATAGGTCTCAACCTTGTAGCCGACGGTGCCTGCCGAGAACTTAGCGTCAAATCTAACATCCTCGACACCCATGACTCCGACTTCGGGGTTCCAACCTGTGAAGGTGTAGCCTGCCTTGGTGGGAGCTTCGGGGGCGACGATCTGAGCGCCAACCTCTGTGGCGACGGTACGATAAAGCCCATTGTCGACATAGAACTCTGCGTTGTAGGTCATGAGTTTAAGACCCTTAACTGCGGCGTTTATCTTCGCTGTCTGAGCGTCAACAATATGCTGCTCGCTGAGCTTCTTGCCGGAGACATCCTCATCAAGTGCGGTGTCAAGGGCAGCTCTGGTGTCAGCAGTGTACTTCTTGTCGTAGTTGGCCTCTGCCTTCTTGGCGTTGGCGTCTGCGACAGCTATATTGTACGCGTCGTAGTTTGCGGGAAGCTCATCCCACTTAGCCGTAAGAACAACATTGTTCGCAGGCATGGTGGCGGGAACTTCCTCCTCCCAGCCGGCAAATGTGAATCCGGCCTTTTCGGGAGTGGCGGGATTAACTACTGCACCATAATAGCGTTCATCGGGCTTGAGGTCCGTGTTAGCATAAGTTATGGTGTACTTATTGCGTGAATAATAAATGCTAAGGACAAGAGAACCGTCAGCGGCGATAGTGCCGGTAAGGACGCTCTTCGCGGAATCGAGCGAGAAGCCCTCTGCGGGAACTGCGTCGGCGGTTATGTCGGCGGTCGAACCGGTCTCGCCGGCACCCTGATAGGTGCTGTCGGGAGCTGACGGATAAGCGCCGGTGGTGTCCATATTATAAACATTCACGGTGTACTTTGTATCCGTGTTGTTTGCGAACTGAGCTTCGAATGTAGCGTCAGCGTCAAACGTTGCGGGTACATTGCCCCAGCCGACGAAGTGCATTCCGACAGGTGCGTCGGGCGCTGCAATCGTGCTGAGATCAACGGGATCGCCCTGGTTGCCGGTAAGAACCGCATGGACTTCGCCGTTCACGGTGAAGGTGAAGGTAACGGTCGTTACTTCGGCTGCGATAAGGCGCTTCCAGTTGTAGATAAGGTTGTTCATAGCTTCTCTGACCTGCGTGCGCATGGTCGTAGAGGCGTTGAACGAGGTCGAAACCTTCTGAGCATAAGCAAATGACTTTGCATATGCTTCCCATCTGTCCGCGTCATACTTGGAGGCATCTGCGGAGTCGATGGTGCACATTGCTATAGCCGCATCGAGGTGCGTCTTTACAGCGGCAAGCTTTATAAGTCTGGGACCCCAAAGCTCGATCTGCTGCTCAGCATAAGCAACATCGATAGCGGATATTGTGGGCATCTGCCAAGCGGCAATCGCGGTCTCCCACGCTGCGTGGTCGGTCTGCCACTGTGCATATGCCTTCTCATACTTCTGCTTCTCGATCAGAGTGGCGTCATCGCCGGGCTTCTCGGGAGCAACAGGCTCCACGGGAGCTATGGTCGAGTTGTAGAGGTTGAGAGCGCGGTTTCTGGCTTCTTTCCAGCCGTTCCAGGTGACTGAATTGAAATCGTCATAACCGAAATAGTTATAACCGTCATCCCAATAAACGGCATTGGCTGCGTTTTCCTTGCCCTGGACTGCCTCAACGGCGGTCTTGAGCGAGTCAACAGAAGCGGAAACGACCTTCTTGTCGAGTGCTGCCGCAGCTGCGTCAAGGTTATCAGCGATGACCTTGTACTGAGCCATGTAGGAAGCGTTCGAGAAGTTAGCCTTCAGTTTCGGTCTGAGAGCATAGTTGGCTGCCATGATAAGAGCCGACTGATATGCTGCCCACTCAGCGTCTGCATCTGCGCTGTAGTTAGCGCGCTGACGCTGCTCGCCCGAATACTGCTTATACTTCGCGGGGACTTCATAGTCGTTGTAGACATAAATCGAAACAGAGCCGGTAACCGTACCGGTTTTGCCACCGATAGTAGCCGTCCTTGTTGCTTTGACGGAATAGTCAATTGTATATGTTCCGTCAGTAAGCGCAGCTCTGTCAGCACCGGATTTTGCCTGCCAAAGGCTCTCGGTTATGTTAGTGTTCTCGTTTTCTGTTTCGCCTGAGAAGCCTGTATTCTCAAAGAATGTACCAGTGTTGCCCTTGAAGGTGGATGCATTCTGAGTATAGGTGGACTTCGTCAGATGTCCGCCATCCTTAACTCTGTTTATTCTTACATGAACATTGTTAATCGCATCAAGAGTCTCATTCTGGTTGATAAATCCGGCACGAGGCTTAACAAGTCTCACTTTTCCGGTAATCGTAGAGATATCCTTGGGCTCGGAATCATCCTGAGTGTCGGAACTATAATAGGTATAGAACGAGGCGTAAAGCGGGGTGTCGCCGGTAAGCGAAGCGCCGCTCTCGGTGAGGATGAAGTAACCGACCGTGAGGACGACGGTGGTATCCGTTGCACCGGGCTTCGAGACAGATACGGTCTTGGAATCGCCGCCGTTGATGATATCGCCGGCGCTGACACCGGAAACGCTGACATTGGAGCCGGCTCCCGCTGCAGTGTATGCAGTTGCCGAAACGCCCGCGATTTTGTACTTATAGAGCGCATCCTGTGTAAAGTTGCCGTTCTTGTCAGTGTATCCTCTGTTTATACCCTTCGATCCGTTGAAGATCGTGACGGAATAAGCCACATCACCCTTTTCCGGGGGAGATACTCTGGTCGGACCTGCGAATTCCATCTGACCAAACTTCGACTTATCGACGAGCTTCATGACCTGGGCCACGATGTTGACGATAGGCGGAACAAGCTTGTCTCCATAACCTGTGAATGTGTCTTTGCCGAGTGTAAAATTCGGGCGGAGGCAACCGAGAAGGTCATAGACTATCTTACCCAGCGCCTCATTCTTTACTATGTCATTGAGTGAGGCATAGTACTTAGTTGCTACCGATCCAGGAAGAACTGCGTTGAGGATATCGGTGACGAGTCTCACGATGCTCTGCTTGAGAGTCTGAGAGGCGAAGACGCCGGACTCATTCTTAACAAACAGGTCTGAGATGCAGGTCAGATCCTGATCAACGAGCAGTCCGTTGAGGATAGAATAAACAATATCCTTGAGGATAGTCTCGCTTCCGCTGTTGGCAAACTTTGCGGGAAGAATAGATTTGTCTAACAGCTTGAAGAAGATATCATCAAGTGCTTTCCATCCGTTAGAGGTATCAACCGTCGTGTCGGGAAGGAGACCTGTGTAGAACTGCGGGTCAGCGGCAAGCCACTTAACGGCAGTAGTCAACATGCTCTCGAATCCGGAACCGTAATTGAGCGCCTCTTTGGGGCTGCCCGCATTAAGGTCGATACCGGGGTTGACATTGTAAGCAATGTAATCCGCAAGCATATCAAGAATACCGTCAATAGTCTTGGGATAATTGCTGTAATCTCTTTCGGGAAGGAACTGAGCCATGAGCTGCTTAACAGCCTCCCATGCAACTCCGACAACAGTCGTGACATCCTCGGGGATGTACATATAGCCGACTGATGCGTTAATGACCGAGCGAGCAATGTAAGCAATAAGCGCCTCCTTGCTCATAGCATCGATCTCTTCCGGTGTTGCGATATGCTTCTGCCAATCCGGGAAGAAGTAATCGCCGGTCTCTTTGAGAATGTATCTCGCAACTGCGACAACATTATCGGTGAGCTTTGAATTGTCACCCGAGACCCAACCGTTGTAGTTCTTCAGAAGTCCGTTAACAATGCCGCCGGCAATGTTATTGAGCTCGCCTACGAGAGTGCTGCCCGCGGGGACGGTATAGGCCGAAACCCTGAAGTCCCTGTTGAACAGACCCGCAAGAGTACCTGTGGTATCCTTGTCAATCTCCTGACCGAGCCACTTCATTGTCTGGTCATTGAGCATCGGAACAGCTATATCGTTATAAGCTGTCTGAAGAAGATCCTCGATGAAGTCATAGGTTGACTTTGTCGAATTGAGGTCAACGAGATTCCTGACACTTTCGGGAATTATCGGTACGCCTGCGAGAGCGTTCTGAATGATGGTCTGAACCATCGTATCGACAGTCGTGTTGCTGTTGTATTCCGTATTCGGATATGCAAGGCCCCAAATCATCTCTCTGAGCATAACTTCGACATTCAGATCGACCTTTACGAACGAGTTGGCAACGCCAAGGCTGACGCCGTCGTCTCGTCTCTGCTTACCGATACCGCCGAGAACAACTTTCCGGACAATCTTTCTGTTGCTGTCATGTCCAAGGAACTCAAGCAATGACTTGATAACCTCCACATCACTGCTGTTGCTTCTGCGTCGCTTCTCAAGCATGCCAACTTCGACTTTGTTAAGGTCGCCGGCCATCCAGAGGATACCACTGTTGTCGTTGATGAGCTTATAGACGCTCGAAAGAGCATTGTCTATAGACGTCGCATCAAGCTTACCGAGAATCGAAAGATCCATCGTGATGTTCGCCTTGGCAAGCGCCTTGTCAGCGTAGTCAAGAAGCGCAGACGCATACTGCTCCGTGGTCAGAACCGCAGTGTCAGTAAAGTCGTACTTTGTCAGCGCGTCATCCTTATAAGCCTGGTACGCACTCGCGCCGGCGGTAGCCGATGAGAGTATGAGCAGTGAAGCAAGGATGATTGCTAACAAGCGTTTCATTTTCTTCAAATTTACACCTCCATTTTAAAAATTTCACCATATATCAGAGCATTCCGTCTCCCGCAAATTGACGGAACACATTGGCGACAAAGTCATTTTGCTCTGTTCGGGCAATACAAAGCAAGAGGGTATGATTATCCCCCATGTAAAGAATAACCCTCTGTTCAGCACTTTGTCAATAAGTTTAAAATTTTTTAATCATTTTTGTATGGTTTGCACAACGATTTTTTAATTTTTTATAGTATGCTAACAATACAGATTTGGCAAATATGTTGAAAAATGTAATTTTTGTTTTATATTGCCATTAAAAATGGCGTTTTTATGTTTATCAGGAATTAATAGCCGTTTTTTATGGGTAAAAAATGCACAAAAAATCATGATATTAAAGAATAATATCGTTTATTTACCATATTAATGTTTGTTATAGAAACAAGAAAATTGTTATTTGCCGATAGTATATAAAAAACGGATTTTTTCGGCTATATTTGTTTTACATATCCGTTATATGAAAAAGGCTTATATATAATGTATAGTAATATAGCATTGCGGCAGTGATTTATCGGGGTAAAAAGCAACACAGATAAACAGAAAAACCGGCTCCGTCACCCCTATACAGACTTCAAAAGCAGGCGAACGAAGTTCGCCGCTACCG
>ENA-OPAV01001680-OPAV01001680.1-human-gut-metagenome-genome-assembly--contig:-NODE-1680-length-14506-cov-5.037990_pt1 | contig 14506 bp, 14 predicted proteins | sample MGYA00241056_ERZ501428 | MGnify/ENA primary metagenome ERZ501428 (study PRJEB25962, sample SAMEA2042621) | human gut metagenome | biome: human gut; feature: human-associated habitat; material: faeces... | reverse complement strand
CCTTATTTGGTGCTATTACCCCGTTCTGTTCCTGTTCTTCCATACCGCTGTTTATCGGATTTGTGAAAGGGGGGATTCCTTTAGGGGTAACATTCGCCTATTTGATAACCTCGCCTTTGGTGAATGAGGTTGCTGTTGCCATGTTTATCGGCACTTTTGGGTTGCGTATTACTTCTATTTATGTGATTAGCGGTATTCTGTTAGGTATGGTAGGTGGATTTATTTTGGGCAAGATGAAATTGGAGCCTTATTTGAGTGATTGGGTAAAACAAATTCAGCAAAACTCAACTTCCGACTCCGGAACATGGGAAAAAGAGCATACTCCGTTCTTTAGACGATTGCCGATTATCATGCAAGAAGCATGGGGCATTGTCAAAGGTGTACTTCTGTATATCCTTATCGGCATCGGTATCGGTGCATTTATGCACGGCTATGTACCGGAAGGATTTTTTGAGCAGTATATGTCTAAGGATAATTGGTTTGCAGTTCCTTTATCAGTAGTGTTGGCAGTTCCAATGTATGCCAATGCTGCCGGAATAGTACCGGTAATTGAAGTTTTTGTAGCTAAGGGTATCCCCATAGGAACTGCGCTTGCTTTTATGATGGCAGTTGTTGGGCTGTCATTGCCCGAAGCTACGCTGTTGAAAAAAGTAATGACTTGGCGGCTGATAGGGATATTCTTTGGATTGATAACCTTATTTATTATTGTATTAGGTTATCTTTATAACATTGTGTTATAGCGCAATATGTTGTGAGTATGGAATATGCAGCAATTAAAAGCTACGTTAGTAAATTACTCTTTCAGATACAGACCGAAATAAATATTTCTAATTCTGACGAATGTATAGGGATTGATAGGGCGTTACACATGATGCGTTTTATTAGACCTTTGTGTGATGAACTTAGGAAGCATACAGTAAATTATCAGTTTAGGGACGAGGCGGAAGAAATCTATTTCTTTAAAGAACTAAAGCCGGAAGTATTAAGTAAATATATGTACTACAACAAAATTTATGTTATAGAAAGCAAATTCCCAACAGGTAGTGATGTTGCGCAAAAAGAATATCTGTACAATGAACTAAATAGTTTAACATTCTATTTCAGTAGGAATTTGGACTTTTACCAGTATTACCGTTCTAAATCTACTTATTTGGATAGATACTATTTTACCCGAAATCAAAATGATTTACGAATATGTACAGACAGTTCCCATATTGATAAAGACCCTCTATATTCAACCGGATATGATTTTAAAGTGGCTAAAATTATTACTAACGAACTGTTGAAAATCTATTTGACTAACAGATTGCAGGAATTGGAGCGTATTGTACAGCGCAAAGCGGATAACGGACAGGTTGTAGAAAGTATTTTGCGTTGGACTGGCTCTAAAAGGGCGTTGGTAGAACTGATTTATGCTTTAGAAGCGAATGGGGATTTTAATAAAGGAACGGCTACTTTAAAAGAGATTGCAGGATATTTTGAAAATGTGTTCAGTATAGATATTGGTGATTTATATCATTCTTATTTGGAAATGCGAAGCCGTAAAATAAATAGAACTCGGTATTTGGAGACATTGCAAAAAAGTCTGCTCCGAAGAATGGATGAAAACGATACATGATGCGAGTTTTATTTTCTTTTCGCAAGCAATTATATTCTTGATAATAAATAAACCATTCAGTATTTCAATCAATATTGAATGGTTTATTGTTTTCAATCAATCCAGTTTTCTTGAAATCTTGCTTTCAATCAATCAGGCTATCAATATTTCAATAAAACAAGATTGCAGAATTACAAAAATAAACTCATCGGTCGGGGAACGCCCAGCGGCAAGGGGCGGGACCACCCGTCCCGACGAGCGAAAAAATCTTTAGTTAGGGAATGTCTTTCTTTCATTGGCAACACGACTTCGGAGTGAATTTGCCCAAGGTGTTTTGCGGCACGGAAAACAGATTTGTGTGCCACAAATCACACCTTGCTGTTATCTGACGATAACACGATTTCAACGGCTGGCAGTACGATTTGGAACGTCCAGTTTTTGAGCCAACATTTCCATGTCGCCACTTACTTTCAAATCGGTAATCCTCGCATAAATTTGAGTAGTCCGGATATTAGTATGACCTAAAATTTTAGATACTGTCTCGATAGGTACACCATTGGCGAGCAGTACCGAAGTTGCACACGAATGGCGGGCAACATGGTAGGTCAAGGTCTTTTCAATTCCGCAAATGGCTGCGATTTCTTTTAAGTAATCATTCATTTTCTGATTGCTGATAACTGGTAAAATCTTACCGTTTGGCAATTTGTCTTTGTACTTTTCCAATATGGCTTTTGGTATATCCAGCAATCGGACGGTAGATGTAACATTTGTTTTGTGTCTTTTCCGTATAATCCACAAATTACCGTCAAATCCGGTGCGAATGTCCTCCTGCTTTAACTCGCATACATCAATGTAGGAAAGTGCCGTGTAACAACTGAAAATGAACAAATCACGTACCTGCTCCAACCGTTTAGAGCTAAACTCGTGGTTGTAAATGGTGGTAATTTCTTCCATAGTCAGGTAATCCCTATCGGTACGTTCAAACCTTACCCGATAACTCCCGAAAGGGTCGGCAGTCACTAAACCCGTATTCTTGGCAAAGTTTACTACCGTGCGAAAACGTTGTACGAACTTCATAGCCGTATTATGGCTGCACCCATAGTTATTCTTGATATACAACAGGAAATCTTCAATGAATACCACATTTATATCTTTAATGAGCATATCGGAAACGGAGTATTTAAACTTCATAAACTCCATAAGCCGTTTCTTTGTCAGTTCATAACGTGAATAGGTCTTGTCTGCGGTATTCATTTTGACCTTTTGCAAATACTGTTCGTTGTGCTGTTTGAAGAACTCTATCAAAGTCCGTTCCCTTGCTATCTTGCCTAAAAAAGCGTTCTTTACCAGTTCTGCGGTTACATATCCGTCTTGCGCCATTAACGCATGGTAATGTTGATGAACTGTGCTACGAATACTTTCCAGCATGGAATTGATGTGTACGGCTTCTGCGGTTCTGCCGGAAGCCTTGCCTAATTCCACGCTCCAGTGAGCCGGATTTATTTCCAGTTTGGTGTTAAACTGGGCTACAACTTGGTCGATAGTGATACGTGCGATAATCGGTGCGTTACCATTTTTCTTTACTGCATTTCGTTTGACGAAATAGAGTAGCTTAAAAGTACTTCTCATAATCTCTTTTTTTTAGTTACAAACTTAAATTGATAAACTGAAAATGAGATATTTGCAGTACGGACAAATCAAGACAACAAACCGCCAATTTGGGACATTCCGTGACCTAAAATCTTAGAGGGTGGACAGGTCACGAATTGGTCACGAAAGTGTGTCTTTTTGTGACCTTTTCGTGTCTTAGGTCACAGACATTATATAAAGAAAAACTCCTACAATACCTTGATATTGTAGGAGTTGTACATTTACTGTCCATTTCTGTCCAGCGTTTCTGTGATCCGCCTGGGGCTCGAACCCAGGACCCCAACATTAAAAGTGTTGTGCTCTCAAGGCATTTAAAAGCCTTCGCCTACGGCTCGACTTTCAAATGCAACCTGCTGAGCAAGCGAATCTTATCTATTAATCAGTAGTTACACGAACTCTCTGTTATTCTACCTTTGGTTTAACTCTCGGTTTAACTGGTTCATTGATTTAACATTAAATTTACTATCTCTAATATGGTTTATCTCCTTTTATAATTCAGAGGAAATATCCACTCTTAAATTTGAATTGGTACGAGTAATAGAACATCACAATTAGATTACTTCATTAGGTATGCTGATTGTGAGCTAAAACTTATGTGGGTATGAATTTGCTGATTCTCCATATTAAGAAGAATATTTCAAGATTCGTACCCACATAAAAAAACAGCATAAGAGTTTCCTCAAATGCTGTTCCGTTTAAGTAGCTTGGGGAATTAATTAATCTTCTTATAGGTAGTCGTAGTAATATCGTCTAACTCCAAACCACCGTCATCCGTATTATCCCAATCCTCAAAGGCAAGTACCAGCTTAGTAGCTGTAAGTTCATTGATAGTAAGGACATCCGAATAGCCGTCATTGTAGGAGATAGTCAGCTTATTGTCTTTCAAAGACCAGCGACTTGTTTCAGTATATCCACCGTCTGCATAGCCTTCTGTGCAAGTACCGTCAGCTTTGAACTCTCTTAAGCCATTGGTGTAGGCTTCATCAGAGGTGACAACTTCCTTGCCATTCTCCACCTTGTGAATCTTCTCCCAAGTGGACTGCCATTTACCTATAAGGTTGGCTTGGTCAATGATTGTCTGTTCATCTTCATCATCGCTACATGCAGTAAAGTTTACAGCTAACATGACCATTAACAAGGTCATTCCAATTAATCTAAATGTTCTCATAATTAATAAAGTTTATCTTGTTACTCTTTCAACTTCTTCTATCAACTGTGACAGGCTTATTTCAAAAGCTGTAATCCAATCCATCAGCGAAACAGACTGCCCATCCCATCTATTTACATTATTGTCCATTTTAACCGTAAACTGTGCATACTCTGGCATCGTTGAGAGAATATTTGTAATCTGCTCATAGTAATCTACACATGACGGTAAGAATTTGGAAATCTTAATGGCACTGTCATAGTTAATGTCATTCCCGTTCTCTTTTAATATGGTTATAATATTCTTTAATTGAATATTAATTTTCTCTACATAGCCATTTATCTTGTAAATAGCCGCACTTGAATTTGAATAATCCATAAGTTCATATTTTTGTTTATTTCAAAGCAGAATATAATTCCATGTAGTAGTTGCTTCTTAACTTGCCAAACACCAGCCAATGAAAACACCAATAAGGACTATAACTAAAATGAACAGCCCTAACTTAATATCATTTGCATCCATAATTATATAAGACTTTCAGCTTGTTTAAGACACATTTCAAGAAACCCGACCAACGTTGTAGAATCCACCTTATCGCCTTTAAGCCTGTAAACAGCTATTCTTGCGGAACTGTGTTGATTCAACAGGTATTTAATTCTATCCAAATCCCTGCGAACTGACTTTGTTAATTCTTTGGATTGTGTGGTATGCTTCATCCCATTCAATTCTATCATAGGAGCTAAAGCATTCATGTTTCTCTCTATCCGAGAGATAAGAGAGTTGATTTCATTTACAGCATTGATACCGCCAAATAAACCCATAGTGCTTGATAATTAGTGCTTATCTGTTCCCTATGGATAAGCTATTATAAAATAAAAGAGCATGGGAACTATTGAATATTACCCTATTTGAGGCTCTGGACTGCCCTAAGTTAAGTAATAGACAATAGCCCATGCTGAATGTATATATCCACTACTCCATAAAGATGAAGTAGGTATATAGCATTAGCATGAGCATATTGAACTACTATCCCTAACTTATGAAATTGTCCAGATTCCAAATAGAGGATAATTCGTTATGCTCTCATTAAATTATGTCCTTCCAACTCCCTATCTCATTAGTTCATTGGAATTGGTGCAAAGATAGCGAAAGGTTCTAAATTAATAGGCATGAAGTGTGGATTAATAGTAACTTCCATGCTCTCAAACATGGTCTGAACGGGATATTTAATAAGATTTGCATCCATACTCTGTAAATCCATGCGGGTATCAAAATGATAAATCCCCTTATAAGAAGTGAATTTTAGAAATTGTTACCCACATGAATTTGTAGAGTTAAACTCAGTTTCTCCGACTGAATTTAGGGGTAGGACAAACTCGGATTGGGGTATATAAGACTGACCTTGTTCTAAATTTGTCCTGTCTTTTAAAGTGACTTCACGACATCAACCCTGCTCTGACAAGTAATCTCTTGACTTGTGTAATTTGAAACTTGCATCCCTTAGATGTAATAAAGCCTTGCTCATTCAACAGGCAAGTCATTTCGGATAATGATTTGCCTTGCATTGATAGTGAGCGTAACAGTGCTATCGCTCTCATGTTATTTGGATTGTTATCCGCTTTAGCCTTGTTTGTAATGATACTATGCTGGACTGCTTGTTCAAATTTATTCATCAAGTTCTCCGATTTACCGAGCCTTACACCCCTTGCTTTTTTGGCTTGAAGTGACTGTTTGGTTCTCTGACTGATTAGTCCTGCTTCATATTCGGCTATGCTGCTGATGATATGCAGAATTAATCTGTTGGCTTGTGGGAAGTCACAGAACACAATCTCAACATCACTTTCCAACAGTTTGGAAGTAAACGCTACATTCCTTGACAACCTATCCAATTTGGCTACAATCAGAATAGAGTTGGTTTTCCTACACATCGCCAAAGCTGCAAGAAGTTGAGGTCTGTTAGATTTCTTTCCACTCTCCGTTTCAATGTATTCAGCAAGTATAGGCTTGTTCTTTACATGGTTGTGAATAATCTCCCGTTGGGCTTCCACGCCAAGACCTGATATTTGCTGCTTCATGGTGGATTGTCTTAGATATGCTATGTATGTCTTCATAATTCACAATTATTAATAGTTGGTTACAAATGCTGAACGAACATTCAGCTTATGTAAGTAAGGACACCCAACTTGAAAATTGAATGTCCTTTTTAAGATGATACGCTATAACTGTCCTTCATCAGCGAAGCTGTAATATCCTTCATCTGTTAATATGAGGTGGTCTGTTACCGTTATTCTCATAAGTCTTGCAGCATCCTTAACCTGTTTAGTAATCTCCATATCCTGCCTGCTTGGTTTCAGATTACCACTTGGATGATTATGCGCAAGGATAATGGCTACTGAATTGGTGAGCAATGCGGCTTGTAGAATTACTCTTACATCTACGGTTGTGTCTGTTATTCCACCCTCTGATATGAGAGTATAGCCTAAAATTTGGCTGGCTTGGTTTAGAAACAAGACTTTGAAGTATTCTTTGTAACAGATTGTACCCTCCTTATATGTGGGGAGTAAGACCTTGTAAGCGTCCTCCGAGCTATATATTTTACTCCGAGCTTTCGATGTGGATTTGTAAGTGAGTTCCACTTCTCCAACTGTGTAATCAGCTTTCATAATCTATCTATAATTGAAATTTAAAGGGTTATTAATTGAGCGGATTTAACAAGAACAAACCCTAAACACAAGTGAATTTCTTCGCTTGCATCTAAGGCTCGTTCTATGTCTTTCCCTAAATATTCAATCAAAGGAAGTTCGGAGCATTAGTGAGTAATTGGTCGGCTACGGGAATAGAGTTGTGAACATATACGCTGCCAACAGAAGATGTCTTTTTAATAGACGATGTGAGGTGGTAGTGCAATTATTAAAGCATTCTTTTTCTTCGGCAGGCATAAGGGGGACTAAAAGAGGGGTGCAGTCAGACGGAACGAAGTTCCGGCTGGCTGCGCCAGCCTGCACTTCATTTAATGTCGGTTCAGTAATTCATCTTTGAACTTCTCCAGCTTGATTTTAGCACCGTTCCGATTGCTGCGTGTCACATCGAAATATTCCTCAATGAAAGGAGCGGATAGCTTGCACATTGTACCTTTCTTGCCGTCTCCATATCGGGAGTAGGTTATCCCGTAATAGTCCAACAGGTAAGAAATTCTATCAAGCACATCGTTTACGGGGATATATAAATCGTTACCCGTTTCCGTTTCAAATTCACGTCTTATGTCTGATAGGAACTCTCTGCTGAATCTCCGTTGCATGGCTTCTTTCTGCTCGGTCTGTTCCAACAGCTTCTTGATTTCAGTCTTGCTGTACTTCTGCTGTTCGATAGTTTCCCGCCCTAACTTGAAGAACGCATTGATGAGCCATTCTTCCTCTACGCACTTGGCTCGGATAAGCTGTACGGCATTTTCATCTTCCTTGATATTGCTTAAGACGGATACAATGAACTGCCATTTCTCTTTGGTCTTGGCTGCTTTGATTCTGTAAATGTCATCCTCACCGATCACTTCTTCTTCGGGCTGGAAGTCCACATTGAAATATCCCGTTGCTTCGTATGCCTGTCTAAGTGCATCGGGTGAGAGGTAATATCTCTTAACCTGCTCGTCAAGTAATAGTTGCTCTATGGCGAACCTGTCAAATCCGTTCCGTTCGGGATTTAAGACTTCATTCAACCGTAACCGTTTTAAGTCCTTATCATAATATGTGAAATCATCATCTTTCAATTTTTCTTTTTGAACGGCTCGGTAAGATTTAATCCTCGCGTCAATATCCTTGTAAATTTCTTCTTCGGAATTAACTTTAAGTTCATTCGGAATTGAAGCGATAATCGTAAGCGAGTTATATCTCTTACCGTTTGGAAAGACGTGTCTGAATCTTCCTTGACATTGGATGGCTTCGGTAAACGGATTGATTAGGGTATGCTTCACATGGTCGTAGTTCGACAACACCAGCACATCGCAAAGTTCTTTCAGATTGATGTCTATTGACGGGAAGAATCGAGAAGTAAACAAGTTTACTTTTCTTAGGGGAAGTTCCAACCTGTCCGTACTGTGTTCCAAGAAACGGCTCTTTAATTCGTCGGCACTTTCCTTTGAACAGAACACCTTGTAGTCTTCCTCTTTTATTATTCCGTCATGCAGCAATGATTCCACGATGTTACATATACCCTCTGTTGTCTTATAGAAGATGCACACATGGGGAGAGCCGTTATCCAACAGTCTTTTTACTTCCTGCTTTACCCGACTGTAAAAGCTACGGGTTGTTATCAAAGTCATGTCCTCCCGATAGTCATAGTCGGGCTTAATTTCTACCCACTTGAATTGGTGACGTAAGAACAGTGTTAAGGTGTACTTGTTCGGCTTTAACGGAGTGGCAGATACGAGAGCCTTTCCCTCAAACTTGAAGAACTCCTTCATCGGGGAAGATATGCTCCTACGGTAATCCGTGTCTTCCGTAATGTGGTCGGATTCATCGAACAAGCAGAAGTATTCCTTGTAAATATCTATCCTACTTTGCCTTGCCGCTTTCAAGACTTTGGTCTGAAACCCTTCGGGAGTGGTGATGATTTTCTTGTACTTGATTTTGGAGTTGTTAAGGTAGGCAGTCAATTTCTTAACGGTTACTTCCTTGAACACTCCTTGCACTTCGTCAAATGCCTTTACCTTATCCTCCACCGCAGAACGAAACGGTTCGATTACGATAGAATTTCTTGGACTTAACTTTGGGTTCAACTCCATGTAAGTAGCTCCCGTACCTGTCATTACCTTATTAATAATGGCATTGCTCGGCAGCATGGGGTAGCCTTGTCTTTTTAAGGCTTCGGACAGATACTCTCCCTTATGGATGTTCAGTACCTCCACGTCCAATGTTCTGTTTGCCGCGTCATTCATGGTACATTGGATTTAGGGGGTAAGAAACTTGGAAGAACTGGTTATTATATGGGCGTGATGATTTTGTTACCCCACCCGAAGAATGGAGTTCTGAACCATATAAAGTTGTAAAACTCGTGAGCCGATTAAGACTTGTCGGGGTGACAAGTACCGATTGGCGGCTCAATCCAATTGTTCGGATTCTTAAATTCATTGCCATAATTTGATGAATTTAGAAATTTAACAATTGGACTAAGGGAAATAAAAAAGCTCCTGCAACCAAGTTCCCTTACGATTGGATATAATTCACCCTTACAAGGTGTGAATGAATCTTCATCCAATAATAAATTTCGGAAGTCATCGCTCCGAGAACTTAGTTGCAGAAGCCGCTACTTATGCAGTAGAATTTAATTGCTGACAAGCTTCTTGCATGGTTGCCTTTCTTGATTATCTCACTTGATAACTGCACTGTCACGTGAACCATTAGGAGGGCTTATTTAAGTCTTAGCCCGTATCTTCTACCTCTGTTGTAGAATTGGCACAAAGATATAACTTTTCATTCATATTGCAATGATTTTAAAGTAAATTTTTCATTGCTTCATCTACTTGCTCATTGTCGAAACTGTCGAGGTAAGTTTGTGTAATCTTCTCCGAGCTATGCCCTAAAGATTCACTGATAATAGCCGTTGAAACTCCTGCACGTTTGAGAACTGTCGCATACGAGTGTCGGGCAACGTATGTGGTCAAGGGTAATGGCAACTTCAGTTTATCGCCAATATCTTTGAGGTACTTGTTTACCTTTGCCAACACCTTATGTAGCCTGTTTGCAATCTGTACTTCCGTCTTATGAAACGGTGAAAGTATCGGGAACAAGTAAGGCGAACGCTCGTTATTGTACTTGTGAATAATTTCAACAGCCTTATCCTGCAAGGGGATGATGATTTGCTTCTTGGTCTTCTTCCTGTAATAGGTAAGTTGACCGTCCACAATGTTGCTTCGTTCCAACATAGCCATATCAATAAAGTTGATTCCAGCTGTGAAGTAGGAGAACGTGAACAGGTCTATCGCCAAACATTCCATGTCAGACTTGCCTTTATAATTGATGATCTTTTGAATGTCCTGTTTGGATATGGCTCTCTTGGCTGTCTGCTGATTTACCTTTGACAACTTGTAGGAACTGAAAGGATAGGCAGTGGTCTGCTTGTTTTCGATAGCACGGTTGAATACCGCACGTAAATGTCTAAGCCGTGTACCTATGGTATTGACGGCATAATGGTTTGACTTCATCCACTGCTCATATTTCTTTAGCCAAGCAATATCAATATCAGAGAATGGTATGTCAAGATGCTTGTTGAACTTTACAAAAGAAGAATAAGACACTTCAAACATTCCTGCATATCTTAGCCTATGCTCGTCTTTGAGTGCTTGGATATAGCTCTTGAATCCTTCCCCAACAGATACGGGATGCTTGGATTGTAGGGTGTCTGTGGCTTGGAGTAAAGTCGTGGCGGTAAACTCTGCGTTATTGACTTTCTTATCCAAGATGATTCGATGGTACTCGCTAATCTTCTCGTTTATGAGAATGAGCAATGTTGCGTAGTTGGGACACTTGGGCTTGGGCAGATTCTTCTTGAAGTCCCAATGTGCAGGATTGACTGAGATTCCTAAGCTCTTGTACTTCTTCTTTCCATTCTTACAGATTCTCACCATAAGTGGTGATTCTCCATTCTTTAAGACTTTTGATTTGTAGCACGTTACATTAACAGTCGCTTCCATTCTTGGTTTAACTCTCGGTTTAACTGAACCATGTAAACCAGCGCGATTTAGGCATAAAAAAAGAGAGTTACTTTAGTGTAACTCTCTGATTCTCAAGTGATCCGCTTGGGGCTCGAACCCAAGACCCCAACATTAAAAGTGTTGTGCTCTACCTGCTGAGCTAGCGAATCAATCCTTATTGCAAATCAGTTATTTCCTTATTGCGGGTGCAAAGGTAGTGACTTTTTTTTTATTTGCAAGTAAAGTGAGTAAAAAAAATCGTATTATTTTATGCTTTCTTTCTAATCGTATTGATCATCAGTGGATTTTGTTTCAGAATCGCTTATCTTTTCTCTATTAATAATGAAACGTTGATAGTATGACAGCATCAGTGTTGTTAATGGAAGTGCTATAATCATACCTAATACTCCCATAAGTGAGCCCCAGACCGAAAGAGATAGGAGGATGATAGCAGGATTCAGACCGGTTATTTTTCCCATGATTTTAGGAACGATTATCGTATCTTGGATGATTTGGACGACGGCAAAGACGGCTAAAGCAGAAGCAATGATAATCCAGAAGTTTTGTCCCGTATCGGCAGCTTTGAGGATAGCCAACAAAATAGTAGGAAGAAAACCGATGATCTGAAGATAGGGAACCATATTCAAAGCACCGATGAAAAGCCCTAAGCCGATGGCCATTGGAAAGTCTATAATGAGAAAGCCGATGCTGAATAATATACCGACACAAAGGGCTACAAGTGCTTGTCCGCGAAAATAAGTATTCATGCCGTTTTGCACATCTTTAACGAGATTGGTTGTGAAAGTGCGATATTTGGCGGGTAATAAATGAATCCATCCTTCTGCTATTGCTTCGTAATCCAGTAATATGAAAAAGACATATAATAAAATGATGAAAGATGCTAAAATACTGAATAGGAAGTTTATAGATTCGGATAATAACATCCATAGTTTAGGTACTGTGTTTTTTATCATGTTAATTATATTCTCTTCACTTAAGATGCGGTTCAGTGTATTCATGTCTATGTTTTCATGAATAAAATCTGAAAGACTTTGGGGCACATTGGAATTGTGGGATATGCCATTAGTGAAGTACAGAACCAAGAGGTCTTTAACTTTTCCGAACTCTTCTAACATTGGTGGTACTAAGAAATAAAAGGCAGTGATTCCTATTATGGTAATGGATATTAATGCGCAAAAAATGGAAAGTACCCGACTTTTGAAACGTAGTTTATATTGGAACAATTTAACTAACGGATAAATCATATAGGCGATAAGCCATGCCAAAAAGAAAGGTAATAACACTCCGCTGAGCCTTTCGACCAGCATTAATAGTCCGATTATAAGGACACAACAAATAGTACCACGTATAAAACTGTCGAATGTTATTTTCTTTCTTTCCATATTTATAGATGTTTTTATCCTTTTTCTTTATCTTCTTCCAATGCCCGTAAATAGCATTCCCGGCATAGTGGTTCGTATTCTGCAGTTTCTCCCAACAGAACTTGTTTATCATTTTTTACTGTTCGATGGGAAAAAGAGGCAAGTTGCCCGCACTTCACACAAATCGCATGCACTTTTGATACTTCATCGGCTATGGCACATAAACCCGGCATCGGACCAAATGGATTACCTTTAAAATCCATATCTAAGCCGGCTATAATCACTCTTATACCATTATTTGCCAGTTGATTACATACTTCGATTAAACTACTGTCGAAAAATTGTGCTTCATCAATACCTACTACATCTATTTCGGAAGTGAATAATAAGATACTGGCTGATGAATCAATAGGAGTGGAGGATATTGTGTTACTGTCATGCGATACTACATCTGCTTCGGAGTAACGGACATCGATAGCCGGCTTGAATATTTCTACACGTTGACGGGCAAATTTGGCACGTTTCAAACGACGGATCAGTTCTTCTGTTTTTCCTGAAAACATGGAACCGCAAATAACTTCAATTCTTCCTCTTCTTCTGGTTTCCTGTATGTGATCTTCTGAAAATAATACCATGATTTAGTGTGTTATATTTGGTTGCAAAAATAACACTTTTGTTCGCTTTCTGATGTTTTTTCATTATTTATTTCTACATTTGTGGCATCTACAAAAAGGAAAATAAGAATAGTATGCAAGCACTATTGACCAATATAGAACTGGATATTCAAGAGTTGAAGTATTTGATGGATGCTTTTTCGCGTGAGCCGAATGCTGCCTTACGTGAGGTATTGAAACGGAGTATCTTGCAAATGCGTGCCCGGCTGGATCAATTGTTGTTAGAGCTGGATGCGGAACAGAAGTCTTTTGAAGAAAAAGTGGAATCGGTTCGGTTGGAAGAACAGATTCTGGAGAAGCAGGTGCCGATGGATATTGAAGAAGAAGTTTTGCCAGAAATGGACCCTGTATCCCCGGTGAATATCCAGATAGATGAAAAGGTGCAAATACCTTCTACCCCGATTTTGGGTGAACGTATTAGGCCTGCCGCGGATTTACGGCGTTCGATTAGCTTGAATGATTCTTTTCGTTTCTCACGCGAATTGTTTAATGGTGATAATGAACAGATGAATCGGGTGATAGAGCAGATATCGGAGATGAGCTCCTTGGAAACTGCTGTTGCTTTTCTTGGCTCCAAAGTAGATGTCAATGAAGAAAATGAAGCTATGGCAGACTTTATGGAGATTCTGAAAAAGTATTTTAATTAATCTGATACCATTAGTCGTATGGGAAAATTATATGTAGTGCCCACACCGGTAGGGAATTTGGAAGATATGACCTTTCGGGCTATCCGAATTTTGAAAGAGGTTGATCTTATTTTGGCAGAAGATACCCGTACTTCCGGAATTTTGCTGAAACACTTTGAAATAAAGAATGTAATGCAATCTCACCATAAATTTAATGAACATAAAACGGTGGAGAGCGTTGTTAATAGAATAAAGGCCGGTGAAACGGTTGCTTTGATCTCGGATGCCGGTACACCGGGTATTTCGGATCCTGGCTTTTTGGTGGTACGCGAGTGTGTGCGCAATGGTATTGAAGTGCAATGCTTACCGGGAGCAACGGCTTTTGTTCCTGCATTGGTAGCTTCGGGATTGCCTAATGAGAAATTTTGTTTCGAAGGATTTCTTCCTCAAAAGAAGGGGCGCATGACGAAACTCAAGTCTTTGATAGAAGAACGGCGTACGATGGTGTTTTACGAATCTCCCCATCGTTTGCTGAAAACCTTGACACAGTTTGCCGAATATTTTGGGGCAGAACGTTTGGCAAGCGTATCCAGAGAGATATCTAAACTTCATGAAGAAACCATTCGTGGTAGTTTAAGTGAATTGATAGAGCACTTTACCGAAACGGAACCCCGTGGAGAAATAGTGATTATAATTGCAGGAATAGACGATTAAATAACTTCATTTAAAAACGTAAAACGTAAAC
>ENA-OPAV01001678-OPAV01001678.1-human-gut-metagenome-genome-assembly--contig:-NODE-1678-length-14530-cov-3.949430_pt1 | contig 14530 bp, 13 predicted proteins | sample MGYA00241056_ERZ501428 | MGnify/ENA primary metagenome ERZ501428 (study PRJEB25962, sample SAMEA2042621) | human gut metagenome | biome: human gut; feature: human-associated habitat; material: faeces... | reverse complement strand
GCAAAGTTTTGAAGGTAGCCAGAAGCACATATTACAGCATTTTAAATCATAAAGCATCTAGCCGTGAAATAGAAAACAATATTCTGAAGTCAAAAATATTCAAGGTTTACTGTGATAATCGAAAAGTATACGGCTGCATAAAAATCACCCGTATATTGCGAGATGACGGTTATCCGAAATTAAGTGTAAACCGTGTTTCAAGACTTATGAAACAGCTTGGTATCAGATCTGTAACTATCAGAAAATTCAAAAATTACCGCAATAAGCAAAATGAACATTCTGAACTTAAAAATCTGGTCAATCAAAATTTTTCCGCTCAAAAACCAAATCAGATATGGCTTTCAGACATTACATATATCCACACTGTAAAAAATGGCTGGACTTATCTTGCAAGCGTTTTGGATGTCTGTACAAGAAAAATCGTCGGTTACAGTTATGGAAGAAAAATGGATCGTTCTCTTGTTATTTCTGCACTGACAAATTCATGGCAAAATCAGAACTATCCCAATAATGTTATTCTTCACAGCGACCGTGGCAGTCAATATACTTCTTCTGAGTATATTGCGGCTGCTGAGAGGATGGGCTTCAGACTTTCTTACAGTAAAAAGGGCTGTCCTTTTGATAACGCTCCCATGGAATCCTTTCATTCTGTTTTGAAAAAGGAAGAAGTCTACCTGAAACACTATTCTTCTTTCCATTAAGCTAATATTAGACTCTTTGATTATATTAATGGCTTTTATAATCGTAATCGTATTCACTTGGCTATTAATTTCTTGTCACCCATTCAATTTGAAAATTCTTTACTTTACTCTTAATCCTTTTCGCCTTTTTGTGTTCAACTTATTGACTATGGTCCAGTACAAATTTAAAAACAGTTTCTTTTAATTATCTTTCTTCAAAACTAACAGCAATATCACAGTGGTGCTTCTTAGATTGTTATAACTTGGAGAATATTACTTTACCTAAAAGCATAAAAGATATATCCATTGGTGCATTTCAAAATTGTGCTTCATTAAAATCTATAACAATACCAGAAAACGTAGACAGAGTATATAACGATTCTTTTAATGGATGTACATCTCTTGAAAGTATAACATTTGCAGGCTCTTCTACACAGGATTTAATTGTATATAAAACAGCATTTCAGAACTTGCCTGCATTAAAAACCGTTACAATTAATAAATATAAAAGTCTGACATTTGAAGAAAACACATTTGCAAGTTGTAATAATTTAAGCACAGTAAACTTTCCTATAAGCAGCAGCGGAAGTATTGATATTGCAGGGATTTCCTTTGGAACCGGTTCATTTGCCGGCACACCTGTTTATAATCTTATGAAATTTATTTTCCCTAATATTTAAGTTTAAAAAACTCAATGTATTTTTTACATTGAGTTTTTTCATCTTGTATTAGTCCTTTCGTTCTTTTTACTATCCCTCTTAGTAATTCCTATTCCTAACTTCATACATAAAAAATCATTATAATCTTTACCTATAGGCGGGGGCTTATCTATTATATAATACTGCTTTGAAAGTACTGTTTTTATAGCCTTAGACGCAAGTCTGCCTGCCGTATCATTATCCAGGTGCAAAGCCAATGTATTAATCTCAGGATATTCATTAAAATATCGTGTTAATGCTTTAGGAACCTTACTCTGTTCGATATTTTTTGCAGGCTGATAAACACCGCAAAGTGATAACAAATGATTTTTTCGCCAGTTTCTGCCGTATAACTTTAGCAATGTGGCATAGGATAATAAATCTATAGCCGATTCAAACAGATGTACATATTTTGATTTTTCCTCAGCGGGTATTGAAAAAGAGTATTCCTTGTCACTGCCCTCAGCTTCACCAATATAGTCGCTCTTTATTCCACGCAATGAAGCTGACTTTGCTTTTCCTTTGGTATCCAGTCCGACAAATACTGAATTGTGATAAGGATAGCTTTCATATACACGTCCCGTTTGCATACAGAAGTTTATAATATCCGTATTGATACCCCTGTTTTTAAGATACATAACCACATTATTCTGACATCTGTTAGACTCAGGTAAAAGAAGCTTCTTTTCTGTTTTTTCTTTGACCTTTACATAAACGGGAGGACATACTGCCGATTTGCCTGTAATTGTTTCTACGGCATCCAAAAAAGAATACCCATTTACTTTTATCAGATAATCAAGCGCCGACCTTCCTCCTATTCCTCTGCTCCACCACATCCATTTCCCATTGGATATTTTAAGACTGTCATGGGTACGGGTCGAATAGGTACTGCTTGAAATCTTTACAAGCTCGTCAGGCTCGTAATTTTTAAGATATGTCAGCAGATCCATCTTTTTTGCTTCAAGTACTATATCCGGTGCGATATATGGCATAGATCTCAACTCCTTTTCAATTTTAACTTAAAAAGACGGATATGAGCGAAATGCTCTTATCCGTCTTTGTTGTATAACTATCTCTCATCATAGCTTCTATCGGACTTTTCCTTAGAATCAAAGTCCTTATACTTACGCTCGTCGATTTTCAAATCCACTTTTAGCTGCTGAAATCTAGTCATTTTATTTTTAAGTTCCTCTTCTTTTTCAAATGGCTTATTCGCTTCGGCAGCAGCTGTCTCTAACTGTCTTTTAGCGTCCTGTAATTGATTCCGGCAATTTTCAAGTTTATCAGGCAGACCTCCTAAGAAATTATCAAGTCTTGTTATATTTCCTCGTATATCTTCTCCCATAGTAACCTTATAACCCTGACTATGACTTAAATGTGCATAATACGTATCAGAAAAAGCGTCAAAACTCAAAGATAAAGAAAATCCGCAGTAACTGCCGACCAAAACGGGAGATTCTGAATTTATTGTCTTTATAACGCTCATTAAGGCTTTGCCGGCGTCCATTTTATCGGCATATAGAATTCCCTTTAACTCACATCCGGCATTACGGCTGTTTTTAATATGCTCCACGTCCTTCTGAAATGCGAATACCCGCTGTTCAAGGCTGCTGATCTGTGACGGATAATATTTTAAAACCTTATCTTCAAGCTCATATTTCTGATTAAGATAATCGTTTTTTAATAAGTTAAGCATATTAATTTCCGTTTGCAAAGTACAATACTCCATGATACGGGGATCGCCCGTAGCTATCGCTTTGCATTCGGCATAGGATAAAACCTCCGTATCAGCGTCCTCAATAATACGTGACGGAGCTTTGCTTGTCATGATCTGAGCAGTTATTCTCTGCTTGTTTTCTAACATCTGATACATATAGGCGTCAAATGTACGCTCGGTTATATACCTGAAAATATATACTTCTTTATTTAGATTCCCGAATCTGACCATTCTTCCGTGTCTTTGTTCTAAATCACGTGGTCTCATCGGAATATCAAGGTCATGAAGCGCTACAAGATATTTTTGCACGTTTGTACCAGCCCCCATTTTCATAGTAGAGCCGAAAAGTATTCGTATCTTACCGGTTCGCACCTTTGCAAAAATAGCGTCCTTTTGCTTGTTGTTCTTAGCCTCATGAATAAAAGCAATTTCATTAGCCGGAACTCCTGCATTGATAAGCTTATCAGCTATATCCTGATAAACATTCCATTGTTTTCTTTCTTCAACCACAAAAGCACCGTCTTTTTCAACAATTTCAATAGGATTGTATTTTCCGTCAGGAGTTGACATATCGCAGAAAACTAACTGAGTAAGCCGTTTATCTTTGGTTTTTTCCCATATATCCAAAATGTTTTTAACACAGGCGTTTACCTTGCTGTCAGGATCATCAGGAAGCTTTGGATTGATGACTCTCTGATCCAATGCAAGCTTTCTTCCGTCATTGGTGATCACAAGCATGTTATCTTCTCTTGGATCAACATTTCCTTTTCGTATTTTTTCGGCTCTTTCGGCTATTTTATTAAGCATTTCAATTTGTACTTCCGTAGGCGGAGTAACTACCTTTTTATATACTGCCTTTGGTTTAGGAAGATCAAGCATATCCTCAGTTTGTATATCTGCTGCACACTTAAACATATTTATAAGCTCAGGTACATTTTTGTAATATGCAAGACGGGTTTTCATCTGAAATCCGCTGCCCTCCGGTTTCAACTCCATTTTGGAGGTCTTTACACAGAAGTTTGACGCCCATGCGTCAAAATAATCAAGTCTCATTTCTTTTAATAAACCATACTGAATATACCTTTGCATTGTATATATTTCTACAATAGAATTTGAAATAGGAGTTCCTGTAGCAAGAATAACGCCGTTTCCGCCGGTTATCTCGTCAAGGTATCTTGTTTTAAGAAATAAGTCGCTTGCCTTTTGGGATTCAGTCTGTGCAAGTCCTGAAACATTGCCCATCTTAGTATGCAAATAAAGATTTTTAAACATATCTGCTTCGTCCACAAACAGACAGTCAACACCAACTCCTCAAATGAAATTATATCGTCTTTCTTTGACTGATCAGTGAGTTTTTTCAGCTTAGCCATAAGAGCGAATTTAGTTCTTATAAGCTGTTTCACTGTAAATTGTTCACCTTTATTCCTTTTAATTTGCTCTATTGCGTCTATAACATTAGTTATTTCCTCCTTTAACAGCCGTTCCTGACGAGCATAGGAAATCGGAATTTTTCCAAACTGAGTGTGAGTTAAGATAACGGCGTCATACTCGCCTGTAGCAATACGGGCGAAAAATTTACGGCGATTACGCTTTTCAAAGTCCTGTTCCGTTGCAAGAAGTATATTTGCGTTTGGATAAAGACTCATAAAAGCGGCGGCAAAGTCATAAAGGGTATTGTCAAGCACAGTGATCATAGGCTTTGAAGCTATTTTGAGCTGCTTTAATCTCATACATGCAGCACACATTGTAAAGGTCTTTCCTCCTCCTACTGCATGAGCAATCAAAGAATTTCCTCCGAAAACAATTCTAGCCACCGCATTTTTTTGATGAGAATTAAGGCTTATCTCAGGATTCATTTCAGGGAAGGTCAGCAGAGAACCGTCGTACTCTCTTGGTTTTAAACAATTAAATCTGTCATTATATATTCTACATAACTTTTTCCGCCTGTCAGCGTCCTGCCATATCCACGCTTCAAACTTCTGCTGTATGATTTCCTGCTTATTCTGTGCAAGCGCAGTTTCTTTTTGGTTCAGAACTCTGCTTTCTTTTCCGGTTACGGAATCATATTTTTTATCCCAAACACGAACAGTACGCAGATTAAGACTTGATTCAATTATCCAATACGCATTAAGTCTTTTTGTACCGTACTTTGAAATTGCATTGACATTTCCCTTGTCTATATTCTTATTGCTTACATACCATTCTCCGTTACTTTCCATAAACTTTACGTTTATTTTATCCCTGAAATTTGCACTCGGATTTAAAAGTTCATATACAAACTGATCAATTATGCCGCTTGGTATCCATGTCGTTCCCAGCTGTACCTTTATATCTCCGGGACCTAAATCTTTAGGCAATACTCTATCAAGAGCTTTTACATTTTCCTCATACTTTTTATCAGTTTCCGCTGCTTTCTGTGCAGCTTCAAACTTGCGGCGTACATTTCCCGATAAATATTCTTCGGCTGTTTCCCAACCGGTAAGTTCGTCATGTGCAGTCAAAGGATTCTGATATATCTTGCCCTTTAATTCTTCTGTGAGCTTTTCCATGCCTTTGCCGTAAAGGGATTTCATATAGGCTATATCAATCAAACCCTTTTCGTTCAGTGACAATGCAAGGGCTTCATATGCATTATCAACTGCATTAACGGTTACTTTCGGCTTTACGGTGCGTTTAGTAAAAATGTCCGCTTTGCGTGAAAACTGCTTTTCATCATCAAGTATTTCAAGAGAACAGAGCAAACCGTAAGAGCTGTCGCTTCTGAACGCAAGATTATTCGCCCTTGAATTTAAAATACCGTATGAAGCTGTATAGGAATCATAAAGATAATTAAGCCTTGACTGTTCCTTTCTTATGTCCTCGTCAGGATAATCGTCAGCCTGCATTTCAAGCAGATTTCTGACGCAGTCACGTATTTTTATCATTCCGCTTATACGGCTTGCCGCTGTATCAGACGGGTACAATCTTATCATTCGGCTGTTTTCACGATAATACAGCTTTCCATTAACTTCGGTAAAACTAAAATTTCTAACAGACGGATCGGCTGGTATTGATTCAGCTTCCTCATCACGTTGGTGCTCATAATCAGGAATATCGGCAGAAATTTTATTGACTGCTTCAGAAAGCATTTCTTCAAGATTTGTTCCATCTACCTGCTTGCAGGCACTCTGCATACCGTACGGTGAAGATTCTATAACCATTTTGCCTAATATCATTTCAGGGTGTTCGGCAAAATAGCTGTTTACCGCAAGTCCGTTTTCATCTTCATTTAAATGTATCCAGTCAGGTTCAATGTCTATTACACGTTCTCTCTTTTGCAGGAACAAAATATCAGAGGTAATTCGTGTGCCTGCATTTTTAGAAAATGTGTTGTCAGGCAGACGAATCGCTCCTAAAAGCTCTGCTCTCTGAGCTATATATTTACGCACATCGGAACTTTTTTTGTCCATAGTGCCTTTAGTTGTTATTACTGCCATTATTCCGCCCGGACGAAGTTTATCAAGGGTTTTAACAATAAAATAATCGTGAACATACAGTCCCAGTCTGTCATATTTTTTATCTGCTATCTGATATGAACCGAAAGGTATATTTCCCACGCTTACATCAAAGAAATTATCCGGCAAATCAGTATTTTCATAAGAGGTTATGTCAATTTGATTTTCAGGATAGAGAAGCATTGCTATTCTTCCCGAAACAGAATCCTGTTCTATACCGTACATCTTAACATTTTTCATACGTTCAGGTATTAGCCCCTGAAAGTTACCTATACCGCAGCCGGGATCAAGAATATTCCCCTCTTTAAGTCCTGAGTTTTCAATTACTTTTTACACTGACTGAATAATAACAGGCGGTGTATAAAAAGAGGTTAAAACTGTTTCCTGTGCTGAACTGTACTCATCAGGCGTAAGAATTTCCTTTAACTGAGCGTATTCATTTTTCCATTCCTCATTTTCGGGATCAAAGGCGTTAGAAAGACCGCCCCAGCCAACATATTTTGCAAGTATTTCCTGTTCCTCAGGCAATGCCTGACGGTTTTCCTCCTCGCATTGCTTTAAAGTTTTAACAGCTTCAATATTAGAGTTGAAACGGTGTTTAGCTCCTCCGTAAGACGGGTTCATATCAGTGATACGATAGTTTTTGCCCTCGCTGAGATTTTCATTTTTATAAACTGGCTTTTTCTGTTCCAAAACGACTTCTTTCTTCTCCGGCTGGTGTTGCTCCTTTTCAAAAGGCGGTACAGAAAAAACAGATTCCGGCTGTGAAGCTGAAATCTGCATATCCTTGTATTTAGCAAAGTCCTCTATATACTTACGGACTTCTTCCGGCATTTTATCGTCATAAAATGTAACCTCACGTTCAGTAGAAATATGAGCTATATTTTCATAATCGCCGTACTTTTCTCTGAGTTTGTTGCAAACAGTTACTCCGTTTCCCATATGAGAAAACATAATGTCATACGGAGATTTATAACGCTTCGCTATTTCTTTGACTGCTTTTCTCCATTTAGATAACGGTACTGCACTTGTATTATCCCAACCTGTGAATGATACAATTTGATTATTTTCTGCGTAATTGTGACAGTCATATTAAAATCAGGATAGTCAATTATCATTTTATTTCTCGAATAACCTTGATTGCTTATATTTTTAAACCATTCTAATGTAAAAGCGTTAAGCTCCTTTTCGAGCCTGAAATCAGCAATTTCCTGATACTCTCTGTCACGCCTTGTAACTCCATCATTTGCCGAACGGTTATTTCCATCATCTCCTCCGCCTGTTTTTGTATCTCCTTCAGATGACTGTTGAGTGTTCCCGTTGTCAGATAATTCAGATACACTCCGTACCTTTGTTTCATTAGATACTGCCGGCGAAGAAATGCGAACTTCCCATAAACCTCCTGCTGAGGCTTTTCCTCCAATTCGGGAAGATAAAACCCGTCTTGTTCCTTGTAATTCAGTTTCTCCATTATTAAAACTCCTTTCATCAGCTTTATTATCAGCTTTTTCATTATATATCTTTGAATTATTCTGTGCAAATGTGCGATTTTCAAAATTTCTCACTGTTTTAGCAACAACTGATAAAGCTGTTTCGGAAATATCGCTTACTGCCGTTCCGAATATGTTCATTAGCTCCGGCGTGTTAAACTCCGTAACTTTTTGAAAATCCTCTCTTTCAAAATATCCGTCAGCGTCAAAACCGCACCTTTCAAGCAGCATAAATGCTAAACTGTTCGATAACAGACTGCTTACCAGAGCCTTAACATTAAACTCATCAAGTTCTTCCAAGAAACTGTCCTTACGGCTTAAAAAAATATCGTGAAAATAATCTGTCAAATGATCCTCAGCCATGTTTTTAGAAGCTGTAAGTATAACCCTATCAAGTTCACCGGAAGATTCAGAAACGCCGAATGCATTAATAACCGCTTCTTTCACATCATCATAATGCTGTTCTCCTACCTCCCATAACGGAACAGCGGGATATAGATAAGCATTTCTGCTTTCCTGCGTATCAGATATATCAAAATAATATTTCACCTTTGGATATGCTGACTTCTTATCCAAGACCGCAATTCCTGTTGAATATTTTTTTACTGTACGTCCGAAACGCTTATTCCAGTCACCTATCTCTAAAACCGCTTTTGCTTTCGGTCGCTGCACATATACCAGAAGCTGTTCATCAAAAGGCAATCGGAAATTCTGACATGCTGATTTTAAAAACGATGTCCATTTTTCAGAATCGGACGTAATTTCTTTAAGAGCAGATTGATACAACTCTGTTATTTTATCTGTTTTCCCAGCCAATTTTTATCCTCCTAGCGTTCTCTCTCCACTTTCTTAGGTGGATATTTATCTAAAAACTCATTGACCGTATGGCAGTCACCGTAAGCAAAATTCCAATCTCTATCCGGATCAATATTTAAAAGTCCGCTTTGCGAAAGTTTTATCGGTTCACGGGTAAGAATTGTGCCGAAATGATTTACAACTATGCTTTTGCCTATCTGCACCGGATCGCTCCAATCATCGTTATGACGTACTTCATACATATACAGTCCTTTAGGTACGGTAGCTTTGTCAATGCGGATATTTGTAAATAATGCAGTCTTATTGAATACCGTAATTTCTTCAAAATCCTCAGTCATAGCATCGTATCTCATATTTATCTCTCCTTATCTCTATTATGCTTAATAGCCTTGCCTAGTTTATTATAATTACGAAAGTTAGCATCTTTGGTATTCCAACCATATTTTGAGCCATGAATCATAGCTGCTTCCTGTTGTTTTGAAACATTTAGCTTTGCATTATATTGGTCGGCTAATTTACGCTCTTTGCCTTTCCACTCCGGCGGAACAGTACAAGAAGAATATCCGTGAGTACCGAATTTTATCTGTATAAGCTCTCCCGTTGACGGAAGCGTACTATAACAAAAATCGGGAAGTGCAGGTATTATAGGAGTATATTTAACGTCACTTTTCTCCATACGTTCTGCAAATTCACAGATATGGAAAAGCGTGATTCCGACTTCAACATGATATTCATCAATAAATCTGCATATTTTTATATCACTTTTACCATCGGGATATTCAAGCTTTATTCTGCCGCCGTCAGCTATACGGAAAAGCTGATTATATCTGCTGTCTATAAAACGTATTCCTTTTTCAGCTTTTTTCATATGACTGTCAAGATATTGTTTTACATATGCATATACATAAAAGTTATAATCTCCGTTAATAGGATTACATCTGATAAGGTACGCATACTTGTCGGTATTAAGACGAAAGCCGTACTGTTTAGAATAATTTTGCTCAATACAGCCTTCTTTGTGTTTATGACAATATGACTGCATAGAGCTTAAATTTTCCAATAATCCTCCGTATGCTTTGTCAGACCTCAAACCATTGATAACAGTATCAAATTCCGATTTGAATTCGTCTGTTTTTAAATATATGCGATCATCAAACCACGTTGTATAGAATCCGTTTCCGCTTTTGTCAAAATCACCTCTCAGATAACCGATAAGTCCTGTCTGTCCGCTAATCTGCGTGCTTTGACCGAATAAATACAGCTTTTCCTTTCTTGTTAAAATAAAAAAAGACCAATGCTTAACATTGGCCTTTTCGCTTTCCTTATTTCGTTTTTACCACATTAAACTGTACTCACTCTTTCTGTAATACTTTCCGAAAAAAATAGCTATGTTGCAGTAGTAATAAGTTTTACTATCTAAGCTGCTATAAATAAAAAATAACAATTAGATTATTAAATAGTCTGACAGTATTAATATTTTTTATTCGGCTGGTATTTTCGGCAAGTAATCAGGGGGTGAGGTGTGGAGAGGGGGAGAACGATTTTGCACTGATCTCCTCAAAATGGCATACTTACCCCTTGTGAGTATTTTACCTTTCTGATCTGGTTTTTTCATTTCTTTCTCTCTTTCTGTATAGCTCCAACGCTTTTATTATGGTTTCTTCCATATTTTTGGCAGGAGTTCCCGGCGAAAAATATTTGTCTATACGACCTTTGGGTATCTTGAACTGTTCTATCTGATTTGGCTTCTGCTCTGACAGTATAGATGATATTGCATCTTCACTCAATCTTTTTTCTTCTGAAAGCTTACGCATTTTAATTGCCTGTACATGGCTTGGGGTACAATCCTCGTATTCCATAGTATCTAACAGCGTATATTGTTCGTCTTTTGTCAGATATGATATTTCAACAGCAGGACGCATAGCAATTCTACCCTCGTCTACCATATCAAGTATTTTCGGTATCAATTCAGTAAGCCGAATATAGCGTTGAATTTGACTTTTACTTTCTCCTACTGATTCTCCTAATATTTCTACTGAATACTTCCCTAACTTCTGACCCACTGGGGTTTTCTCTCTGCAAGTTTGAATCTACCATTATCACTACTGCTTCATTATCTGATAAATCTCTGATTATGCAGGGAATTTTCTTTTTATATGCTAACTCACTTGCTATTTTCCGTCTGTGTCCTGATATCATTTCATATCAGCCTTTTTCTTTTGGTCTGACAAGTGCCGGTACTAAAACTCCGTACCGTCTTACGCTCTCTGCCATTTCAGCCATATCTTCGTCCAATTTTACTTTAAACGGATGATTGGGAAAATCGCTGATTTCTTCAAGAGGAATATCTATTACTGATTCTTTATCCGGATCAATTCCTCTGCTGTTCATCTTTTATACCTCCCTTATTAATTTTTTTATGAGCTTTTGCAAAAGTTTTATTTATACTTTATCATCTTTACACTCCTTTCAATTAATAAAGCACATTGGTTACTTCTAATGTGCTTTATATATTTTTTCAGTCTTTTTCTCTTTTTAACTTCTTCGGATATTTTTTTAGCCGTATACTAAAAAGCATACGGCTATGTATATTTTATTTATTGTCTAAACCTCTTAAATACCCTTTAATGATAGTTTAACAGTCTATTTTTTTGAGAAATTTGCGAGAAAATTAAATTTTTTGGGGGAAACTTTTTGAATTTGGGGGATAACTATTTTTAAGTTGGGGGTAATAATCAGGCGACTTCCGGAAAAGAATGACGCAAAGTTTGACATGGCGTTTGGGGGAACACTTTCCCCCAAAAAATCCCCCAAATTTATATGAAAATACGGTAATTTGCGATAATTTATGGACCTTCTCTTTGAACGCAAAAAATCCCCGAAACGCCCTAATTACGGGCTTTTCGGGGATTCCAATGCTCTTTTCAAAAATTTTTCACTTTTTCATCATGCTAGCAACTTCATCAGCAAAATTGTCTTCTTTCTTTTCAACGCCTTCGCCTCTCTCAAAGCAAACATAATCAACAACCTTAATTGTTGTATTTGCTTCCTTAGCACAATTGTCAACATATTTCTGAACTGTAAATGAACCATCCTTAACAAATTCCTGATCTAACAGACAATTTTCAGAATAATATTTACCGATTTTACCTTCAACAATCTTAGCCTTAACCTGTTCAGGTTTATTTGCCATCTTAGGATCTTCATCCATCTGAGCAAGCATAATCTTCTTTTCAGACTCAAGAACATCAGCAGGTACATCTTTAAATAAGGAGCTTTAAGTGCAGCAACCTGAAGAGCACAATCTTTACCGCATGCCAAAACCGCATCTGTTGCACCAGCAGGTGTTTCCAAATTTACCATAACACCGATTTTACCGCCGCCATGAACATAAGGAACAAGAATACCCTCTAATCTCTTAAATCTTCTGATGTGCATATTTTCACGGATTTTAAGGAAAAGTTCCTGAAGTGTTTCAGCAACAGTCATAGTACCACCTGAAATCTGAGCTGCATTAAGTGCTTCAAGATCGGCAGGATTTGTATCTATAATAGTTTGAGCAACATCATTTACAAACTTCTTAAATTCATCATTATTTGCAGCAAAGTCTGTTTCAATATTTACTTCAACAACAGCACCAACAGTATGGTCAGCATTTGTCATTGACATAACAATACCTTCTGCTGCTACCCTTCCTGATTTTTTAGCCTGTGTTGCAAGACCTTTTTCTCTTAAAATTAAAGTTGCCTTTTCAAAATCGCCATCAGCTTCCATTAAAGCTTTTTTACAATCCATCATTCCAACGCCTGTCTGCTTACGCAGCTCAGCAACATCTTTAGCTGTTATATTAGCCATTACAAGTTCCTCCTGATTATATTCTTACGAAAAACCCGAATATGTATTAAATATTCGGGTTTATTTCAAAATTATTCAGCAGCTTCTGCTGTTTCTTCAGTATTTTCCTCTGCTGCCTCTGTTGTATCTTCACCCTGTCTGCCTTCAATAATAGCATTCGCAATAGCGCCGGCAATTAGCTTAACTGCTCTTATTGCATCGTCATTGCCTGGGATTACATAATCAATTTCATCCGGATCGCAGTTTGTATCAACTATAGCTACAATTGGAATATTAAGCTTTTTAGCTTCTGCTACTGCAATCTTTTCTTTTCTTGGATCAACAATAAACAGTGCGGCAGGAATCTGATCCATATTTTTGATACCGCCCATAAATTTTTCAAGCTTTTCAATTTCAAGATTAAGCTTTACAACCTCTTTCTTTGGAAGGAGTTCAAATGTACCGTCTTCTTCCATTGCGTGAAGCTGTTCAAGTCTTTTAATTCTTGTCTGAATTGTCTTAAAGTTTGTCAGCATACCACCGAGCCAACGAGCATTTACATAGTGTGCTCCTGCTCTTAAAGCTTCTTCCTTAACGGAATCGCCAGCCTGCTTCTTTGTACCTACGAAAAGCACATTGCCGCCTTCAGCTGCAAGGTCACGTACAAACATATAAGCTTCTTCAAGCTTCTTTACAGTCTTCTGAAGATCAATAATGTAAATTCCATTTCTTTCAGTAAAGATATATGGAGCCATTTTTGGATTCCATCTTCTTGTCTGATGACCAAAATGTACACCTGCTTCAAGAAGCTGTTTCATTGATACTACTGCCATGGTAGTTCCTCCTGTTGGTTTTATTTTTTCCTCCGCCCAACTTAGCTCAGCAGCAACCGCAATAATCAGCGGCACCGGCTGCCAAAAGTATAAGCGTGCGAATTACCGTTTAATTATACCATAAGTTTTTTTAAAAATCAATACCTTTTTTTAATTTTTTCAGATTTTTATTTTTTCTTATTGATGATTTTACATAAGAACTGCCTGTTAATTTTACAAGTATCGTATCTTTCCCTATAAGTCTAACATCCTGACATGTAAGAATAATATCATCCTCTTTACCGAAAATTCCCCAAAAACGCATTCTTCCATAAATTATAAAAGCTATTACTGTTCCGTTTTCCGGTTCAAATTCAATATCGTCAATAAATCCGATTTTTTCACCGGTTTCAACATTTATTACTTCCTTGCATTTCAAATCATTTAAACTGCAAATCATAAAATGCTCCGATAATAAAAGTTTACTGCTCAGTTCCCATATTTTCTCCGAACGGATCCATATTGCCGCCTGTTCCGTTATTATCAGGCGGAGCCATACCGTTATTTCCATTTGGCATATGTCCGCCGGTTTTTCCGTCATTACCGTCAGGTATAAAACCATCGTCCGGTTTCATGCCACCCATACCGCCCATTTGTCCTATTGAGCCGTCTCCGGCATAAGTTACTGCACCGGATAAAACAACAGTTTCAAGCAGTTCTCCCCCTTCATATTCTCCATCTATGCTGTAATCATTATCTGCACCGATAATACTTCCGCCGCAGTAAATAGTGTACTCACTGCCGGAAATAAGTTTGGGAGAACTTATTATAATCGATGAATATTCTTTTGAAGGCTGATATGAGACAATAATATTACCGTCCGAATCTTTTACGCATACAGCAGTTAGTGCCCGATTACTCTGAGAAAATGCAATTGCAATTGTATTCTGACCGGAACTGTCTGAAGGCGTTTCCGCCATACCAGAGCT